>MDSV01169862.1_pt1 | contig 37434 bp, 29 predicted proteins | sample 810851 | NCBI WGS metagenome assembly MDSV01 (sample SAMN05326640, study PRJNA326480) | marine metagenome | isolation source: seawater | place: Atlantic Ocean: North East | collected 2012 | reverse complement strand
CGTGGCCACGCGCACTGCGGAGTTCCAGCCGCCCATGCCGTTGGACATGCGGTCGTCGTTGGCGGGATCGAGGATCCATTCGCCATCCACCACCCATTGGTAGGGGTGGTTGCCGGGGCGAAGGATGGCCTCGTACGCGAAGGAGCCATCCTCCGCCTTCCTTGCTGGTTGGGGGGTCCATCCTGTGAGGTCCCCCACGATTGCCAAGGAGGACGCAGGTTGGGGCGTGAGGGAGGCGTCAAAGGTGAAGGTGTGGTGGACTTCGCCTTTGGACAGCACAGGAACCATGCGTTCCTCATCTTGTACATTCAATTTGAGCACCCCCAAACCGTTGGAAGGCGCACCAGGAAGGGTGATTTGTCCGTCCTGCATCAAGAGGGTGTCGCATTCATCGGGTGAGGCGCAGTAGACAATCTGGTCCACCATTTCCCCAGGCGCCAACCAGTCATGCACGATCCACGTGGAAGAGGAAGCCCCGACTTGAATGGGCATGATGGCTCCCCATGATGGCAGGGAGGGGTTCTCCGAGGCAGGTTGACACCCGAGAATGGCAAAGGCCATGGCAATTGCCACGGCCTTTGAAGTCGGTGGGAAGAAGTTCATCGGATCATTCGCAATCGAGGAGCGGGACCCCTGTTTCGTAATAAATGCCATCCCAAGGTGTGGTGTCCGGGGGGTACGTGAATCCAGGCTTCAATGGGTAGCAAATGAGTGTGAGGATGCCCAAGCCGTCGGGGATGATTCCCTCGAAATGTTCTACAGGAAGAATGACCGTGCGGTAAAACCCGGGCTTGTCCACGAGGGGCTTCATGCGAAGCTCTGGCGTGTTGGCCACCTCCTCGTCGGGGACCATGGAGTAGAAGGTGCCATCGGTGGCTCGCGCCTTGATTTGCAGGTACACTTCGCCGTTGTCGATGTCCGTCAAGTCGACGTCGATGTTGCTGTTGTACGTGACGCTGACAAAATCGTCTTCACGTCGCGTTTCAGGGAAGACGCACATCTTTTCCTCGCACAACTTGGGGAGGACGCCCACGTTGAAGTCTTCGGTTTTGGCCTCCCCTAGATCCTCCAATCCAGGGTAGGGCGCCCCATTCTTGAGTTTGGCCAAACAAGAGATGCCTTGGCTGTACAAGCTGCTCGCATCGTTGTAAAACTGAGAAGGCACAAAGGTCAAGGTGTACGTCAGCCCACCTTGGTGCACCAGTTGCATGTCGTCGTTGCTGCTGTCCCACGACCCGTTGGTGCCGACGGGGTCGCTTGGCGCCCAGGTCCATATGTACACAGGCAAGCCGGGATTGGCTTCCAAAATGGCCTTCAACCCAAATTGCTCACTCTGCCCCACATCGATGGTCAAGGTGACCTCTTCGTGCAGTCCTGTGGGGCTTGGGGTGAGGGTCACGGCTTGTCCCCAAGCCAAGGTGGTCACAAAGGCGGATGCCACGGCCATCCCGGCCGCGCGCAGCATGTGTTGGAGGGATGCGGTCATCATCACTGTCGGTTGAAGCTGAAGGTGTAGGCCAATACGGGGCTTCCGTCACAAGGCCGGTCGTACACAATGTCGAGAAGGTTGTCGTGGGGACGTACCACGGCACCAAGGTTGTATTGCAGGGTGTCGAGGGGCATGCCGTCGGCGTCCTCGGTGGCCAAGATGAGGAAGGTTGGACGCTCCTCGTCGTCCAGGGACCACTGTCCCCCGTCTCCAAAGTAATTGCGTCCCTTTTCGATGCTCACGCTGTAAGTGAAGTCTTCGTTGAGGATGATTTGGAGTGGGGTCACCATGCCGTCGATGTAGACCTCACTCAAGTCGCGCACTTCAGTCAAGGGGCTTTGCAGGTCGGTTTGAGAAAAGCTGCCCATTTCCCAAACCCCAATCATGCCTTCCAATTTGTTGAAAGGCTCTCCGAGTTCACCTTGAAGCTCGGGCTTGCATCCCATCCAACCGCCCAAAACGAGCAGGACCATGGAGGCGAGGGTGATGTGTTTTGCGATGTTCATGTTGTCTCAGTTTGGGGTCAGTTGCATCCGCCCACTTCGTTGAACTCAAATCCGGCGACGTTGCCTTCCGAAGCGGAGAACTGGAGCGCCATGCCTGGACAATCCCACGGAGCGTTCCGGATGGTGACGTCCTCACCCATGGCGCCATGGCGCTGGAGCTGTTCCACCCAAAGGCCCATGCCCACGGTCTCCTTGCGGTAGTCGTAGCGCGCGGCTTCCACGATGTCCTCCGCGGTGGCTCCGGCCTCCAAGAGGTACACTGCAGACGTGATGCCCGCACGCGCCCGGATGGCGTTGATGTCGTCGATGGCTGTGCCGAGGTTGTTTCCCGTCTCGCCGTAAGCTTCAGCCCGAATCAACATCATCTGCGTGAGATGCACGAGTGGAACGTTGAAGAAGCTGTGGTCTGTGAAGCGGGTCAGCAGTGTTTTGCCTTCCGTGGGGAGGTACTCAAACCACGAGGACCTGCGGTCTTCGTTGGCGCCGCCAACGATGCCTTCAAACCAGTTCCAGTAGTCGGTGGTCAGGGTGATCTCTGGATTGGCAGTGGGTTGCCACCACTGCACGAATTGGTCTGTGCGGTTGTCGTTGGTGGCGAGGGTGCTGTACACCGAGAAGATGGACTCTGGACTCGTGGATCCGATGGGCAGACGCAACCGCACAAAGGCGCTGTCCGTTTTAGGCTGCTCCAAGCTGTAGCGGCCGCTTTCGATCACTTCGGTGGCCAGTTGCGCAGCCTCGGCAAATTCCGTCTTAAGGAAGTGCACTTGGGCGAGCAACGCCTTGGCGGCATCGCGCGTGGCGTAGATGCCGTTTTCCTCAGGAAGGTTGGCGATGGCGTCGTTGAGGTCGGCCTCGATCTGGGCATAGGACTCGGCCACAGAAGCGCGGGGGAAGGGCGCATCGCGAAGGACCGTGGGCAGGGAGATGCCCGCGTGGCTGTTGTCGGCCGTGTAGCCGTATGGCTGGGCAAACATCTTCACCGCACCCCAAAAGCAAAACGCACGAATGAACTTGGCTTCGGCTTCCATGCGGTTTTGGTCTTCCGCAGAGAGCCCCTCGACCAAATTAAACGCATCCAAGAGGCTGTTGACGCGCAGAACGGGGTAGAAGAAGTCCCGGTTCACCCCACCCACATAGGACGTCCAGCGGATGGTTTCACGGTTGTAAATGGCCTTGAAGTCGTTGTTCGCAAGGGGCTCGTTGGTGTTCTCGCCGCGCAACTCGTTCATAAGCTGCACATCCCCGTCGTAGAGGTTGGCCAGCACGTCGTAGCACGACACGAGCAAAGCCTGAAGGTCCTCAGGGGTTTGCAAAGCGTCCTCGGCCAAGATGTACTCTTCGGGATTGACTTCGAGCCAGCGGCACCCTGCAAAAGTCATGGACATTGCAACGAGGGCCGAAAGAAGGAAAGTGTGGTTCTTCATGGCGCTTAGAAGTTGGCGTTGATGGCAAAAATGACAGAGCGCTCTTGAGGCGCCGTGAGGTAGTTGGCACCGCCAGAGAAGTTTCGGTCTTGGCGGTTTTCAAAGTCACGCGTCAACTCCGGGTCGAGGCCAATGAAGTTGGTGAGCACAAACAGGTTGTTTCCGCTCAAGCGCAAGGTGATGTCGCCTTTTGTAGAGGGGAAGCGGTAGGAAATGGAGGCGTTCCGCAATCGGATGTAGCTCGCATCGTACATGAACAAGCTCGTGTTCCACCAAGGAAAGCCCGCAGGCAGCCCGTACGTGGTCTCATCCATGGTCAAGCGGGGGAAGGAGGCGATGTCGCCAGGTTGGCGCCAACGGTCGAAGAGGTCCGTGCGCATGTTCCAGTCGGTCACTACGCCCAATTGACGCTTGGCCGAGCTGTCCCAAATCTTCGCGCCGAAGGCCCCAGTGAACTGGGTGCGAAGGGTCCAATTGCGGAACGTGAATTCGTTGCGCAATCCGCCGACGTGGTCGGGCAAACCGTCGCCCACGGCTTGGCGGTCCTCGAGGTTGTATTCAAATGTTTCGTTGCCGTTGATGTCGATGTACACCGGCAATCCGCTCTCGGGATCAACGTGGCTGAAGGGCACCAAAAAGTAGGTGGTCAACGGGGCGCCGGTCACCGCACGGCTGTCGTTGGTTCCGCCAGAAATCGCATCTTCTGTAAAGTCCCCTGTGTTCACCAACTCGTTGTAGTTGTATGCGTAGTTCAGGGTCGTCTTCCATTGGAGCTCAGACGTGCTCGGCAGGTTGTTGGACGTGATGCCCAATTCAACGCCACGGTTCAACACTCGACCCGCATTCACAGAGCGGTTGTTGAATCCGGTGTGCGAGGGCAATTCAACGTTCATCAACACGTCGCTGGCCATCTTGTTGTACACCCCGAGCTCGACGGACACGCGGTCCTTCCAGAGGCCCATCTCCAAGGAGGCATCGATGGTCTCCACTGTTTCCCACCGCAGGTCAGGGTTGCCAGGCTGTGTGGGGAAGACAATGGTGTCGCCTGCGTACGTCGCTCCCTGCGTTTGGTCGTTGTACAAAGCAAAGCGGCTGAAACCATCAATGCTGGCGTTTCCTGTGCGTCCCCAACTCGTTCGGAATTTCAGGAAGCTGATGGTTTCCGACTTGAAGGAGGGTTCGTCGCTGATGACCCAGCCTGCTGCCGCTGAAGGGAAGAAGCCAAACCGGTTGTTCTGACCAAATCGAGACGAGCCATCTACACGTGCGGTGGCCTGGAAGAAGTACCGGTCCTTCACGTTGTAGTTGACCCGTGCAAACGTGGAGGCAAACCCGTCCGTGCGGTATTGGTTGACATACGCATTCGTCACGGTGGACACGGCGTCGTACAAGCTGTCGTGCAATCCAAACAGGCTGTCACGCAGGGCCGGCGTGGCGTATGCGGGACCGTCGGAATCGCGGAGGTTGAAGCCAAATCCGTCGCTTTCGAATTTTTGGGCTTCCGCACCCAGTAAAATGGCCAACGAGGTGGTGTCCGTGTCGATTGCGCGGAACGTGGCATTCGCCCCCACGTTGTGGTTGCGGGCGTTGTATTCGCTCCAGTTGCCGTAGGCGAAGCCGTTGGTGCGGTCAAGCGCCGAATTCTCGTAGGAATCGTTTTCAAGCTTGCTGTTGTCGTAGCCGCCGTTCATGACGATGTCCAAACGCTCGTGCGGGGTGACGATGATTTGTCCTGTGGCAATCTGGCGACGCTCCGTCTCGCGCCACTGCACAAGGTCCTGGTAGGCCATGGGGTTGAACCAACGGTTCAATTCATAGTTGCGCTCCGTGGACACGAGGCTGCCGTTGGCATCAAAGGTGGAGTCCATCACGTAAGGCGCCATGTACGGGAGTGCGGTCGACATGGCCGCACCAATGCCACCAGACCATCCACCACGGACGCGTTGGTTTTGACCTTCCGACGTGCTGCCGGAAAGCAACACCTTTATCTTGTCGTTGGGGGTCCAGTCGAAGTTGGTGCGCGCACTCGTGCGGGTGTAGCTGTTGCCGACGGCGTAGCTCTCGTTCTTGTCGTAGCTCACGCCGTTGTACATGGACCATTTTTCTCCGCCGCTGCGGAGCCCTATGTTTTGCTGGGTCTTTTGGGCGCGACGTGAGAACACGTCAAACCAATCCGTGTTGGTTTCCATGGCGCGTTCGAACGCGGCTTTGCGGGCTTCAGGGCTGGAGCCTGCAGTGGTGAGGTAGGGGAGCCACACGTATCCCGTGCCTCCGTCGTTTTCCCAAGCTTCTTGACGAATGGTGAGGTATTCCTCAGTGTTCATCATGTTGGCACGTGATGTGGGCTCGCCATATCCGATGGAAGAGCCGTAGCTGACTTGGATTCCCTTTTTGACCCCGCGCTTGGTGGTGATGAGGATGACCCCGTTGGCGCCGCGTGACCCGTAGATGCCCGTGGCTGCCGCATCCTTCAACACTTGAATGTCTTTGATGTCGTTGGGGTTCAGGCTGGCGAGGGGGTTGCGGTTCATGGCACCGCTGTTGCCACCTGCGAAGTAATCCTGGGTGATGGGAATGCCGTCGATGACATACAAGGGGTCACCGCCAGCTGAGATGGAGCTCAAACCGCGGATCCGGACAATCGAGCCACTGCCGGCCATGCCGGAACCTTGCGTCACTTGGACACCCGCCGCTTGCCCTTGGAGAGCGGCTTCAAAGGAGGGTGTTTGCACCGCGGTGATCTCCTTCGAATCAATGGTCGAGATGGCCCCTGTGACCTCTTTCTTGCGTTGGACGCCGTATCCAACGACCACAGATTCATTCAGCAGCACCGCGTCTTCGCGAAGTCGAATGTTGAGGGTTTTGGTTTCCCCAGCCCTGATGTTGACGGTCTTGACGGTGTTGAGGTACCCAATGAACGAGAAAGTCAAGGTTTGCTCGCCTGCGGACACGGCCAGGTTGTATTGCCCGTCCAAATTGGTGAAGACGCCCTTGCCGGATGCGGTCATCACAGTGGCCGAGGGCAAGGCATTGCCTTGGTCGTCCGTCACGCGTCCTTGCACAGCGGTTTGGGCCATGGCGACCTCATACGACCCCCAAAGGAGGAACAGCGAAGCCAAGGTTGCAATTCGAATCATGAGAGTGTGGATCGAAGGGGTGGGATGCGAATTTCGATAGTGTCAAATGTACACTTTGTCTTGCGCGTTCAGTGCGCGATTTTGTGCACAGGTGTGGATAACATCATTCCGTCTTGGATCCAGCACAACCGGTACATGCCCGGCGCGAGGTGAGCCACGCTGAGCTGCCACGTTCCTCGAGCGACCTTGCTTGGTTGGATGGGGATGCTTCGGCCGTCGAGGGAGATGAGATTCAAGTCTTGAGGGGCGATGCCATGGACATGCGTGAGTTGAAGCACGTCTGTCGTGGGGTTGGGGAAGAGGGACCACCCAGTCAGCGCTTCGGCTACGCCCACCGTCGCATCGAGGCCGTCGCAATCTTGGTCGATGCCGTCGTTGGCAATGTCGACGGCGCCCGCATAGATGGTGGCATCGTTGTCATTGCAGTCACCTTCAGAGGCCAATTGTCCATCGAGGTCCACATCGATTTCGGTCAACACCGGCAGGTCCAAGGGGACGTCCGTGTATACATGCAGTTCGCCCGGCGCAAAAGGCATGCTGGCGTTCAGGTCCATCACGTCAATTGAATCTCCGGCGAGATAGTCGTACCACATCCCGGTGTGTGTGAAGCCGGGAATCATGTCGATGCCGGAAGTGCGGTAGTTGCCGACCACCACGGCATTGCCTGCGGGGTGCTCGAACATCATGCGTTTGCCGTAGCCCATGCCCACATCGATGTTGAGGGAAGTGGCACCTGTGCCAAAGGCGGGGTAGTCTCGTTTCAAACGTGCCAACGCCCCGCTGACGTCGTAGAGGTGACGACGTTCGGGCTCGTCGTAGTAATCCCAACGTACCGGCTTGGCGGCAATCCGGCAATCTTCGTTGATGGTCACGCCGTCGCTGCACGTGTTGATGCTGTAGTCGTATCCCAACTCTTCGAACTGCCAAATCAGACGCGGACCGGGCATGAGGACATTGAAGGCCATGGACAGCTGCTGCCTTCTTAGGGCCGTGACCAAGTCGCTGGCATCGTAGTCGCCTGAGCTGTTGCCAAACTCGAAGTTTTTGTACATGAGGCGCTCTTCGTCGTGGCTTTCGGCATACGCCACTGCGTGGCGATCTTGGAAACTGTGGCTTTGGTAGTTCGCCCAGCTGAGGTCGTTGCCGTTGTAACCCATGCTGGCCTCTTGGTAGTTGGTTGTGGCATTGGCCCACAACATGAACCCCGCGGCATTGCCATTCTCTCCGTTGTAATTCGCGAGTTCAAGTTCCTCACCAAAGTCGCACCAGTGCTCGAGGATCATGTACACCGACGGGTCTTGGTTCCAGACGTGGTCGCCGTATTCCTTCAACCATCCAATTCGCTGGGCGCTGTATCCGCCATCCACGCCTTGCTGCTGGATGATGCCCTGCGAGAAGTCCCACCGGAATCCGTCGATGTGGTAGTTCTGCACCCAGTGGTCGAGGTTACGCTTGACAAATTCACGCGTTTTGGAACTTCCGTGATTCCAATCGTAGAACCACGTGGAGCTGTGCGGTGCGCTTGTGTTGAACCAAGGATTGTAGGGGAGAACCGTCCAGTCTTCCCAGTACATGGTGATGAAGGGGTTGGGCTGGTCTGCATGGTTGTACACCACGTCCAAAATCACGGCAATCCCACGCTCGTGGCAGGCGTCCACCAAGGACTTGAGGTCGTTTTTGGTGCCATAGGCCTTGTCGACGGCGAAGTAAAACGTGGGATTGTATCCCCAACTGTCGTTGCCATTGAACTCGTTGACAGGCATCAGTTCGAGTGCTTGAACGCCCAGCCTCTCGAGGTAGTCGAGCGAGTCCTCAATGAATGTCAACGTACGCTCTTCCGACCAGTCGCGCACCAGCAATTCGTAGATCACGAGGTTCTCTTGGTCCGGCCGTTCGAAATCTCCGTCCGTCCATGCAAACTCAGGTTGGCCGGGCGTCAGGACGCTCACAGGCCCCGAGGTTTCGTTGGCAGGATAGGGCAAGAGATTGGGGTAAGTCGATTCTGGAATCCAGGGGTCGTTCCATTGGTCCAAGATGACCTCCGCGTAGGCGTCGGCCACCCGGATGTCGTCGGGGAGGATTTGATACTGGTATCGGTAAGATTGACCTGGCGTCAATCCGCCAATCTCCAGCCAGAACGTTTCGCCATCTCCTGCGGCATGCATCATGCTGGACTCAGAGATTCCCCAACCGTTCCAATCCCCGACCACAAACACAAAATCCTTGTAAGGTGCGGTCCACTGAAGCACCACCGTGCTGTCATTCAGCTCATTGATGCCATCCACGATCCCTGCTGGTGGGGTCAACACCGGCGCACTTTCCGGCATCACAAACACCGTGGCGGAGGAATGCACAGTGCTGCCATCTGCACTTGCGGCAATGTCCAAGACGTAATCCCCAGCGTTGTCCAGGCTCAAGGTGTAGGAGAGAGAGGGGCCAAATGCAGACGCGACCTCCTCGCCATTGATGCTCAGGGTAAGTTCAGCGGGTTGGGTGGCTTGCGCCACAATGTCGATGCCTTCTCCCAGAGAGGCGATGGAGGACGTCTCCAACGGGCTGGTGAAAATGACTTCAAAGGAACCGTCGGAGACGTTGTAAAAGATGTCGCTCTCGTCTGCCGTTTTGCCTACGACTGAGCCATTGGCATTGCGAAACACAAAGGCCAGTTGCTCGATCACCACGCCGTCAGGCACGCCGTAGTACTCTGCCAAGGTCAACCCGCCAAAATCGAAGCTGTGGATGGTGCCTTCCAATGGAATCAGGGTGTTGCCGGCATTGGCCGAGCTCGTGTTGTTGCCGTTGGGCCAAGGGTTGTGCACGTACTGCCAATCCGAGGGCGAGGTGCTTTCGGAGGTGATGACGCCTGTGTGCGCATACACGAACGGACAAGGGGGGCACGGCGGCTCTTCGTCAATCAGCGCCGCATTGCCTTGGCTCACGTCATAATACAAGGTCACCACGTCGTCTTGCGTGGGAAATGCGGGTTCGGTCCACACAATTTGTCCTTGTGCGTTCTGCGCAATCCATGCCGTGAGGCACGTGCTCAGAAGAAAAGAAAGCCGTCGGGTCATGATGTCAAGAATTGGGGGTGGTCAGGTTGGCGTCGTACGTGAACAGCTGGGCTGGTTTGTGCAGCACGCCTTCCTCTTTTTCGTTCAGCGGGACGACGTGGTCCATGCGCTTGATATTCTTTCGGAAATTTCTCTTGTCCAGCTTTTTGTCTAAAACCACTTCATGCAATGATTGAAGTTGTCGAAGGGTGAATTTTTGGGGCAACATCTCAAACCCGATGTGCTTGGATTCCAGTTGTTCGCGCAACGTTTGAAGGGCCAGGTGGGCAATGTCGTCGTGGTCGAAGGCGAGCTCCGGAAGGTGGTCCACGTCGGTCCATTCTGCCCCTCCGGCGAAGGAAGACGCCTTGGGGGTGTGATCGTGCAGGGAAACAAGCCCAAAGTAGGCCACGGTCATCACGCGATTTTCGGGATACTCGCGAAAGGTGCGCAACCATTGTTGGTCCTTCAGGCCTTTCACGCGATCGGGATCGCCAAAGGCGTGGAATTGCTTCAGGTACACGTCATCCAATCCCGCGAGTTCCCCCAAAACACGACCTGCCGCCGCGTCCAACGATTCATCGGCATGCACAAAGTCGCCGGGCAAGGCCATCTGGAGTTCCGCCTCCGAAAGTGGACCTCCTTGCGAGGTTCGTTGCCTGATCAGCAAGAGTTTGAGCGCTTCTCCATCGAAGCCAAAAAGCGCGCAGTCGACACTTACATCCATGTCGTGGGTGTTTTGAGGAGATTTGGCGGCAAGATAGGGGAGTTGGTGTCGATTGTACACTTCATCCGGCGTCACAGGCGAAAACTTGTCGACAACGTTCGGAATTGCGCTTGCTTTGACGCAAATTTGTGCGCCTTCAATGAAAGGCGTTTTTGCAAGACAAGTGTCCCTGATGAAAAAGATAGCTGTACTGACTTCTGGTGGCGATGCCCCAGGAATGAACGCTGCCATCCGCGCAGTGGTTCGTACCGCGGTGTTCCACGACATGGAAGTTTTGGGTGTGTTTCAAGGTTATCATGGTCTCATTGAGGGGGACTTTAAGCGATTGCACGTTCGCTCGGTGGCCAAAATTTTGGGCCGCGGCGGCACGATCCTCAAGTCCGCACGCTGCATGGACTTCCACGATGTGGAGGGGCGAAAGCGCGCTCACATTAACCTTGTGGAAGCGAACATCGATGGCCTCGTGGTCATCGGTGGCAACGGCACTTTCACAGGTGCCATGAAATTTGGCCGCGAAACGGGCTTCCCTGTCGTGGGCCTTCCAGGCACCATCGACAACGATTTGAGCGGGTCGGATTCGACCATTGGATTCGATACGGCCATCAACACGGTGATCGACGCCGTGGACAAAATCCGTGACACGGCAGACAGCCACAACCGGTTGTTCTTCGTGGAGGTGATGGGCCGTGACAGCGGTTTCATTGCGCTAAAGTCGGGTATTGCCACAGGGGCTGTGGCAGTCATGACTCCTGAGATGGGGATGAGCATCGACGATTTGGTCGCAGTGCTCCAAGCCGGTGAGCAAAGCAACAAGACCAGCAGCATCGTGATTGTCGCGGAGGGCGACCCCAACGGAGGCGCCTACGAAATCGCGAAGCGCGTCAAGGAGAAAACCGACACCTACGAAACCCGAATCACGGTGCTGGGTCACTTGCAGCGGGGTGGAAGCCCTTCATGCTTCGACCGTGTCCTGGCATCGCGTCTGGGTGTGGCCGCCGTCGAGGCCCTTCGCCAGGGGCACAATGACGTGATGGCAGGGGTCATCGGCGATAAAATCGAGTTGACGCCCTTCGAAATTGCCATCAGCACGAAAAGCAGAATCAACGATGACGAGGTTCGCATCGCACGCATCTTGTCCATCTAATCCTTCCTCACGAAACAACTCAACAGTACATACATGAAGCGCATTGCTATCAACGGATTTGGCCGCATCGGCCGTTTGGCCTTCCGTCAATTGGTCAGCCGTCCTGCATTCCAAGTGGTTGTCATCAACGACTTGACCGATGTCGAAACTTTGGCACACCTCCTCAAATACGACAGCATTCACGGGTTGTTCCCCGGCGATGTGTCTGTGTCCAACGGCAACTTGGTCGTGAATGGGCAGGAGATTCAAATCACTGCGGAGCGCAACCCCGCAGATTTGCCTTGGGGTGCCAGCCAAGTTGATCTCGTGGTCGAGTCTACAGGCGTGTTTGCCGATGCTCAAAAGGCGTCTGCGCACTTGACGGCTGGGGCGGGCAAGGTCATCATCTCTGCGCCTGCCAAGGGCGACTTAAAGACGGTGGTGCTCGGGGTCAACGACGACATTTTGACGGCCGACGACCGCATCGTCAGCAACGCGTCTTGCACCACCAACTGCTTGGCGCCCATGGCCAAGGTGTTGAACGACACGTTTGGCTTGGAAACGGGTTACATCACCACGATTCATGCCTACACCGCAGACCAGCGCTTGCAGGATGCACCGCACAAAGACTTGCGCCGTGCACGCGCCGCTGCACTGAGCATGATTCCCACGTCCACAGGCGCAGCCAAGGCGGTGGGGCTTGTGCTCCCAGAATTGGCGGGCAAGCTCGATGGCATGGCCGTGCGCGTCCCCACGCCCACTGGCTCTGTGACGGATTTGACAGCCACGTTGAAAACGGAAGCCACCGCCGAGCAAGTCAATGCTGCTCTGAAGGCGGCTGCGGAAGGCCCCATGAAGGGCATTGTCCAGTACTGCGAGGACCCCATTGTCAGCGTAGACATCGTGGGCAATACGCACAGCTGCGTCATTGACGCGGCGTTGACCAAGTGCACCGGAAACCTGGTGAAGGTCTTCGGTTGGTATGACAACGAGGCCGGATACGCCACACGCGTGGTGGATCTTACAGAGCGCCTTGCCTAACCTTGCGTTGTGAAGATTCTCATCGCTGACAGCGGATCCACCAAATGCGATTGGTTGGTCATCACGGAACATGGCCAGGAACTCGGGGAGTTCCACACCATGGGATTTAACCCGTATTTCCACGATGCCGACCTCGTGGAGCGGGAAATGAATGCGAATTCGCAGGCCATGGAAGTGGCTGACAGCGTGGATCGCGTGTATTTCTACGGTGCGGGGTCGAGCTCGCCTGAGCTCTGTAAGGTAATTGCCGAGGGGCTGCGCCGCGTGTTTGTCAACGCCAGGGTCCATGTGGGACACGACTTGGATGGAGCGGCTTACAGCACCTTCACTGGGGAGCCAGCGGTGACATGCATCCTTGGGACCGGCAGCAACAGCTGCATGTTTGACGGGACGATCGTCACAGAAGAGGTGCCCGCGTTGGCCTACATTTTGGGCGACGAAGGGAGCGGTTCATGGTTTGGCAAGCGTCTTTTGTCCTCGTTCCTTTACCACAAGTTGCCTGCGGCGATCCACAAGGACTTCGTGGAGCAATACGGCTTGGACAAGATGTCCATCACCAAGCGCGTGTATCAGGAGCCCAACGCCAACGTGTTTTTGGCGAGCTTCATGACGTTCCTTGGACGCCACAAATCCGATCCGTTTGTTCAGGACTGGTTGGACGAAGGCTTCAAGGCATTCTTGGACGTGCATGTTGCGTGTTTTGAAGGTGCTTCAGCCATGCCCATTCACTTTGTGGGCAGTGTGGCCTACCACTTCCAAGACGCCCTGAGGAAGGCCTGTGCCGATCGAGGGTACCGCGTGGGCAACATCATCAAAAAGCCCATTGACGGCCTGGCTCTGTACCACGTTGAATTCATTTTGAAATCAGAATAAGGATGGGGTTGAAAGCATGTTTGTTCGACATGGACGGGGTCATTGTGGACTCTGCGGTGCACCACTTTGTCGCGTGGAAACGTCTGGCGGAAGAGTTGAGCATTGCGTTCACCGAGGAAGACAATCATGCGTTGAAGGGATTGAGCCGGGTCGACAGTTTGGATCACATTCTCCGTTTGGGGCATTTGCGACTCGACGAGAAGACCAAAGTGAAGTTGATGGACCAAAAGAATGCATGGTATCTCGACTTGATTCAAGGCGTGCGCGCCGAGGACATTTTGCCCGGTGCCAAAGAGTTGATTGAGTCGCTCGTGGCGGAAGGCATTCAAGTGGGACTTGGAAGTTCGAGCCGCAATGCGCAAATGATTTTGGACAACGTGGGCTTGACGCCCCTGTTTGACACTGTCGTGGACGGCAACCACATCACCTTGAGCAAGCCAGACCCAGAGGTCTTCCTGAAAGGGGCGAAAGCCTTAGGGGTGGCGCCCGCCGACGTCGTGGTGTTCGAGGACGCCGCCTCTGGGGTGAAAGCCGCCAAGACTGGTGGATTTTTTGCCGTCGGAGTGGGGGACAAGGACCAACTCGCCGAGGCGGATGTCGTGGTGGACCACCTTCAAGGGTTGTCTGTTGGTCAACTGCGCACTTGGATGGAACACGGTCTCGGTTGAGGCGCGTGCCGATTTAAAAACAACGAGCGATGAACCGCTACTTGGACGCTGAAGCCTGGCGCGTTGTCGAAAAGGGATTCAACCCCGACAACATGCGCAGTTCGGAGAGCATGTTCTCCATTGGAAACGGACGATTTGGCCAGCGCGCCAACCACGAAGAAGGCTATTCAGGCGACCACATGTTGGGAAGCTATGTGGGCGGCGTCTACTACCCAGACCGAACCAAAGTGGGTTGGTGGAAAAACGGGTACCCCGAGTATTTCGCCAAGGTTCTGAACGCCACGAATTGGACGCACCTTGGCCTCCGTGTCAATGGCATGGTCGTGGATTTGGCCACGGCGCAAGAAGTACGTGACTTTGAGCGCGTGCTGGACATGCGTCAAGGATTGCTTCAACGCACCTGCACTTTGGTCGTTGCCACGGGGGTGGAAATCCGCCTGGAGACCGAGCGGTTCATCAGCATGGCTTCCCCCAACAAGGCAGCTGTTCGTGTCAAGGTCACGCCGCTTTCCGGGGTGACTTCGCTTGAGGTCGAGCCGCGCTTGGATGGCGGCATCACCAACGAGGACACGAACTGGGACGATGCGTTCTGGCGTCACGATGCCCAGGGTTCCGATGCGGCAGCCGCAACCTCTGTCGTGGTCAACACCACGGAGAAAACGGCATTCACGGTGGGTACAGCCCAAGCCATGTCATGCATGGATGCGACTTGGCGCGCCGAGGAAGGAGAGAAGTGGACCGGGTTGACCGCGGCGTGGGATCAACCTTCTGCCGTGGAGGTGACCAAATTTGTGGGGCTCGTGAGCTCCCTTCACAGGGCAGCAGATCGGTGCGGCGAAGAAGCGCTTTCCGAGGCCACGTCGGGTCGGGATCAGGGCTACGAAGCCATGCGCACCGCACACGTAGAGGTTTGGGAGTCGATTTGGGCGTTGGGCGACATCGAGATCGAAGGAGACGTCGAAGCGCAGCAGGCCATCCGCTTCAACATCTTCCACCTCAACCAAACCTACCGTGGAGACGATGCCCGATTGAATGTGGGCCCCAAGGGATTCACGGGCGAGAAATACGGTGGAGCGTCTTATTGGGATACGGAAGCGTACTGCTTGCCCTTCTATTTGGCGACCCACCCACCGCACGTGGCGGAGCAGCTCCTGCGATACCGTTTCAACCAGCTAGGCAAGGCCATTGAGAATGCCGAGAAATTGGGCTTCCAAGACGGAGCGGCGTTGTATCCCATGGTGACCATGAATGGCGAAGAATGCCACAACGAGTGGGAGATCACCTTTGAAGAGATCCATCGGAATGGGGCCATGGTCCTCGCGCTCCGCAACTACGCCGACTACACGGGAGACGACACCTACTTGCAGAAAGAAGGGATGGAAGTGGCTGTGGCGGTGGCGCGTTTTTGGGCGCAACGCGTGCATTGGTCAGAACACCGTGGTGCCTACGTCATGCTCGGTGTGACGGGACCGAATGAGTACGAGAACAACGTCAACAACAATTGGTACACCAATTACTTGGCAGCTTGGTGCCTGCGTTACGCCGCTTCTTTGGTTGAGTGCTTCCAAGGTGACGTTGCCAAAGCGGAGTGTGACGCGTGGATGCAGATTGCCGAAGGCATGTGCTTGCCACAGAAGGAGGGCAGCGCAGTCCGTTTGCAACAAGATGGTTTCCTTGACAAAGATTTGATGCCCGCCGATGCCCTGCCCGAAGCGCACCGACCCATCAACCAGGTGTGGTCATGGGATCGGATCTTGCGTTCCTGCTTCATCAAGCAGGCCGACGTCTTGCAAGGGTTTTACTTCTTCCCAGACGACTTCACCCAGGCGGAACTCGAAGAGAATTTCGACTTCTACGAACCCATGACGGTGCACGAGAGCAGTCTGTCGCCCTGTGTCCACAGCATCCTAGCGGCACGCCTCGGCCGTGAAGACAAGGCCGTGGAGATGTATTTGCGGACGGCACGGCTTGATTTGGACGACTACAACGCCGAGGCGTACCAAGGTCTTCACATCACGTCCATGGCCGGGACATGGATGAGTGTTGTGGAAGGCTTTGGTGGTTTCCGCGTTCGCGACGGCATTCCACACTTCAACACGATGTTGCCCTGCAGTTGGACGGCTTACGCGTTCAAGCTGCGGTTCAGAGGAAGAACCCTTGAAGTGAACGTGAAGCGTGACGGCGTCACCGTGACGAGACGGGAGGGGGAACCCCTTCAAGTGTGCATCAACGGTGACACCCGCGAGATCTGAGTTGCGGGCTCAGTCCGCCCAGCTGCTGTTGTCTGTGCCCGGAGAGCCACCCAAGGCGTTGGAGCCAATCCAAGATTCGGGAAGTGCGTTGTCATGGCCGGCTCCTTTCCATTCGAGTGACCCTCCGGCACCGTCGGCTTCGTTGGTCCATCCTCCGGTGTCGCTGTAGGTGACAATGTCAGCCAGTGTTCCGTTGGGACGAATCAAACGGATGGTTTCCCCGCTGTTGTGCAAGCTGGAGGTCCCCATCCAGGGAACAAGGCCCACAAAGGGACCGAGGATCGCGCGGTAGGTTGCCGTGTCGTTGGCCGTGAGCAAGAAGCCATGGGGCTCGATGATCGTGCCAGCGGGAATGGTGGCATCGATGCCGTCGCCCAGCGACCATCCACCCACGCCGATGGCAAAGGGATAAGGATTCATGAGCTCCACAAATTCAAAGTCGCTGTCCGATCCTTGCTGCGTGCTTGGGTTGTAGTGGATCTCTGAAATCACGGGGTCATCCCACGCGGCCTCTTCACAGGATTGGCCGTAGTCAGCCAGCAGAATGAGCAGGTCGTCGTTGTCGATGGTTTGGTTCCCATTGAGGTCTGCATGACACTGTGCCCAAATCCAGGGTCCACCTGCGGTCATGGCCGAGGCCAGGGCCAAAGCGCATGTTGTATGCTTCATGTTTTTGAAGGCAAGAAGCAGCCGCCTTCTTCATGACCAGATCCAGAATTGATGCGCGTGGGTGCGGGGTTTATCCCTGCCACTCGAGCGACACCGGACAGTGGTCGCTGCCGTGGATGTCGTTGTGAATCTGCGGGGCAGAAGTCTGTGCAAGGGCGCGTTCGCTGACGAGCATATAATCCAGCCTCCAGCCGACGTTCTTCTCCCGTGCTCCGCCTCGGTAGCTCCACCACGAATACTTAATGTCCTCAGGATGGGCCCGGCGCCACGTGTCCACAAATCCTGCATCGAGCAAGGCGCTCATGCCATCGATTTCCTGTTGCGTGTAGCCTGGGGTTTTGTTGTAATTGGATTTGGGCCGGGCCAAATCAATCGGCGCGTGCGCCACGTTCAAATCGCCACAACAAATCACGGGCTTGTCCGCATCGAGTTCCTTGAGGTAATCCCTGAAAGCCTTGTCCCAAGTGCCGCGAAAAGGCAGGCGCTTGAGGCCTGAGCTGGAATTGGGGGTGTACACCGTCACGAAATGGAAATCCTCAAATTCCAGGCGAAGAACCCGTCCCTCTTGGTCCAAGGCTTCCACGCCAATGCCGGCTTGAATGCTCAGGGGGCTGTGCTTCGTGAGCACGGCCGTTCCGGAATACCCTTTTTTGATTGCGGAGCTCGAGTGCACCTTGTAGGAATCCCAACCAAACAAAGCTTCACGCACTTGGTCGTCCTGGGCTTTGGTTTCCTGCAACCCGAGAACGTCAGGCGCCAGGGCGTCGATTTGGTCTGTGAATCCTTTTTTCACCACGGCGCGGAGGCCGTTGACATTCCAACTCATCAATCGCATTGCGGGGAGAGGGCATCGGGGCGTTGTGCCCAGCGGGCGGCCAATTCGAGGACGTCGTCCAACGAACCTTGGGCCAGCAGGGTGTCGCCGGTTTGGTACAAATGGTTCAGATACGCTTCTCCCGTTTGAAATTCGGAAGAAGGCTCCATGTTCAAGAATTGCGATGCATCAGGGCATGGATGGATGTGCATCAAGGTGTACCCAGAAGTCTCGGGGTCAAACCCCGCCACCAACATGCCCTCGACGTCATGTCCCAGTTCCACCGGGACGGGCAGCCTCAGGAAAAAGGCACTCCACGGACCCATGTACCCCATGCTGAAGTAGGGGTATAGCCAGGGCTTGGGGTACAAGCCTAGGGATTTCAATCCCGCCATCAGCGCTTCCGTGGCTTCACGGATTTTGAAGGACGTCGTGGTCTCAGGCTTGAAATTCTCCAGCTTTGCCCACCGTTTGTTGGCGGTGTAATGCTCCATCGCTCCGAGCTTCAGCTTGTAGTCGAAGTCGGATTGTTGGTCGAGGATGTACCCTGGGTAGAACCACTTTCGCCCGGTTCGTTTCCCGTATTCAGCTTCCTTCAGCAGGGTGTAGGTTCCCAAACTGTATTTGCCATACCCTTCGTCGTAGAGTCCGAGTAAACTGGCCATGCTTTGGTCTCCCAAGTCGAAGTAGCTCACTGCAATCAAGCGGTCTCCGTCGTACACGCACACTTCGCGGGTGTCGAACACGGTGCCTTGGAATCCGGCACTGAGGTACTCGGACAGCGTGTTGTGGATGAACCCCTTGAATCTCGCTTTGTGTTGGGCGTAGAGCGCTTCTTTGTTTGCGTTGGGCTGGGCATGGCCGTAGGTCACGGTGAACCGGGATTCCACGCGTCGCATGACTTTGCGCTGGCGCGCAGTGGGTGCGTAATGCTCAAGGTTCATGCGGATGTTGACCACGCTGAACAGACGTTCGTCGATGCACAACAAGTCCATTTTGTACAACATCACAGAGCCACGAAACCACCCTGATGCGAGGTACTGGTCGTACCGGGCGCGGGAAAGGCTGCGGGGAAAATGCGTTTGAACGAGCATGGTCAACGAAGGTAGGAATCAGCCGTTCACAGCCAACGCTGAACGACACGGGCAAGGGACAAACTCAAGCCGTTGAATGGTGGAAAGGTCAGTGGAAGCAAATTGAATCGGGAGGTCTGCTTCAACACAGACCGCATGTTGGAAAAGGCTTCGAACCCCGCCAAGCCACCGGTCCGCCCCATGCCGCTGGTTTGGATACCTCCAAAGGGCAGGTTGGGGTTGGCCACGTGCAGGACCACTTCGTTGATGCCTGTTGTTCCCGCGGGAATGGTTCGCATCCACTCTGCAATTTGGGTGTCGTTCTTAGAAAAGAAGTACATGGCCAGGGGGTGGGGGTTCGCACGAACAATCCGTTGGACTTCTCGGGGTTCGCGCCAGGTCATGACAGGCAACACCGGGCCAAAAATCTCCTCTTGCATCACCTTCATGTCCAGCGTGACATTCTCCAAAATCGTGGGCGCAATGCGACGGGTCGTTTTGTCCCACGTGCCCCCATGGGCGACGTTGGCCCCTTTTGCGACGGCGTCTTCAATCAGTCCCACAATCCGCTGGAAATGGTGGTCGTTGACGATGTGTGAGCGTTGTGTGGAAGTCAACTGCGTGGCCTCCTCGTCGCCATACATTTCAGCGAAGCGTGCTTTCATCGCCGTGATGAAAGGCTCGGAGATGGATTCCTCGACGAGTGCATAATCGGGCGCGATGCAGACTTGCCCGTTGTTGAGGCATTTGCCCCAAGCCATGCGGCGGGTGGCGTCCGCAATGTGTGCCGTGGCATCCATCACAGCCGGGCTTTTTCCGCCCAGTTCCAACGTCACTGAGGCCAAGTTGTCCGCGGCGGCTTTCATGACCTTTTTCCCGATGTTGGTTCCACCTGTGAAGCAAATGTGTTGGAAGGGCAGGAACGTCAGGAAAGCACTGACTTCAGGTCCTCCTTGGACCACTGCCACTTGCTCCTCGGGGAGGGCGCGGGATACGATGGCCGCAAGGACTTTGGACGTTTCTGGGGTGTGTTCTGAAGGTTTGACGATCACCCGGTTTCCTGCGGCGAGGGCGCTGACCAACGGGCGCAGGGTTAAAATGACGGGGAAGTTCCAAGGCGAAATGATGAGCATGTGCCCCTTGGGATTCGCTTGCACGAAGGACCTCGTGCCGAGCATCGCAAGTCCAGTGTCCACAGGCCGAGGAGCCATCCAACCTCGCAAGTGCCGACGGGCGATCTGAATCTCTGCCTTCAGTGGGTAAATCTCCTGCAAGTGCACCTCTTCACGGGGCTTGCCCAGGTCGGCCTCAAGCGCCTCAATCAAGGCGCCTTCGTGAGCCAGCACGGCGTTCCACAGGTCTTGAAGTTGGTCGCGGCGCTCAGAGGCTGTGGGAATGGCGCGCAGCATGCTTTGTTGCCTTTCAAAAAGGGATTGCAGATGTTCCATGTGGGGTGCCAAAAGTAAAGCACCTTCCTCCCCAAATGTTCAATGCGATTCTTGGGTCAAGAGTGCCCAAATGGCGAGCACTTGCGGAAGGAGCGCATCCTTCGCATCATTGCGAAGAACATGGTCCGCCTTGGACACGCGTTGGGCTTCGGTCCACTGTCGCGCGAGACGCGCTTGGATCTCAGACTCCGAAGGCACGACTTGACCATGTTGCCTCGCACGGTTTTGCGCCCTGCGAATTCGCAAGGCTTCGGGGGCTTCCACAGTGAGGGTGACATCGCATGTGGCGCCGCTTCCCGATTCGAACAAAATGGCGGCTTCCCGAATGACCACGCGGGCGTGGTTCTGGGCTTCTAGCCATGAGGAGAATGCGCGTCCCACGGCAGGGTGGACTAGCGCTTCCAGCCAGGCGAGTTCATCGGGACTCGAAAAGACCACCTCCGCCAGCGCTTGGCGATCCACATCCACCATGCGCCCGCACTCGTCCAACTTGGCGATGCGCGGTCCCCAGCGGTCGAGGGTCGCTTGTTGCAAGGTGGCGTCCGTTTGGTACAGCCGTTTGGCTGCAAAATCCGCATCCCAAGTCGGAGCACCCAAGGCGGCAAACATTCTCGTGACCAGGCTTTTTCCGGCAGCCATGCCGCCCGTCACACCCACAACCGAGGGGCGGGAAGCGTGCATAGGAGAACAATGACGGACCTCGGACATGGTGCAAAGGTGCACCTTCTTCACACGTTGCCCACAGGTCGACCCAAAATGAAGCCCACTTGTTGACCTTTGTGACATGGCTCATCTTCTTGCTCCTTCTTTGCTTGCCGCCGATTTTGCCAACCTTCAACGGGATGTCGAGTTGGTCAATGCTTCTGCCGCCCATTGGTTTCACCTCGATGTGATGGACGGGGTGTTTGTCCCCAACATCAGTTTTGGCATGCCTGTCATGAAGGCCATTGCGCGCCACGCCAAAAAGCCACTTGACGTGCATTTGATGATTGTCGACCCCGACCGCTACATCGACACCTTTGCCAAGTTGGGTGCAGATGTACTGACCGTCCATGCCGAAGCGTGCACCCACCTTCACCGCACGCTGGGGGCCATTCGTGCCGCAGGCATGAAGGCGGGGGTGGCCTTGAATCCACACACCCCCGTCGAAGGCCTTCGCGATGTGGCCAACGAGTTGGACTTGGTGTGTTTGATGAGTGTGAATCCTGGGTTTGGAGGACAATCCTTCATCGAGCGGACCTACGCCAAAACACGCGCCTTGCGCGCCATGCTCGAAGAAGAGGGCGCTTCAGATGTCCTCATTGAAATTGACGGTGGCGTCGGCAACGGCAACGCGAAAGCCTTGGTGGAAGCCGGGGCCAATGTGCTCGTGGCCGGTTCTTCGGTGTTCCGCGCCGCAGATCCGATGGAAGCGGCACGCCAGCTGGCAGAATTTTGAGTTGATCCTGCGGTCATGAGGACAGGCATCTACGGCATCGCAGCGACCCGGCCTGTGACGTTGCCGGGGGCTGCGCTCCACCAGGGGGTGGAGGGCTTCCACTTGGCCTTGGCCTTCCGAAAGCCCCTTCATGCCGTTCAAAAGGCCGTCCTTCACGCGGGCACAGATTGCATCTTTGGCGCCCACGGGGTGTGGATGAATGCATCCGGAAGGGATTGGCACGATCTTCAGTCCATGTCCCAACTCAAGTCTGCGGTGGCCTCTGCGGCGGGATTCTCTGAAACAGAAGGGCCACTGCAAGGGGTTCACGGCGATTGCAACGCGAAGACGTTGCAATTGCACGGGGATGTCGCGCGGCAACATCCTCTGTACTGGACGACTTGCGCATGGGGCATCCTGTTCGCGTACAGTGTGGAGGAGCTTGTGGCACTCATGCGTGACCATGACGTACCGGTCACGCCAGACGAGGAGGGAGCGGGGTTGTTGCTGACCTACGGGAGCATCCTTGGGGCGCGAACGCTGGTTCGAGGTGTGCGAAAATTGATGCCGGGCCAAACCCTCACCTGGACGCCCGACGCCGTGAGCACCATAGAGCGCATGCCCCTCGATGAGATAGAGCGGGACATCGACGGGTTCAAGGAGGCCACGTCCCTGCTCGACGAAGTCTTCCACGGTTCGGTGACACAGATGGTGGCGGTCAACCGTGATGCAGGTTGTGTGCAGCACAACTTGCTCAGTGGGGGATTGGACTCTCGTTTGGTGGCCTTGGCCACAGCGCGGCACCTCGACGGTGCGCCCTTGTCCACCCTGTGTTTCGCCGCCAAGGACTCCCTGGACGCATCCATCAGCGCGTCTTTGGCCCACGAACATGGCTGGCAGCATCGGGCCCATGACCTTGGCCACGGTAAATACATGATGGACATCGAATCGGTGGGGGAGTACGACGGCTGTGTCAACCACCTGGCCAGTGCCCACCATCGGCACGCATTGTCCAAGGAGCGGCTTCCCAACATGGGGCTGCTTGGTTCCGGGCAAGGGGCGAACGTCCTGTTGACGGACAACCACAAATGGGGCGCCAGCGGATCGCAAGTGCTCCATTCAATGACGTTGAATCCCGCCACCCGTGGCGTGTGCCTCGGCGCAGCCGAGGATGCATGGCGCGCAACCCCCGATGTTCAGCGTTTCAAGATGGTCAACAGGGGTTTTTTGTACACCAACTCCGGGGCCTACAGCACGGCCGCTTTTGGAGTGTTGTGGTCTCCATTCACCTCGGGACAATTTGTGCGTGCCGCGCTTCGTTTGCATCCTGACATCTTGAAAGGGCAACGGGCATATTTGACGTGGTTGGCAGAGCGGTTCCCCGCAGCCACGCATCATGTTTGGGAACGTTACAACGCGAAGCCTGTGCTCGGTGCGCGCCTCCGTCGTGCACAAGCACGGGCCCTTTGGGGCGCGCGTTTCCGCCGGGTGTTGCCTTTGCACACCCCCAAATCGATGTCTCCCATTGAGATGTGGTTGGATTCCTCGGCAGAAATTCAGCATTTTTACAACGACACGTTCCGCCGGCTGTCTCCGTGGATGAAACATTACCCTTCATTGGAAGCCACTGTGGTTCGAGATTTTGCAACGATGAACGCCATGAACAAAGCCTCCGTCTTGACCTTGTTGTTGGCGACCCAAGCTTGGTTTGACGCGTGAGTTCGGTCGATTACGTCAAGGCATTTTTGCAGCGCCACGGTCACTGGATGATGGCGGCCAACGTCGTCACGAAGTTGCTCGGATTCGCGGCGGTGGTGTTCGTGACGAGAAACACCACGGAGGGGGAATACGGGGCCTATTCCTATGCCATGAACCTCGTTGGGGCCGTGGTGCCCTTCATGGGGTTTGGCGCCTACCAGGCGTTTCTGCGATACGCTTCGGATGCTGCGGGGCAACGTGCAAAAAAAACACTGTTTGCCTATGCTTTTTCTCGGGGTGTCGCGGCCTCCGTTGGGCTCATCGCGTTGCTCCAGTTGCTTGCATCCCTGCTGTGCGTAGCCATTCCTGAAAGCGTGGCGGCCTTTCGGATTGTGTCTTTTGTGGTGCTGACCACCTTGGTCATGGAGTATGTCAAGAGCTATGCACGGTCCATGCACTTGAATCACATCTCCGCCCGCATTGATGTAACGTATGCCTTGATTTTGGTCACCGCCACGGTGGGGTTGACGATGGGCATTGGCATTTTGGGATACGCCGTCGCGGTTGCCTTGGCGCCGTTGCTGGCCGCGTTGGGATTCGGTTTCAAAATGGGCTTGCTTGGCTGGCGATGGGAGGCACTTGATTCGAGGTATGTCGGATTTTGGTCTTACGGGGTGTTCACCACCGTGGGCGCCTTGTTGGCCCAAACGTTTTACTCCGTCGACGTCTTCCTCATTGGTCATTTGGTGGGGGAGAAGGCCTCGGCCGTGGCCGTCTATCGGGTGGCGTTGCTCATCCCCATGGCCACTTCTGTGTTGCCCATTTCTGTGGCCGCCACTGATTTTGTCAAGAATGCACACCAAAAGGACAATCCCCAGGCCCTCCGCGCGTACATGCGTGGCTACTGGAAAACTTTCGGGCTGCTGTCGTTTGCGGCACTTGGGGTGCTGTGGTGTCTTTCACCATGGCTGTTGACAGTCTTCGGTGCGTCGTACGCGGAAGGCGCCACGGTCATGCGGGTATTTCTCCTCGGATCGCTTGGGGCGCATTGGTTGCGCGTCCCTTACGGCCATTTGCTTTCTGCAGTAGGGAGGGCGGATTTGAACACCTACGTGAACGGCGCGGTACTTGCCGCGACCATTCCCTTGTGTTGGTGGGCAATCCCCGTGTGGGGCATTGTGGGCGCAGCAGGTGCGATGGCCACCATGTTGTGGGTGTCCGGAGGACTGTACGCGTTGGTGTTTGAGATGCACCTCCGGCGTCAGTCGCAGGTTTGACCCACCAAGGCCAGCAGCAACAGCAAATCTCCGATGCCCACGGTGCCATCTTCATTCAGGTCGGTTGCACACGCTTCGACGCAGGAGATTTCAGAGAGCAAAGGCAAGACGTCTGAAGTCCCAACAGCCCCGTTCAAGTCAAAGTCGCCGAACAACGGTTCAAACAGTATGTGATGCGTCACGCTGCATGTGGTCAGGCCATTCCATATGGCATGCATGACCATGTCACCCATGCTGGGTTCCCATTGAAAGTTGTTGGCCACATCGATGGATTGTCCGGCCTCGTTCTGCCAGTGCCCCACAAAAGGGAAAAGGATTTCCGGGGCCAAGTCGAGGGCTGCCGGGCTGCTGCAAACCACGTGTTCGACCTCTGTCTGGGGGCAGGGAGAATGACCTTCCAACAACACATGTTGCCCCATGGGGGTCAAGCCATGGGGGGTCGCGAGAAAACGCTCTTGGAGCCCGGAAGGCCAGGACACCATGACCTCTTGTGGCGTTTGGTCTCCCAACCCAAACAACTCAATCTCGTTCTCTTGGCTGAGGTAGTTCTCGCCGGCATGCACAATCCTCGACTGGACCGTACCCTCGGTGACGAGGTCGATTTGACTTCCAATGGCCGGCCGGTTGCTCAGGGTTCCTTCCAGGGCAATGCCAATGCTTTTATGGCCGTTGTCAAACCCGCTGTTCATCCAGATTCGCACCACGTGGTTGCCGATGTTGTGCATGACAAAATCAATCCATCCATTGCGGTCAAAGTCGGCAGACGCCACAACATGGGAGTTGAGGTAGTCGGTGTCGTACACCTCTGTTCCGAAGGGCTCAAAGGCGAAGGAGGATGCTGGCCCGTGGTTCTCGTAGAGGTAATTCTCGCCATAAGGCGAAAGGAAATCGTGCTCCGTGACAAACAGGTCCAAATCGGTGTCGTTGTCTACGTCCATCCACAACGCGCCCCAACAGAATCGGTCAAAATTCAGTCCATGATTGATTGAAAGCTCTTCGAACGTGTGGCCCTGCCCTTGAACGAGAAGTTTCGAACCCAAGCCATCGCCGCCAAAGTAGGTGTTGGTGTGGAACAAATCCTGCAGTCCGTCCTGGTTCATGTCGCCAAGCGAGGCAGACATGCAATCCATGACCAAGTCCATGTTGTATTCAGGTGCGACATCAATGAAGGTGCCGTTGCCTTGGTTTTGAAAGAGCGCGTTCGCGCCATTCTTGTCGTTGATGACAAAGATGTCCTGCCAACCATCGCCGTTGTGGTCCCACCAAACGCTTTGGAAACTCAGTCGCAGGTGGATGTCGATGCCGGACGATGTACTCACATTGGTGAACACAAAATTCCCTTCGTTTCTCAACAAGACATTCCTGTCGGCTGGGGTTGCTGTCATTGGGAATTCGAGGTAGCGACACAAGTGCAAATCGAGGTCGCCATCGTTGTCCATGTCGCCAAAAGAGACCCCAGCAGCTTCTGTGAAGTCTTGCGGCAGCCCTGAACCCATGCCAAAAGCGTTGGTCATGTCTGTGAAGGCCAGTCCTTCATTCTTGAAGAGGCCACATTTGCCGTTCGCCTCTTGGACAAACAAGTCGTCGTCTCCGTCGTTGTCCAAATCCAGCCACACAATGGCTTTGACTTCGCTGGCCATCTGCCATGGCAGCGTCACGAGGTCAAATCCCCCGTTCTGGTCGTTGACCCAAGTTCGAAGGAGACCATTGGAGCTGCCTAAGGTCAGGTCGGGCCAGCCGTCATTGTTCCAGTCGGCGGTACTGACTGCGGCCCCGTATGTGCCGTTCCAATTGGTTTGGGTGATGCCCAACTCTGGGGCCGCATTCTGAAACACTTGGGCCTGGATTGCGCCCACTTGAAGCGCAATCAACACACAAAGCACAGGGATATGGCGACAGAACAAAACCATTGAAAGCAGTCTCACTCTCAATTTACGGTTTCAGTTCAACAGTCAGGTCTTTTTCGGAAAGAGATTGATGAATCGGGGCCAGTTCATCGTAGCTGCCGCTTTTGACGTTGCACTTGCCTTTGAAGTGCACGATCATCGCGCACTGCTCCGCTTGGAGGGTGTCATGTCCACACGTGCTGATGAGGCACTCGATGACGTGGTCAAACGTGTTGTGGTTGTCGTTGAACAAAACAATGTGCCATTCATCGTCAAGCAACACGTCCGTCAAGACGTCTTCTTGGGTCTGGGTGTCAGAACAGCAAACACGGAGCATGGGGCATTCTTTCGTGTCGTAAAGATAGCAGGTCATGCTTGCGTACACGGGTTTGGTGCCCCGAGTTGCGGGAATTCGAACTTGAACGGCATAAAGATGTTCTTTATTCATCATCTCTCTCATGAAAAAAAAATCCATCCTAATTGTTGGCCTCGGCGTACCGACCGAATTGACTGACGTGTTGTTGCGTGAGGGGTGCGATATCTTGCGCTCTGAGACACCACTTCAAGCAGCGCTCGTGTTGCTTCGTGGTGACGCGAAAGCAGTTCTGACTGTCGGCGATTTGGGGGAGGAATGGGTGGAGTTCGCCGACGTAGCGCTCACCATGGGCAAGCTGGTGGCCGTGGACAGCATGGTTACAGTCCCGGCAATGGCTTCCGTGAAAGCCAATGACAATGGCAACGGCAATGGCAACGGCAATGGCAACGGCAACGGCAACGGCAATGGATTCGCTCATAGCAACGAGGTGTATCACGACGATGAGCCCATTGGCTTGAGCGTGCCTGAGGTGATGGAACTCATTCACCGCCGAGTTTCTGAACCCACAGCCAATGTTGATCACATCTATACCAAAGTGGGCAACAAGCTTCGTAAAGTGCCGCTGGACGACATCCTTTACATCGAGGTGGAAGGAAAATACAGTGCGCTGCAGGTCCGTGACCGCAAATACAATGTCAAGGCATCCTTGAAGGATCTCCTTCAGAAGTTGCCAACGAACCGATTCGTACGCGTATCACGGAACTTCGTTGTGAATCTCAAGCGCATTCAGCACATTGACACTTTCCAGTACACGGTGAAGGTGGGGGACATGGAGATTCCCATCAGCCGCACATACAAGGAGGAGTTGATGCGGCATATCCACCTCATCTAACTTCGAAAGGCAAAGCCGACCCGCCGCAGCAAACGTTGTGTTTCGGGAGCTTTGATTTTTGTACCTCCCTGTGAGAGGTTCCAAGCACCGCTTTCGCACTCCAGGAGCCATTGGCCGGAATGGGGGTGCCATGTGACAACATCCCCTTGGAAGAGCCATTCGTTGTTGACGTCTTTCACCCCAAAGCATCGGTCTTTGTCTGAGTAGTCGAGACGGGCGCCGCGCCACCAAAATCCGTCGGGGCTGCTCCAGACACGTCCTTCCACGTGCCGCTCAAAGCCCACGATGTGGTCTCCATCTCGAAGGCGCCAACGAACTTCAACAGTCATGTTCATGTGCCGAAGGTGCGCCGTAATTTTGAGACATGGATTCACCCAAACCTCACAAGTCATCCGAGGGGAACGACGAAACCCTTGTGCACCGACACTTCATCCAGCAGATGATCGATGCCGATCGGGAGGCGGGGCTTCACGAGGGACGTGTCCACACGCGGTTTCCGCCTGAGCCCAACGGTTACCTGCACATTGGGCACGCAAAGGCGATTTGCGTGAATTTTGGTTTGGCTGCAGAGTACGGCGGCACGGTCAACCTCCGTTTTGACGACACCAACCCTGTCAAGGAAGACACTGAGTACGTCGACGCCATTCGTCGAGACATTGCTTGGCTTGGTTTTGAATGGAATGGGGGCGAGCACTACACCAGCGATTACTTCGAGACGCTGTACGGCTACGCTGTCAAGCTGATTGAGGATGGCAAGGCCTACGTGGACGAACAGTCGGCTGAAGACATCGCCGCCCAAAAAGGCACGCCCACCTCGGCGGGCACACCAAGCCCATTTCGCGACCGTCCCATCGAAGAAAACGTGCGGTTGTTCCAAGAAATGAGGGAGGGAAAGCATCCTGAGGGAAGCATGGTGTTGCGCGCCAAGATTGACATGGCGCATGCCAACATGCACATGCGCGACCCTTTCATGTACAGGATCAAATTTGGCCATCACCACCGCACGGGAGATGCTTGGTGCATCTATCCCATGTACGACTTTGCCCATGGCCAGTCGGACAGCATCGAGGCCATCACCCACAGCTTGTGCTCCCTGGAGTTCGAGAACCACCGGCCTCTGTACGACTGGTACATCGAAAATCTGGCCATCTTCCCGTCCAAACAGCGTGAGTTCGCGCGTTTGAATTTGAACTACACCATCATGTCGAAGCGGAAGCTGCTTCGGTTGGTGGACAACGGTGTGGTCGATGGCTGGGACGATCCCCGGATGCCTACCATCAGTGGATTGCGTCGACGCGGGTACTCGCCGGAAAGCATCCGTGAGTTCTGCGATCGAGTTGGGGTGGCCAAGCGCAACAACGTCATCGACGTGGGGCTGCTGGAATTCGCGTTGCGGAATCATTTGAATGCGGTCGCCACGCGTGCCATGGCGGTGCTTCGTCCGGTCAAGCTTGTGGTGACCAATTATCCAGAGGGCCAAATGGAGTGGCTGCCCACAGAAAACAATCCTGAAGACGCGCAAGCGGGCACCCGCGAGCTGCCATTCAGCAGGGAGTTGTTCATCGAAGCAGACGACTTCAAAGTGGAGGGAGTCAACAAGAAGTGGTTCCGCTTGGCGCCTGGCCGTTCGGTACGGTTGAAGTCGGCTTACATCGTGACCTATGTGGATCACATGGAAGATGCCGAGGGCAATGTCACGGAGATCCATGTCGAGTACCATCCCAACAGCAAAAGCGGATCAGACACCAGCGGAATCAGGGCCAAAGGCACCTTGCACTGGGTGGAGTGCAACCACGCTGTGGATGCTGAAGTGCGATTGTACGACCGCTTGTTCTTGGATGAAAGCCCCGACGGCCATAAGGACCGGGACTTCATGGAGTTTGTGAATCCTGCGTCGCTCGAAGTATTGAAAGGATGCAAGGTGGAGCCCGCTTTGGCCCAAGCTGAAGTGGGTGAGCCCTGGCAGTTCACGCGCTTGGGCTACTTTACGCTGGATTCGAAGCTTGCAACCGAAGGGAGCCTGGTCTTCAACCGCGCCGTGACACTTAAGGACGGCTGGAAGGGGTAAGCCCCATTTCTTTTCCGAGGCGAAGCATGAGTTGTTTGGCCTCGACAGGATCGTTGTGAATGTCCCCTTCGAGAATCGCTTCCTTGATGGCATTTTTGATGTCGCCTACAGGGCGTGAGGGAGGGATGCCAAACGTTTGCATGATTTCCTCTCCTGACACAGGCGGTTGGAAATTCCGGATTTGGTCTTTCTCTTCGACTTCCTTCAGCTTCTGGATCACGATGTCGTAGTTGCGCAGGTAGCGCTCGACCTTGGCTTCGTTCTTCGAAGTGATGTCCGCCCGGCAAAGCACCATGAGGTCGTCGATGTCGTCCCCTGCCTCAAAGAGAAGGCGACGGATGGCGCTGTCGGTCACGACGTCTTTGGTCAAGGCAATCGGCCGCAGGTGCAGCAAGACCAACTTCTGGACGTATTTCATCTTGGCGTCCATCGGCAATTTCAAGCGCGCAAAAATTTTGGGCACCATGCGTGCGCCTCGGTCCTCATGGCCGTGAAACGTCCATCCGGCGCGGGCGTCAAAGCGCTTGGTCGGTGGTTTGGCGATGTCGTGCAAAATGGCGGCCCAACGAAGCCACAAAGAGTCGCTCGACTCCGCGACGTTGTCGAGGACCTCGAGGGTGTGGTAGAAATTGTCCTTGTGTCCAATGCCTTTGCGCCACTCAACGCCTTGAAGCGCTGCCATTTCGGGGAAGAATTGGTGAAGGAGCTTGGTCTTGAAGAGCAATTTGAATCCGCGAGAAGGACGGGGAGACAAGATGATCTTGTTCAGTTCCGTGTGGATGCGTTCCGCCGAGACGATTTCAAGACGTCGCGCGTTGCGTCGTATGGCTTCCAAACTGCTTTCCTCAATGCGGAACCCAAGTTGAGATGCGAAGCGCACAGCGCGCATCATGCGCAAGGGGTCGTCGCCGTAGGTGACGTCAGGATCCAATGGGGTGCGGATCCATTTTCGGTCCAAGTCGTCCAGGCCGCCAAAAGGGTCCACCAATTTGCCGAAGGAATCGACATTCAAGCTGATGGCCATGGCGTTGATGGTGAAATCCCTTCGGTTCTGATCGTCTTCGAGGGTGCCGTCCTCCACCACAGGCTTGCGGCTTCCACGGGTGTAACTCTCTTTCCGTGCGCCTACAAATTCGATTTCGAAGTCCCGTGCTTTGAACATCGCTGTGCCGAAGTTCTTGAAGACGTGCACCTGCTTGATGCCCATTCGGCTGGCCGTGGCTCGGGCCAGTTCAATGCCGCTGCCCTCCGTGACAATGTCGATGTCCTTGCACGAACGGTCCAAGAGCAAGTCGCGCACAAACCCGCCAATGACAAAGGCGCGTTGTCCACGCTCGTCGGCCAGTTCGCCGATGCGTTTGAAGACGGGGTGCGTGAGGTGAGAAGCGAGGTTCATGGAGCAGCACAAAGGTATGCCTTGGGCCGTGGCAAGGGCGCCATCAAATCAAGCCGGTCATTTCCGAACGAACGAGAACCGACCGGCAACATCAAAGGCGACCATCATGGAAGGCTGACCTGCCCCGGCGGCCTCTTGTTGGCGGTGTGTGCTCACGTGGTCGACACCCTCTCGAAGCATTGCGGAAATATCGCGAAAACCCCTGGGCGTGGGGTCACCGGTCACATTGGCGCTCGTGGAGGCGATCGGCTTTCCCAAGCCCCGGATCACGTAGGCGCTGTACGGATCTCGAATGCAGCGAATGGCCAAGCTGCCATTGCTCCCAAGCAAGAGAGGGGAGACCCCACGCCCTTCTGGGTACACCACGGTGGTGGGACGGTCGGCGTGTTCCATCAAGTCCCAAGCTGCTTCAGGGACAGATGGAACGAGTTCCTCCACATGGCCCTCGTCGGCCACCAACACGAGCACAGGGTGCTCGGGGTGCCTCGATTTCAACTCATTCAGCCGCTTGACCGCGTCGTCATTCGTCGCGTCACATGCCAAGCCCCACACCGTGTCCGTGGCGTGAAGCAGAATGCCTCCCTGACGCAAGACCCTTGCAGCGTGCCTTGCGTCGTCGTGCCAAGGCTCGGAAGACTTTCGTGAGGAAGCCATGTCAGGAGCGATGCTGCGCCAGCCAAGCTTCGACTGCAGTGTCTACGCGCGCCAAAGGATCTTCTTGTGCATCACCTTCAAACGTTTTGCCAGTGACCTTTTCGTACAATTCCACGTAGCGCTTGGTGACAGTGTCCAAAAAGGCGTCGTCCATGTGCGGTGGCGTTTGCCCATCCTTGCCCATGAAGTCGTTTTCCATGAGCCACTCGCGCACGAATTCCTTGCTGAGTTGCTTTTGGGGTTCGCCCTTGGCTTGCCGCGCTTCGTAGCCCTCTGCGTAGAAATAACGGGAGCTGTCCGGGGTGTGGATCTCGTCAATGAGCATCAGTTGCCCGTCACGCAGCCCAAACTCGTACTTGGTGTCCACCAAAATCAACCCTTGCTCGGCGGCCATTTCTGTGCCACGTTGGAACAGGGCGCGGGTGATGCGTTCCAATTCAGCCCACAATTCTGGTGTGACGATGCCTCTGGCCAAAATGTCGACTGGGGCAATGTCCTCGTCGTGGCCTTCCTCGGCTTTCGTGGCCGGGGTGATGATGGGCCCCGGAAAGCGGTCGTGCTCCTTCATGCCGTCCGGCATCGGGGCACCACACAATTCACGGTGTCCCGCCTTGTACTGGCGCCAAGCGTGCCCGGTGAGGTAGCCACGGATGACCATCTCCAAACGGATGGGCTCGCACTTGTGGCCGACCGTGACGTTGGGGTCAGGGGTGGCCACGTTCCAGGTTGGCACAATGTCGCCGACGGCGTTCAAAAAATGAGACGCCACACCATTCAGCACTTGCCCCTTGAACGGGATGCCGCGCGGCATGACCACGTCAAACGCGCTGATGCGGTCGGAGACGACGGCCACCATCAAATCGTCGCCAATGGTGTACATGTCGCGCACCTTTCCATGGTACGCACTGGTTTGTCCAGTGAACTGAAAATCAGTATTTTGAATGGCTTTCATTCGTGTGTTTGTTCAGGCTTTTGTGGGGGAATGGACAGGTGTGCTTCCCGGGCCGCCTTTTTGGCCTCGCGTCGCGCTTCTGCTTCGTCGGCGCGCTTGGCGTCGTCCACGTCAAAACGATCGACAATGGAGCTGACCAAGCGGTGGCGAATGATGTCCATGCCCGTCAGTCGCACGGTGGAGATGCCTTCCACATCCTTGAGAATGCGCAACGCGTCCAACAACCCCGACCGCTGGTTGCGGGGGAGGTCCACTTGCGAGCCGTCGCCCGTGATGACGAATTTGGCATCGCGCCCCATGCGGGTCAGGAACATGCGCATTTGGGCGGTGGTGGCGTTTTGGGCTTCGTCGAGGATGACAAAGGCCTTGTCCAGGGTGCGGCCGCGCATGAACGCCAACGGCGCCACTTCAATGACGCCCTTTTCCATGTGGTCGGCGACGCGCTCGTAGGGCAACATGTCGGTCAGGGCATCGTAGAGCGGCTGGAGGTAGGGGTCGAGCTTTTCCTTGAGGTCCCCGGGCAAAAAGCCGAGGTTCTCTCCGGCTTCCACCGCAGGCCGCGTCAAAATGATTTTCTTCACCCGACGGTCCTTCAGCGCGGCCACCGCCATGGCGACGGCGGTGTAGGTTTTGCCCGATCCCGCAGGTCCCACTGCGAAGACCATGTCATGGTCCCGAATGACCTCCACCAAGCGCCGCTGGTTGGGGGTGCGGGCCGTTACTTTCAATCCGCCCGGACCGTAGACAATCACGTCGTCGTGAGAGGCGTTCTGAAGGAGAGATGCTTCCTCGGTTTTGGTCAGGCGATCGATGTCGTCTTCGCCGAGGGTGTTGTAGCGGTCCACATGCCAAATCACCATCCGCATCACTTCTTCGAAACGGCCGAGATCCTCGTGGTCGCCCATGGCCTTCAATTCTGTGCCCCGCGCGACGATGCGCAGCTTGGGGAACCGGGCTTTGAGCGCGCGCAAGTTGGCGTTCTCCTGACCGAGAAAAGCCATCAGGTCGAGACCCTCGAGCGAAAGAATGGTTTCATGCATGTGGAGGACAAAAGTAGCTTTCTCACCTTTGCGTTCGTGACGCCAATCACCCTCATCAGCGATTTTGGGGCCGACAACATGTATGTGGGCCTTCTGAAGGGCAGCATACTCAAGCGAATGCCCGAGGCGCAAATCGTCGATTTGACCCACAGCATCCGCAAATTCGACCCTGTCCACGCGGCCTTTGTGCTTCGCGCGGCCATGGATGTGTTCCCCAAAGGCACGGTGCACGTGATTGGCATCAATGCGGTCGAGACTCCCGATCATCCGCACCGCATCGTCAAGTTGAATGGCCAATATTTCATCGGTTCGGACACCGGGATTTTTCAGCTTATGGGGGCCAAGCAACCCGACGCCGTCTTCGACATGTCTGGGGTTCAAACGGACGAGGACTTGCCGACGTTTCCAGAACGTTCCCTCTTCGTTCCGGCAGCCACACACCTCGCGAAAGGGGGCATTCCAGAAATGCTTGGACGCCCTGCGTCGTTGGTGACCCAGGCGGAAAACGTGCGACCGGTCGTCGAAGGCAATGCGCTTGTCGGCCACGTGCGGCATGTCGATGGCCGCGGCAATTGCATCACGGACATCGACAGAACGTTGTTCAAGGAAGCGGGTCGCGGCAGGCAATTCTTCATCGACATGCGCCGTGCCCGAAGTGACATCCGCCGAATCGCTGGCACCTACACCGACGGCACGCCAGGCGAACCGGTGGCCATGTTCAATGCGATGGGTCTGCTGGAAATCGCCATTTGCATGGGTGGTTCCGGTTCGGGTTATGGAGGTGCCACGGACTTGCTGGGCTTGAAGTACGACGATCCTGTGCGCATTGAATTCGCGGCTGCACAAGCTGCCCCAACGCTCGAGTTGTGATTGTTCGGATTGTTCGATTGACCCTGAAGCAGGAGCACCTTGCTGCCTTTGAGCGTCTGTTCGAATCCCATCACGACGCCATTGAATCCCAACCCGGGTGCCGTGGGGTGGAACTGCTGACCGACCCTGCCCATCGTTGCGTGCGTGCCACCTTGAGTCGCTGGGACGCGGAATCGTACTTGAATGCGTACCGTTCCTCCGCACTCTTTGGAGAGATTTGGCCTGAGACCAAAGCCATGTTTGATGCACCTCCTACGGTGTGGACCTACGAGGTCGGAGAGGCGAGGTAAAGGCTATCTTTGGCCTTCGATTCATGCGCGCACTCGTCCTCAAAGAAATCCGGAGTTTTTTCAGCTCTCTGCTCGGCTACACCGCGGTTGCGGTGTTCCTCCTTTTCACGAGTTTGTTCTTGTGGCTTTTCCCCGGTGGATGGAACATTCTGGACGGAGGCATGGCCAACTTGGAACCGTTTTTTGCCATGGCTCCTTGGGTGCTCATGTTTCTCATTCCCGCCATCACGATGCGTTCGTTTGCGGAGGAGCACCGCGCCGGGACGCTTGAGCTCTTGTTGACGCGCCCCCTGACCGAAGGGCAGGTGGTTTTGGCCAAATTCTTCGGTGCTTGGGCTGTGTCCATCGCCGCTTTGGCACCCACGCTGTCCTTCGTGCTCGTTGCGGGCATGCTTGGGCGACCTGCATGGAATTTGGATTTGGGCGCTGTGTGGGGCTCGTATTTGGGTCTGATTGTATTCTCGGGCGCCTTGACCGGCATTGGTGTGGTCGCGTCGAGCTGCACGATGCAGCCCCTTGTGGCCTTCTTGTCCGCCATGCTGACGTCCATCGTGGCGTATTTCGGATTTGGCGCCCTTGCGGATTTTGCGTGGCTGGGTTCGTGGGAGCATGCATTCGTGCAACTCGGCATGGAGTCGCATTTCGACGCCATGAGCCACGGCCGCTTGGATTCGCGGGACGTCTTTTATTTCGTGGCCTGGATGGCGCTTTCGGTGCTGGTGTCTCGTTTTGTCTTGGCGCTGCGCAGGGGGCGTGTGCTTCGGGAGGGCACGGCTTTGTTGCTCTCGACAGCGGTGTTGGGTGTGGTGATCGTGCTGAGCCAGTTGGTGCATGGCGCCGTGGATTTGACGGCGGAAAAGCGGCACACCTTGGCGGAGGGCACAGTCGCCCTGCTTGAGGGATTGCAGGACGACTTGCTTGTGACGTGTTACTTGTCAGGGGAATTGCCGCAAGAGTGGAAGCGCTTGGAATCGGAAGTCGAGTCGTTGTTGCAACGCATGGCCCAAGCGAGTGGGGGACGCCTGGCGTTTCAGTTTGTCGACATCTACGACATCGACGATGCCCAAACCATCGGCCAAAACGAGCAAGCTTTGTTCGAGCGGGGTTTGGAGTTCACGCGTATCGCCTTTGAAGACAATGGTCGCCAAGCCTTTCAGACCATTTGGCCAGGCGCCATGATTTCGTTCCGAGGCGAAGAGAATCCCGTTCAGTTCTTCGGCAGCGAGATTCCGCAGGCGGACCAAGCCATGATTCAGGGATCAATCAACACCCTCGAATTCAACTTGGCGTCGGGCATCCGGAACAGCACGGCGTTTGAATCCAAGAGCATCGCCATTTTGGAGGGTCACGGCGAGCTGGAAGATTTGGCCATGATTGACTTGGTGTCGACCCTTGAAGAGGATCACCTCGTGGCCCGGGTGGAGCTGGACGGCCGTCTGAATGTGCTTTCCGAGAAGCTCGAAGGCATGCGTTTCCGCACAAACCGATACGACTTGCTCATTGTGGCCAAGCCAGACAGCGTGTTCCCAGAGAAGGACAAAGTGATCTTGGACCAATTCCTCATGAACGGAGGCCGGATGCTGTGGATGGTGGACCCGGTGCTGACGGATTTGGACAGCTTGCGTCAATCCAAGGAGACGTTTGGCGTGGAGAATCAAATCGGCCTCTACGACCAGCTCTTTGATTACGGGGTTCGCTTGAACCGCAACCTGATCATCGACCCGCAATGCGCACCCATTCTGCTCGACGCGGGCCCCATGGGCAACCAGCGCAACATGCAGCTGTTCAACTGGTATTTCGCCCCGTTGTCCATGCCGTTGGGCACGGGACACCCCATCACCAACAATTTGGACCCCATCCACTTCGATTTTGTGTCGTCGATGGACTTGGTGGACACCCAAGAAGACGTGACGTCGACGATGTTGCTTACGTCGAGCGAACGCGCCAAGACCTACCGCGTCCCGGTTCGGATTTCCAGCGGCATTGTCGATTTGGATCCGGCTTATTTCGCGGAGGGCAACACCCCCAGTGCCGGTTTCGCTGCGCTGTTGGAGGGGGCTTTCCGCTCTCACTACGAGCAAACCCTGCCCAGCGCCCTGCGCGACGACCCAGACTTCGCTTTCCGTTCCTCAAGTGCCCCCACAGCCATGGTGGTCATCGCCGACGGAGACGTGGCGCGAAATCGCTTCCGTTCGGACGGGCGCGTCTTGCCTTTGGGCTACGACCGATACGCGAGACGCGTTGTTTACGACAACAAAGAATTCTTGCTCAACGCCATCAATTACCTGCTTCAAGAAGACGCGCTCATCAGTGTCCGCTCTCGAAGCATTCAACTGCGTTCGCTGGACGATGCCCGCATTCGGGAGGAGCGCAGCGGTTGG
>MDSV01066711.1_pt1 | contig 37444 bp, 17 predicted proteins | sample 810851 | NCBI WGS metagenome assembly MDSV01 (sample SAMN05326640, study PRJNA326480) | marine metagenome | isolation source: seawater | place: Atlantic Ocean: North East | collected 2012 | reverse complement strand
TGCGCACGCGTTGCGGGTGATGGCAGCCAACCTCTCAACTCGCACCCGCCTCCAGGTCCTCTTCCGCGGCTTTCGTCGCGGACGACATCCGGTTGACGCGCGTCTCCACCTCGGAGACGCGCGCGGACGCCGCCTCGACGCCCACCTCCACGTCCGTGACGCGGTTGCGCAGCTCGGGGACCGCGGACTTGGCGCGCGCCGTGCCGGGCGAAGTGCTCGCCGCGAGGTCCAGAGCCTCCGCCGCCGCCGCCTCGGCGCGCCGCACGCGCGCCTGGAGAGCCGCCACCGCCGCGCGCGCCTGCGCGTCGCTCGCCTCCTCGGGGGCCGACCCGAGCTCGGCGGACGCCTTGGCGACCGCATCGACCGCCTTCTCCAGCGCAGCGACACGCGAGAGCGCCGTCGCCGCCTTGGCCTCGGCGGCGTGCGCCCACTCGGCGCTGCCGACGTCCACGTGCTCCAGCCGCGCCACGCGCTCGCGCAAATCGCGCACCTCCGCGGAGAACGGCTCGCCCGGAGACCGAGGTGTCGCGTCGGACGCGGCGTTCGCGTCGCTCTTGTCTCGCGCGGCTTCCTCCGCGGGCGCCTTCTTCGTCGACGTGGAAGACGCCGCAGACACGTCGGCGAGCTCCGCGACCCGCTGCTCGAGCTCGGCGACGCGCGTCGGCAACACCCGCGCCTCGAGGTCCGCCAGGCGCCCGCCGGGGGGGCTCGCCGGGGCGGGGAGGGGCGAGGCGCGGCTCGCGCCTTCCCTCGCGCGACGGACGACCGGGTCGTCCACCTCGCCGATGCGAGCCTCCAGGCGGTCCATGCGCGCTTCCAGGCGGTCCGCGTCCGCGCCCGACGCGCCCTCCAGAGCCGGCGAGAGCGCCCGCAGCGCCTCCTGGAGCTCCCAGACCAGGGTCTCGGCGGTCTCGGCGCGCGCGTCCGCGCGGCGCGTCGCCGCCTCGGCGGCGGCGGCGCGGCGCGCCAGCTCCGCCAGCCGCGCCTCGGTCTCGGCCTCCCTCGAGACGCGCGCCTTCTCGCCGTCCTCCACGGCGGCGAGCCGCCGGGCGAGGTCCGTCACCACGTAGTGCGGGGTGTGGGCGGCCGCTCTCGCCGGCTTGTCGGGAGCGCGTTCGGGACTCGCGTCGCGAGAAGGCGCCGCGCTGCCCGCGCGGCTGCCCACTCGGCTGCCCGCGCGGCTGCCCGCGCGGCTGCTCGCGCGGCTCAGCCTCCTGCGTTCGAGCAGCGATACCCTCGGCCCCCCCGCCACGAGGCGCGCGGCGGCGCCCGAGGCGGCTGCCTCGGCGTTGTTCTCCGGGGGTGGCGCGAGTTTCCCTCCCAGGGCCTCGATGCGGCGGTGCACCTCGGGGAGCTTGGCATCCAGACCCGCCACCTCTTCGTCCTCCTTCTTCCTCGCGTACATCGGGTGCAGATGCAGCACGTTCACGACAGTGCGGTTGAACGCCCGGAGCTGCCCGAGCTCCTCGTCCTCGTCCCCGGTCTCCTTCGCGAGGTTGGCCTTGCGCAGGGCGATGCTCGCCGAGCGGCACACACCCTTGATGGGGGGTGGCGTGCCGGCATCGTCGCCGAGCATCGCGGCTCGCTCGCGCGCCCGAACCGAAACGCCGACTCGAGACGGACGCGACGCGCGCGGTGCGCGCGGCGGTCGGGGCGCAAAGCGCGCGGGAGCGACCGCGACCGGACTGCTAGGCTGCGCTCGCGGTCACGCGTCGGCCGCGCCTCGACGTGTGGTTGCGCGACGAGGCGTCGGACCTTCGGGGGTCGTCGGCCCCGATAATAAACGAAACGACCGTTTGCGCATTGCGCTCCGTGTCGGAGTGCGCTAATACAACCATATTCGCGAAATCGAGTTTTTTTTTTCGCGCGAACTTTTCACGCCGCTTGGACTCTCATTACGTCACGGCTCTTTTCTGTACGAGCATCCAGTCTCGTCAATCCCCAAAATGACGTTCGTGGCGGCTGCGAGCTCGAAAGCGGCTGCGAGCCATAAAGCGCCCCGAGCCCCCCGTTTGACGCGTCGCTTTTTCGGTTTTCGAGCAATCAGCGGCGGCTCGCGACGCTCGGGACGCACACCACCTGGCGCGCTCGCTTCGTCGACGGCCACCGAACGAAACAACTCACGCGAGCGTCGGACCTTCGTCCCCGTTCCCTCACGCGCCCGCTCCACGCGTCGCGCTCGAACGTTCTCGTTCACCCGCGCGCTTCGTCGCGTGCCGACGTTAATCGTCGTCTCGGAGATTACGTTTCCAAGCAGATAAGGCCACGTCAGTCGGTCCGTCTCCGCTCTCACCACCATTCAGCCCACCAGGCGCGCCGGCATGGCTCTCCTCTCCGCTCTGAGCCGCAGCGCCGCGGGCGTCGCCGCCCCGAGCAACGCCTCGCGCGTCCAGGGACGCGTCGTCGCCTCCGCGCGCTTTTCCGCCGCCGCGAACGGGGCCGCCAGGCAGGCGTGGTTCCGGCCGACCACCACCGCGTCGGTTTCGGCGGTGCGCGCCTGGCGCGTCCCGGCGGTCGCCTCGCGCCTCCGCGCCATCTCCTCGGATTCCGCGACCGCGGTCGTGGAGGGCTCGGGCGACGACGAGGACGACCTCGCGGGCCTGGTGGACAACAAGGTGGGCGCGCTCTACGCGGACGTGGACGTGGACGATTTGTTCGGATCCGACGACGACGAGGATGACGAGGACGACGCTCCGGCGCCGGCGCCGCGCGCCGCCGTCCCGGACCCCTCGGGGGCCAACCCCGACACGATGCACGTGGACAACTTTCCTCTGTCTGCGATCACCAAGGCGGCGCTGAAGAAGCGGGGCATCGAGACGCTGTTCGACATTCAGGCGAGCGTGCTGAAGCCGGCGCTGGAGGGCCGCGACGTCGTCGGCCGGGCCCGGACCGGCACCGGCAAGACGCTGGGTTTCTCTTTGCCCATCATCGAGAGCCTGTTGACGAGCGGAGACTCGCGCGATGCGCGTCCGCGCTGCATCGTGCTCGCGCCCACGCGCGAGCTCGCGAAGCAGGTGGAGACGGAGATCGAGGCCACCGTGCCGTCGATGCGCACGCTGTGCGTCTACGGCGGCGTCGCCATCGCCAACCAGGAGCGCGCGCTGCGCCGCGGCGTGGACTTCGTGGTCGGGACGCCCGGCCGGTTGATCGACCTGATCCAGCGCGGGTCGCTCCAGCTGGACAACATCGAGTACTGCGTGCTGGACGAAGCCGATCAGATGCTGGCGGTGGGGTTCGAGGAGGATGTCGAGCGCATCATGCAGGAGATCCCCGAGCAGAGGCAGACGTTTCTCTTCTCGGCGACCATGCCCGTCTGGGTGAAGCGCGTGACGCAGAAGTACCTGCGCGACGCGGTGACCATCGACCTCGTCGGCGACTCGAAGCAGAAGGTGGCGTCCACCATCGACGTCATGTCGTGCGCGTGCTCGCACCAGAGCCGCACGACCATCCTCGCGGACCTCGTCACCGTCTACGGCAAGGGCGCCAAGGCGATCTGCTTCACGCAGACCAAGCGCGAGGCGGATGAGGTGACCGCCGCGCTCGGGCGCCGGATGGCCACCGAGGTGCTCCACGGCGACATCGCGCAGGCGCAGCGCGAGCGCACGCTCAAGCGCTTCCGCGACGGGCGCTTCAGCGTGCTCGTGGCGACGGACGTCGCCGCGCGCGGGCTGGACATCACCGACGTGGACCTGGTGGTGCACTACGAGCTCCCGCACGACACCGAGTCCTTCGTGCACCGCTGCGGCCGCACCGGCCGCGCCAACAAGCAGGGCAGCGCCATCGCGATGTACACGCCCCGCGAGCAGTACCGCGTGAAGACTATCGTGCGCGAGACGGGCGTGAAATTCCGCCAGATCAACCCGCCGACCGGCGCGGAGGTGATGACCGCCTCCGCCGAGCAAGCCAGCCTCGAGATGCGGCTGGTTGACGACGAGCTGCTGCCGTACTTCACCCCCACCGCCGAGAAGATCCTTGCCGGACTCGAGTCCGACGCCGACGCGCGCTCGCCCACGGAGGTGGTCGCCGCGGCGCTCGCGGCCATCTCGGGCCACACCGAGCCCCCGCCCCCCCGCTCCATGCTCACCGGGGACGTCGGGCTCACCACGCTCGTCGCGCGCGCGGACCTTCTGCTGCCCCGCGACCTGCTGCGCGCGATGAGCGACGTCAGCCGCGCCGCCGCCGACGGGGTCGGCCGCATCCGCGTGCTGGCTGACAACGACGGCCTGTGCTTCGACATCGCGCACGAGCAGGTCAAGCCCCTCCTCGCGGCGGTGAGCGAGGGCGCGCTCGACGGCATCGACATCGAGGTCGCCGCGACCCTCCCCAAGTTGGTGGAGGAGCGCGAGCGAGGCGGGTACGGCGGGCGCGGCGGCGGTCGCGGTCGCGGGCGCGGGCGCGGGCGCGGCGGCGGGCGCGGCTTCCGTGGCGGCGGCGGCGGTCGCTTCCAGCGTCGCTCCGACGGCGGGTTCGAGCGCGGCGGCGGCAGCAGAGGCGGATACGATCGCGGCGGCGGCGGCCGTGGCGGCGGCGGGTATTCCGACAGGCGCCCGAGCTACGGCGACCGGGGCGGATACGGCGGCGGCGGCGGCCGCTCGTACGCGGGGAGCGGCGGCGGCGGCGGCGGCTCGCGGTACGGCGGGTACTCGGATTAACACTTCCGGGAGAGCCGATCACACAGTTTGATTTGTTACGCGCGCATATTGCGCGGTCCCCCGAAAGGAGCGGTTTACGACGCGAGCGTTTGCGTAGGGGGGTCGCGCTCTAGATAGATAACCATTCATTGTTTCACGAATTCTTTTCTATGCCAAGCTGCTCTCTGTGCTGTCTGAGTGAAGTTGCAACTTCTGCCAGTCCAGATCATTGTCGACAACGATTGGCCCCCGCGAGAAGATCTCGAGTGACTCCCTCCTGTTTAGCCGCGAGCGCCTTGGACCCCGTCGCGCGCCACTCTCCGCCACTCCACCTCGCGCGGAGCCCCGCGCCGCGACCTCCCGGACGTAGTCGCCCCTCCTCCCGCCGTCGGCATGTTTGCGGTGTCCGCCGCCGCCGCTCGCGCGCCCCCCCGCGTCCCCTCGCGCGCGCGTCGCCTCGGCCGCGACGGGTCATGCTCCCGCGGCGCGCGGCGCACGATCGCGCGCGGCGCGAGGGACAACCCGAACTTCGACCCGAACGACCCGATGACCTGGGGCACGCAGCAGGGTGACGACGACGCGTTCATGGACATGGGCGTCCCGACGGAGGATCTGATGCAGCTCAGCGACGAGCAGCTCGGGCAGCTCCTCGGCGCGGAGGGCGCGACGGTTCCCGTGATGCTGGACGACGCCGAGCTCACCGCGGCGTTTGCGCGCGCCGCCGAGGCGGAGACGCCGTCGAGCGCCGTCGAGAGCGAGCTCCCTCCCGAGAGCGCCGCCGAGGCCATCAACAAGGGTCTGCGCCTGTACAAGGACGGGCAGTACCAGCAGGCGCTGGCGGCGTTCACCGGTGCGCTGGATCTGCCGGGCACGGGGCCCATCCGGTCGCGGAAAGCGCTCGTCGCGCCCGCCGGACCGAGCCGCGGGTACGCGGACGCGTCGGTTTCGCTCAACGAACAGATCGCCATCCACTACAACTGCGCGTGCTGTTTCTCCATGATGGGTGACACGCAGAGCGGCCTCGTGTCGCTGGTGCGCGCGATGGAGGCTGGGTACGACGACTATCAAAACATCCGCGCCGATCCCGACATCGCGCCGCTGCGCGCGGACGCGCGCTTCGAGGGCATCGTCTCGCGGTTCGAGCCCCAGGGCGCGCTGGAGGGGCTCTTCGCGATGCTCTCCAAGGGCACCACCGGCGAGCAGAGGAAAGCGGGGGGGGCCCCGAAAGGAGGCGGGGGAGGGGAGCTCATCGGCGGGCTCTTCAACGCGGTCAAGGACAAGATGAAGTGATCGATCGAGACGTGCGCGATTCCGTCGCGCCCGCGCGACGTGAACTTTGTCCGTCGCCCGCGTGAAAAACGAAAACGGACGTGTCACATCGCCCCTCCACCGCGACGCCCCGAGCGCAAAAGCAACGCCGAGTCGAAAAAAGTCGGCGCCCGTCTTTTCGTGTCTTTTCGTTTCGAGAATCTTCATCGCTCGCCCATTCGGCGGGTCGCGCGCGGGGCGTGTCGGGTGGCCTCCAGGAAGGCGCGGGGGGCGCGGGGGGCGCAGGGAACGGCGGCGATGCCGGACCTGGAGGAGCTCACCCCGAGCGGGGGCGCGGCGGAACGCGCGCGCGATGACCGCGCGGAGCGGGCGGCGGTCTCCGCGGAGACGAATGACGCGTCCCCCTCTTCGCCTCGGCCGTCGCCCAACTCGCTGCGGATTGGGGGGCTGGAGGTGACCACCGCGACCGAGCGTCTGCGGGAGATAGACGCCGCGCGGGACCGCGAATGGCGTCCCGCGCTCGAGGACGCCACCGCGGAGCCCTCCTCCAGCGGCGCGTACGCGCTGGAGTCCCCGCACGTGAAACAGAAAAACGCGTGGCTGACGAAGCGTGCTCGGCGCCGGCGATCGGCGGATGGCGGATCGCGCGCGGCGGGGAGTCGCCGCGATGACACAGCGTGGGGCACACCGGATTTCGCATATGACGACCATACGAACGCGGACGCGCGGGTGGACGGGCCCGACCGCAGGTTCGCGACCCCGCTGTCTCGAGGGAGGGAGTACGACGAAGGCGCGCGACCGAATGCGGATCTGGACGCTCAGATGGACCAGTGGCTGCGGCACACGGTGGAGCGCATGCCAGTGCGCCCGGACCGCGTCTCCGGCGCGCGGGGTCCTCTGATGAACGTCGCGCAGGTGGACGACAAGACGGTGGACGTCACGATGACCACCTCGTTCAGGGCGCACTTCTCGCAGCCCATCGCCGAGCTCGCCGCGGGGAACCAGGCGCAGCGGGGCGCCGCGCGCGCCGCTGCGCCGGAGCTCCCGGCGCCGGGGGACGTTTCCGCGTTCGGGGAGATCGACACGTTCCCGGCGACTCCCGGAGAGCCTCACGCGATGCGCGACGCGGCGCTGGTGCTCGGCGGGGGGGGGGCGTGACCCCCGGTGCGGACGGGGGCAGGTTCGGGATCGCGAGTCCAGGGGAGTACGTCGCCGACGCGGGTCGCCGACGCGGGTCCTCGCCGCTCATGCTCGGCGCCGCCGACGCGGCGGCGGGCGTCCGCGCGGCGGCGGAGTGGACCATCCCTCCCGCCGAGCTGCGTTTGCGGGAGCGCGTCGCGGTCGGGGGCTTCGCGGAGGTGTTCCGCGGAACCTGGAACGGGACGACGGTGGCGGTGAAGCAGCTGCTCGAGCGGGGTCCGGACGTCGTTGAGCGGCTCCGGGAAGAGGTCCTGACGCTCTGCCGACTGCGGCACCCCAACCTGCTTTTGTTCATGGGGTGGTGCGCGGACCCGCCGCTCATCGCGACGGAGTTCATGCGGCGCGGGTCCCTGCACTCGATCCTGCGCGGCAACGGCGGGCACCTGGGCGCGCCCCGCACGCACCACGCCGCTGTCTCGGTGGCGAAGGGGATGCAGTACCTGCACTCGCGGAGCCCCCCGATTCTGCACCTAGACCTGAAGTCCCCGAACATCCTGGTGGACGACAAGTGGCGCGTCAAGATCGCGGACTTCGGGCTCGCGCGCGCGCGCCGCAACACGCTCGTCTCCGGGCGCTCGGGATTCCACGGCACGCCCGAGTGGATGGCGCCCGAGATGCTCCGCGCCGAGGACTACGACGAGAAGGCGGACAGCTATTCCTACGGCGTCGTGCTGTGGGAGCTGCTCGCCGCGCAGACGCCCTGGAACGAGCTGCATCCCATGCAAGTCGTCGCCATCGTCGGGTACAGCGACCGGCGCCTGACGCTGCCGCCGGAGGCGCGCGACTTCGCCGGCGAGAACCTCGTGACGCGCGCGCTCGCCGACCTCTTCTGGGAGTGCGCGTCGAAGTCGCCGCGCGCGCGACCCGGGTTCGACGAGATCCTCGAAAGGCTCGAGCGCGCGCCGGGGATGCTGCTGTCCGGGCCAGAACCGGCCGTCGGGACGGCGCAGACGCCGCCCCGGCGCGCCGACGTGTCCGACGCGAACGCTACGGCCTCGCGCGCGAGAGCGCCCACCCCCAGAACCTCCGCCTCGCGGGGTCCCGCGGAGACCGCCGCCGGCGTCGAGATCGAGGAGATCACGCACCACGGAGACGCGCCGTCGGAGCGCGACCCGGCCGCAGCGGAGCACACGACAACGGCGGGGGAGTACCTCGTGCACGAGGACGAGGAGGCGTGACGACGCGGCGCTCCGCGACGTCGCCGGTAATAGAGCACGCGGTAGCTATTAAAGTAGACTGACTACTTTTAGAGGAACTGATGAACACTCATATTCACACTGCGATTTAGTCACGAATTGGTTTTCGTGTCACGGACATTTTAGTCTGCAAAATCCCCTTTTTCACTAAAAAACTCCGAGCGAAGCGTCATTCTCGACCGTGAATCGCGCTCGTCTTTGTTGAATGCGCTTTTTTCGCTCGGGCCTCGGTTTGGAACCCGCGAAAACAGCCGAACACGGAAAACGGAAAAGCGCTGATCCGCCTCGCCACGTGCAACGAAAAGACAAGCGCGCGCGTTCAAAAGACACCGCAGACTTCGTCGCGCTTCGGGGCTCCGAACGCGCGAACCCAGGGCGCCACTCGAGTGCCACCGGAGCGACCCACTCCAAGGCTCGAGCCACGCGCGACCGGGTCCATCCCGCGGCTGCGCGCGCGGGAGGGCGGCGCGCGTCGCGGGACGCGAGCGTCGACGGGCATCCTCGACGAACGACCAAAACCTCTGCTGGCGTGAATAGAAACAAAATGGATGCCCAGGTGGAGCTGCCGGGCGCTAGCGTGAAGACGCCTCCGCACCGGTTCGACTCCTTCAGCGGCCTCCGCAGGAGCGGAAGCGGGGCGATCGTCTCAGGTACGGAAGCGCGATCGATGCTCGACCGCGCGCGTCCCCGACGGCACCGCCAATTTTGTCCCGCGAACGCGCGGTCCAAAAAGCGCACCGCCTGTCCCAGTCAGCATTTTCACGCACTGCGTCCCGCAGCAGGCGCGAGCGCGACGCGCGTCCCCGCTGCGGCGTCCCCGGGACGTCCCGGATTCTCGCGTGCCTCGTTCGTTCTCGTTCACGCGCGCGACTCGCGCGCGGCATTCGCCGCGTCTACCGTCCGGTTTTCTGTACTCCAACGCGACTGACCGGCTCCCGTCCGCGTCTTTTTCCCCCTGTCCCGCACTGCAGATCCGTGCGCGCCTCTGTACAGCACCCTGGGGTCCCGCGAGGGGTTCTCGCACTGGACCACGACGTCGCAGCACCCCCCTCTGAAGAAGCTGGGCGGTCTCAAGAAGCAGCCCCTGTACTCCGGCGACGGGACGCGCCCGTACGGCTCGTTCTCGGACCAGCGCGAGCTGGAGCCCGCGGTGGAGGAGCCCGCTTCGACCGACGCGAACGGTCGGACGACCGTGTTCGACCGGCTGGTGGAGGCGCGCGCCGCGGTGGGACGCCACTTGACCGGCAAGAAATTCGTCTTCACCGACGACTCCAAGACGCGAAACAAGTTCGTCGCCGGCGCGCGCCGGGGTCTGCGCCGCGCGCGGCGTCGGTTGGGCGTCGGCGCGCAGAGGCTGTCGCAGAAGATCAAGCAGATCATCCGTCCGCTGGAGATGCTGCAGTTCGTGGCGATCCTGTTCATGAACGTCGCGCACGGCCTCACGTCGTCGGCGGCGACGGATTTCGACGCGTTTTCCGTGCCGCGGGCGCTCGCGGCGCTCGCCGCGCGCGTCGGGGCGAGCGAGGCGTTCGCGCGCTGGATGGGCCCGTTCTGGATGGACGCTCGCGACGCGGGTAAAAGCGAAGCGCGGGAGCAGAGGGAGAAGAGGAAGCAGGCCCACGCGTCGCACGGCGACGAAAAGATGGGGTTCAGAGTGATTTCGCGGTTGGCGCGATCGCGCGGCGAGCGGTGGTTCGAGGCGCCGGAAGAGGCGCGCGACGTCGCGAAACCGTTGGCGGGCGGGCTCGGGCCCGTGTCGCCCGCCAAGCTCAAGGAGGGCCTGAAGCACGCGAAGCGATGGAGCGGCAAGCTCGTCGGGGGCATGCGGCGCTCATTTTCGTCGCAGGAGGACCTCCGGCGTGAGCAGTGCCGCAAGGTGGAGTACCTGTGCCGAGAGGGGCGGCGTTTGAACGAGACGTGCGACAGCGCGGGCGCCGTGGCGGCGTTTCGCGGCGCCGTGGCGCTGGCGCCCGACGACCCGGACCTGCTGGTGTGCCTGTCCAAGTCTCTGTCCGACCAGGTGTTCCAGGAGGACGTGTTCCACAACCACGCGCTGGCGCGCGCGCTGTCCAAGGAGGCGGCGGAGATCTCCGAGCGGGCCATCGCGCTGCGCCCCGCGCACGCCGAGGCGCACCTCTCGCTGGGCGCGGCGCTCGGGCGGCTTTCCATGTGGAGCGACAACCGCGAGAAGGTTGAGCTGTCGCGCGCCATCAAGGAGCGGTGCGAGGAGGCGATCCGGCTCGATCCGAGCAGCGACCTCGCCATGCACGTGCTCGGGCGGTACGAGCACCAGATGGCCATGCTCGGGCGCATCGTGCGTCTGCTGGTGCGCGCGGTGTACGGAGGGTCTCTGTCGCCGGGAACGCTGGAAAACGCCGAGGCGCTGTTCCGCCGCGCCATCGACGTGGCGCCGACGAGGCTGATCCACCGCGTGGAGCTCGGGAAGCTGCTCCTGGACGTGGATCGAAAAGACGAGGCGCTGGCGGAGCTGCGGCTGGCGGTGACTCTGCCCCGGGAGGACATAAACTCCGAGCACGAGCGCAGGGACGCCGTACGTTTATTGCGGAAGCACTGGAACGTCGAGGCGGAGGTTCCCGAGTTCCAGGACCCGCCGCCCACGCCGCCGCCGACGCGGCGCCGCAGCTTCGAGGGCGTCTTGTCTCCGCGGCGCTCACTGGACGAGGCGGCGCCGCACGCGTTCGAGGGGGACAGCGCCAGGGGCAGCCCGGCGGAGAGCGGGAGGGAGAGCCCGGTGGACAGCGCGAGAGGCAGTCCCGGGTGACTTATTCTTTAGGAGCGCGGCGCGAGTCTCCTCAGACGTGACGCAAACACTCCAGAATCACGATTGACAAACAACGCTCGTCTCGCCAGGAGCTCTCGCCGAAAGATTTCGCGCGGCGCCATCGACCGCGGCGCCCCACTTTCCCCCGCACCGGGCCGTGACTGGGTGCGCGATGTCGTCCGAGAGGTCGAGCGCTCGGCGCTCAATGCCCCTGGTGGCGCTCTTCGTGGCGCTGGTGGCGTCGCGCGCGGGCGTCGCTGACGGATCGCGGGCGGGCGAGGAGACGTTCGACGAGGAGGCGCTCGTGCGTCCCCTGCCCGACGGTAAGGCGGTGTTCGTGGCGCACTTCAGGCAGAGCGCGCCCCTGGCCTCTCGGCACTTCGAGAGCTTCCCCAAGGCGATGGCGCAGATCGCGCGCGCCACGCGTGTCGCGGAGACTGAGCTGTCGTTCACGCAGGGCCGCTGGGACGACAAGAGGTGGGGGCGCTCGCCGGTGGGCACGAAGCCGATCGGCGCCGAGCTCTGGGCGTCGTTCCACGCGCCGCCGGCGAACGCGTCGCGCGAGAGCGGCGCGACGGATGCCGCGACAGATGCCGCGCGGTGGGAAGACTGGGACGCGCTCACCGCGCACATGGGCGGCCTGTTCTGCGCGTCACTGTCGCGCATGGACGGCAGGGAGATCGTGGTCGAGCCAGCGTTGGCGTTTTCGCGCTGGAACGGCGCGCGCGACGCGACGGCGTCGACGCGGCGGAAAAAGCACGGCTCGCTTCCGGCGGAGAGCGTGTGCGTCGAGAACCTCACGCCGTTCCTGAAGCTGCTGCCGTGCCGCGACCGGGCCGGCATCGCGGAGGCGCTGGCGTCGCGGACCACTCTGTTCGGCGCGCCGTACGTTTCCATGTCCACCCTGCTGGAGACCGCCCGGTCCGAGGGCGAGTGGCGCGTCGTCCTGACGCAGACGTTGACCGTCGCGCTGGACCGCGTCGCCGCGCGGGGCGCGACCGAGCGCGCCTCGAAACGCGACGCGGAAACGACGCGACTGTCGCACCTGCTGGGGCTGGACAGAAAAGGCAAAGGCGGCATCTCGGGCGCCTGCGTCGCCGCGCGACTCAGCCGCGTGCACGCGGAGACGCACGCGCCGTTCGCGGCGGCGGCGACGTCGGACGTCGCCGGCGCGCCTCGCGAACACACCGCGCTCGCCGAGCGCTCGGCGGCGAAGGACGCCGCGAAGGCGCTCGTGCGGCTCAAGACCTGGGACCTGGCGAGAATGGACGACGCGCAGAAGGCGAGCGATGGCGTTTTCTTCGACGTGACGCTCGCGCGCGACGCCGGCGCGCCGGAGCCGCGCGCGCCCGTCGCCGGGTACGCGTCCGAGTTTGTCGCCGAGCGCTACTTGACGGGTTCCGGGAACCGCGACGGAGGCGTGTCCATCGAACTCAGGAGGCACCTGCCTGCGAGCGACCGCAAGCCAAGCGACACGCGCGTGCGAGTGTTCCAGGCTCTGCCCTGGTACGTGCGCGTTTTCGCGCACACGCTCAAAGTGTCCTTTGACGGCGTCGAAGCGGACGCCGCGGCGACGCGTCCCGCGGCGGATTTCGAGCGGAGCACCCTCGCCGGGCGCGGCGGCGACGGCGCCGTGGAGGGCTTGCGGTGGTCGCCTTCGCGCGACCGCACGCGCCCCTCCGTGCTGGAGGCGCAGCTCTTCGTGCCGAGCTCGGTGTCGGTGGTGCGGGTGTCCGCGCAGTTCGAGAAGGCGTTCCTGCGCACGGAGGAGTTCCCCCCCGACGCCAACCGCGGGTTCGACGTGGCGGCGGCGGTGGTGGCGTTCCCGCCGCCCCGCGTGATTCGGTTCTTCCGCAACTTGGAAGGCATGGACGCGCTCGAGTCGCCGCTTCTCGACCGCGTGGAAGGGCTGGTCGTGGGCTCGAACGCCGAGCCCGCGGAGCAGCCTGAGCGCGTCTACCTCAACGGCCTGCTCCTGACGCTGCCGACGCCCGACTTCTCGATGCCGTTCAACGTCATCACGCTGGTGTGCACGGCGATGTCGCTCCTGGCGGGGGGCGTCTTGTCGGGGCTGACTCGGCGCCCGGCGTGGGCGGGGTTCAAGGAACAGAAGGCGGAGCAGAAGAAGAAACTGGCGGAGCTGGCGAAGCGCGCGAAGCACCGCGCGTGAAGCGAGAGAGGAACAGGAAGGCGGTCATGACACGTACGACCGCGGTATAGGATAGAACGTCGCGGATAACGTACAGTAGTATAATATAACACGACGCGTCCGGCAGCAGCTCCGCGACGCGTCACCGCCGTTTGCGCTTCCCGCGCGGCTTGGCGCCCGCCGGCGGGAACGACGCGTGCGCGTACGTGCAGGACACCACCAGGAGCAGCGCGACGGCGTGCTTCGCCTCGAGCCCCTCGCCGGTCACGAGGCTCTGCAGTATGCCGGTCAGCACGAGCCCGCCCACGATGGCGAACCCCTTCGCCACGCCGCCCAGGCGTTTGGTGATCTGCCCGACGAAGATTCCCCCGAGCGCCGACGAGACCACCGGGACGAGCGTCGCCGCCGTCCACCCGCGGAAGAAGCCTCCGTGCTCCGAAGAAGGAACGTCTCGTCCTGCGTAGTGCGCCAGCAGCAGGCACGGAATCGCGGCGACCGCCATCTCGACGGTGAGCGCCGTGGAGCTCCGGCGCAGCCTCTGCAGCGAAAACTGTGTCGCCGCGCTCGCCACGCCGCTCAGCGCGGACGCCGCGAGCACCGCGGCCACCCCCGCGACTTTCATTCGTTCGCGTCCTTGGTCGTCCGCGTCCTTCTCTGCGCCGCCGGTGACGCCCCCGCCCTCCTGCAGCATCGCGCCGGCGACCAGCAGCCCACCGAGCGCCAGCGTCTGCGTCAGCGACTGCCGCACCCCGAACACGACGTACACGCAGGCCGCCGTGCTCACGAGCTTGGACTGATTCAGGCAGTTGAAGGTGACGCTGTCCAGGGACGACGCGCCCACCACCAGCAGGTAGTTCTGCGCCGCGTACACCAGGCTGGGGAGCACGGACAACGAAGCCGCCTTCGGGGTCCAGTTCGCGAACGTGCGTGCGAACGCGCCGGGGCCGTCGACGGCGATCATCGCGCCCGCGATGAGGATCTTCGCCACCTCCGTCCCGAGCACGAGAGACACCTTGTGCGTCTCGGGGGCGATGTAGACTTTCAGGAAGGGCTGCAGCGCGTACTGCAGCGCGAGGAGCACGCAGAACACCGCGCCCGTGGCGGCGCTGGAATCGAGAGAGGCGCGCGACGAACGGCGCGTCGAGACTGCCATCGTCCGCGACAGTCTCGCTCGCGAAGGTCGCTGACCCGGACGGTGCACCCAGTCGTGTCTTGGTCTGTGCTTGCGCAACGGAACACTGATGACGGGGAGAAAACGCTCCGATTGCCGGCTCACTGCCAGTGACTGCGACAAGCGGCGAAGCGGTTGAAATCTCGCAAAGATGAGCCACACTTGAGGTTGGAGGAGGCTTCGAAAAGAGGTGGGGCCGCGCTCCAACCTCGCGCGCACACCCCGCAGCGCGTTCTTGTGGCGTCCGTGCTGCGCGCCTTTCGCATCGCACACCTTCGCGTCCGCTCCGTTTCGCGAGCCCCCCGCCGAGGGCACCGCCGCGTCGCTCACCGCCGCGCGCGTCAGATCTCTCGTCCGCGGGAAGATCGACAAAGAGCCCTCGCGTCACTTGAACGGCGATCGGAACGACCCGCACGAAACCATGGCGTCCGCAGCCGGCTCGCTTCCGCGCAGAATCATCAAGGTGCGTCTGGACGACGCGCGCGAGCGCTCGGGGATCCGCCGCGGAGGGGCTCGATCCACCGGTAGAGACGGGTGACCTTCGGAACACCGCGTGCCAGATTCGTACCATCCACGCGCCTCGAACGAGGCGCGCGGGCGAACCGACGATTCGACGACACCTCTCACCTCGCCGAGCATTTCGGCACGCGTATTTTTTTTTCGCAACTCTCCGCCTTCGCTTTCGCGCCGCTCACTCCGCCCTCCCCCCCCGTACGTCCCGTCCCGCTCCGCGCGCGAACGCGCAGGAGACCCAGCGCCTGCTCGCTGAGCCCGCGACCGGGATCTCCGCGCAGCCGCAGGAGGATAACTTGCGGTACTTCTCGGTGATGATCCTGGGCCCGAAGGATTCGCCGTACGAAGACGGCGTGTTCGAGTTGGAGCTGTTCCTGCCCGAGGAGTACCCGATGGCGGCGCCCAAGGTGCGGTTCCTGACCAAGATCTACCACCCCAACATCGACTCGCTGGGGCGCATCTGCCTCGATATCCTCAAGGACAAGTGGTCTCCCGCGCTGCAGATCCGAACGGTGCTCATCTCCATCCAGGCGCTGCTCTCGGCGCCCAACCCGGATGACCCGCTGAGCGAGAAGGTGGCCAGCGCGTGGAAGGAGGATGAGGCCACCGCGCTCAGGACCGCCAAGGAGTACACGGAGAAGTACGCCAAGAAGAAGTGAAGAACCGCGATTTTTTTTTGTGATACTACGTGCGTGTACGTGCCACCACCGAGACTAAGGCTCACGACGCCCCGTTCTCGACGGACGCGAGGGCATCCTCCGCCTCCATCGCCGCGATGAGCCTCGCCTTTTCCTGCGCGCGGCGCATGCGGTCCAGCACGACGCTCTCGTAGTCGCGGTTCGAGACGTTCCCGTTCGACCCCGCGGCGGAGGGCGCGGGCGCCGGCGCGGCGGCGCGCGGCGCGCCTCCCGGGAACGAAGAACCGCCCGCGGCACCGCGCGCCACCTCGCGGGTCGTCGGCACAGCCGCGCGCAGGGTCACGAGCGGGTTCGTGGGGTCGCCGTTGGCGGCTGCGGCGGCGCGCGCCGCCGCCTCTGCGTCGGCAAACACCACCAGCGCCGACCCTTTCTTCTTCTTCCCCTCACGAATCACCACGTCTTCCACGACGTCCCCCCGCCTGGAGAAGAGCTCCCTCAGCTTGGCCACAGGGTAATGGCTCACGTCTTTCCTCCAGGAAACCTTCACGGTGCGGTAGAGGTGCTCGGGAACGACGCTCGAGCTCTGAGGCGGCGCGGCGGCGTTTCGCGCTTCGCCGCTCGGCGCCCCGCGGGACGCCGCGTCGCCGTCGCGCCTCTTCGCGGCGCCTTTTTCGACGCCGGAAATCGGCCCATCCTCCCCGGGACGGACCTCGCCATCGTATGCGCGCTTCCTCGTGGCGAAGTCCCTGCGTAGCCGCGTGAGCTCAGCCTGTAGCCGCTCCCTGGCCTCCTCTTCCTCGGTCTTGCCCCGCTCCGCGGCGCGCTCGCGGCGCTCGAGATCCTCGCGCAGCTTCCGCCGCTTCGCATCCTGCGCGTCGAACCTCGCCTGCGTCGCCGCGCGCGCCTTCGCTAGGTCTTCCAGCGCTTTCCTAGCCTGCGGATCGAGCAGGATGTCGTACGCCTTCTGGAGCGCGTCGAACTCCCTCTGCGCCACCTCGCGCTCGCTGTCCTTGCGCTTGTCGGGGTGAAGCACGAGCGCTTTTTTGCGGTACGCCTTCTTGATCTCGGCATCCGTCAAGACCCCAGGCGCGAGCCCGAGGACCGCGTAAGGGTCCACGTCCGCCATCTCCGCCCTAGGTCCACCGCCGGGCGCCACGCCACCTGCGCGTCCGCGGCGGGCCACCCGGGGTCGTTCGCGGGGTGCCCTCGCGTTTGGAGGGGAACGCTTTTTCACGCGGCGGTAGACGCGCACCGGCGCGAAGTCCAGCTCTCGCGCGAACCCGGTCTAGACGCGAATCGGCGACGTTGCCAACTGGCAACGGAGAGAAATTATCCAGAACGATCCGGCATTCCGAACCGCGCACGACGGTACGCCCCGAGTCGAGACACATGTCGGTCGTCGCGTCCTTCGCCGCGCTCCGGTTGGCGCCCGGCGCGCGCGTCCTGCCGCGCCGCCGCGACGCGCGCCGCGCCGCCTCCATCAACGACAAGATCAACGAGCTGCGGGAAAACCTTCCCGACGTGCCCAAGATCGACCTGCCGAACGTCAAGGTGCCCAAGGTTGACCTGCCCGGCGGGCCGCGCAAGAGCGGCGCCTCGCCCGGGTACAAGCCCGCGAGCGACGGCGGCGAGCTGTACGTGGGCGCTGGTAAGTACATCCCCGACGACCAGGAGGGCTTCGTGTCGAAGACCGGCCGCGACAGCACGCTGGTGGGCGGATTCGCGGGCGGGGAGAAGGGGCTGTGGCAGTACCGCGAGGCGCGCCTGGCTGACGACCCCGCGGCAGCGCCCAAGGAGTGGAAGCGCGTGTACGGCGGGCGCAAGGGCAGCGATGAGGTGGATTTGTCCAAGGACTTCGGGGGCCTCGCGGGCGGGTTCCCGGGTGGGGAGATTGGCGTCAAGGCGTACAACGCCACGGGCGAAGTCGCCACGCGCGACGCGCCGCCCACGCTGGGGTGGGGCCCCCCGGTGCTTCTGCTTCTGCTCATCGGCGGCGCCGGTTACGTCTTGAACCCGGGCGATCCCGCGCAGGAGCTCGACGCGGTGGTCGCCGGCGCGTCCGCCACGAAACAGTCGCTGGACACCGCGCTCACCGCGGAGCAGCAACTCCTCGTCGCCGAGGCGCTCGCCGGGACGGCGGTTCTCGTCGCCGCCGCCAACGCGGCGGCGGGCGCGGCGAAAAAGGCGGGCCAGGGCCTGGCGGACGCCGCCAAGCTCGCGGCGCTGGGGGCGGCCACGCTCGCGGTCGCGGGGAAGGTGCTCGATCTGTACTGAGAAGGTCCGTTCGTGAGGAGGGAAAAAGGAGGCCGAGACATCGGAAGGACATCGCAAGAGAAGGTCGAGAAGGTGACGCGCGCGAGGTTGTACACTCCCCAACTTTTTTCATCGCCTCTCGAGAGCTTTTCGTGTGTCTGCCTGCGCTTCCGATGCTCCAGCCCAAAGGCAATGCCTCCGGAGCTCCCGTCGTGGCTAATGTGCCTCTAGAAGCCGCCGCCGCCGCCGCGCACTCCCGTGGGCGCGGCGGTGTCGGCCCGCGATGCCTCCCAAGAAGAAGAGCTCGCACGTGGCGCGCATGGCGCAGCAGATGGAGCGTCGCAAGGCTGGGAACCAGACGCACGGCGTCCGTGAGGCGGCGCTCGTGGACACCTCCGGCGACGGGCGCATCGACGCGCGCGAAGGCATGGCCACGACCGTGTTCACGGTGGAGTCCTTGAACCTGAAGAGCACCAACGTGGGCAACTACAAGAAGAAAGGCAAGGGCAAAGGCGGGACGTATAAGCGCGCCGCCACGACCGTGTTAGCCGGCGAGGCGACGTACGACGTCGAACGTCGCGTGCGCGACGCGCGCCGGGCGCTCTTCTCGGACCCCCCGGCGTTTTCGGAGATGACCCCCGCCGCGTTCGACCTGACGCGCGGCGCCGCGACCTTGATGCCCGCTCGGCCCAAGTGGGACTACGAGCTCGAGCGCGGCCGGCTGCACAGCCGCGAGCGCAAGGCGTTCGTGCGCTGGATCGCCTCGGTCAAGCGAAGGCTCATCGAGTCCGGTGCGGGACACGCGCCGGCGTTTGAGCAGAACATCGAGGTGTGGCGCCAGCTCTGGCGCGTCCTGGAGCGCGCCGACGTCGCCGTCTTGGTCGTCGACGCCAGGCACCCGCTTCTGCACACGCCGCCCGCGCTGTACGCGCACGTCGCGAGGCGGCTCAAGAAGCCGCTCGTGCTCGTGCTGAACAAGGTGGACGCCATCCCGCGCGCGGCCGCGGAGGCCTGGGCGGAGCATCTGCTCGCCGCGCTGCCGGGGGTGGACGCCGTGCTCGGCTTCTCCAGCAAGGACGGCGGCGGCGGCGCCGGAGGCCAGCGCGCGACGCGCCGCGTCGCCGGCGTCCCGGACGCGCTTTCGGGCGCGACGCGCGCGGGAGCGTTCGAGGCGGCCAGCGCGCGATCAGTCCGCGAGCGGGTTCCGCGAGCGTCGTCGGGGTCGTCGGGCTCGCCGCCGACGAGCGACGACGAGGAGGAAGCGCGCTCGTCGGGGGACGAGGAAGAGGACGCGGCGGACCGGGAAACGCCGGGAAACGCGAACGCGCTGAAGGAAAAAAGTGGCGCCCCGCCTTCGTTTCGGGTCGGGCACGTCGCGCTCCTGCAGGTGTGCCGCGAGCTCGCGGCGAAGGGTAAGCGCGCCGTCGCTGGATCCTCGAGCGCGGCCGCGGAGGAGGCGGCGGCGGCGGCGGAGGACGCCGCCGAGGCGCTGGAGGCGAAAGCCGCGCTGCGCGACGCGGCGGGCGGCTGCGGCGGCCTGGAGCGCGACTCCGACGACCCCGACGACTGCGCTTTCGACGACGCGGCGGCGGCGGCGCTGCGGGCGGAGGCGGAGGAGTGCGCTCGCGCGAAGGACGGGCGGGTGATGATCGGCCTGGTGGGCCACCCCAACGTCGGCAAGTCCTCGATGGTGAACTACATCTTGGGCAGGAAAGCCGTCTCTGTCAAGGCGACGCCCGGCCACACGAAGACGCTGCAGACGCTCATCCTGGATGACCACACGTGTTTGTGCGACTCTCCCGGTTTGGTGTTCCCGCGCGTGGACGTCTCGCTCGCGGAGCAGATCATCGGCGGGCTCGTGCCCCTGCCCGTGGTGCGCGAGCCCTACAGCGCGGTGCGGTGGCTGGCGGAGGCGCGCGAAGCGACGGCGCCGCGGTGGCGCTCGGCGGCGGAGGCGGGATCGCCGCGCGACCGCGCGTTGGCAAACGCGCTCGCCACCTCTCTGGCGGTCTCGTTGCGCGTCCCAGCGGACACAGAGTTCGACCCGGAGGTGTTGGAGCTGTCGCACGCGCAGACGCACGACGACGCCTCGATGGAATCGTACGTGCTGGGCGGCGCGGTCCCGTGGTCGCCGATGTCTCTGGCGCGGGCGTACGGGAAGATGCGCGGGTTCGCGCGCGGCGGCGAGACGGACGCGCACGCCGCCGGGCTCGCGATCCTGTCGCTCGTGCTGGAGGGGCGTCTGCCGTACGCCGTCCCCCCGCCCGCGGGCGCGCCGGTGGCCAGGCGGCACGTCGGCGCGGACGGGCGCGAGGTGGAGACGAAGGCGGACGCGGAGGCGAAGGCGGAGGCGGAAACGGAACGCCTCGAAGGACGACCCGACGACGACGACGACGTGTCGGACGTCTCGGAGGTGTCCTCGGACGAGGAGGACGTGGAGGCGTTCAACCCCTTCCGCGCGCTCGGGATCGACGCGGAGGGCGAGGCGCAGTACGGCACGGCGGACATCGACGCGGACGAGGGCGCGGGGCGGTTCAGGGTCAAAATGCCGAAGGGGGACGCGAAGGGCGCGGCGGCGACGTACTTCGGCCGCGGCGGCGACGCGTCGCGGACGCTCGGGAAGCAGGGCGGCGGCGGTTCCGTGTTCCTCTCCGACTTCGACCTGAAGGAGTCCACCAAAGGCACACGGGGGAAGGGGGGGAAGAAGAGCAGGAGGTGAAGCATAGTGCGTGAGAGCGGTGACACGAAACGACGGGCGCGTGATGCGAAGCGCGACGCGCGCGTTCCCGGTTGCGGTCGGTTTTTTTTAGTACCTTGAAAGTAAAAAAAACGGTCCGTGATGACGCTCGTTTTCGACGAAACGCGACGCAGGACCGTTTCCGACTTTCCGTGAAACATTGAATGTCAACGAGGACACGAGGTGCCCGTTCTGGGGAGGTCGCGGCCACGGTTGCCACAAGACGCAACGCGACCGGCGACGACGCGGGCGTCCAGCTACACGCCTTGCGAGCGCGTCTGTGAGCGAGAGACGCGCCCCCGAGGGGTGGCCGTCGCCGGGGACGGTCCGGAGAGGCGCATCGGCTCGCTGAGAATCTCGGCAGACCCAACGAATACTTCGCACGCGGATTCCTCGCGCTGAGCCGCGTGAGGGGAAGCACCTGCTAGCTGTCCGCCGTCATCCCACGACATGGCACCTAACGAGCAGGCCGGGCGCACGATGGGCATGTCCACGCGCGGGAGGACGTCTTCCAACCTCCCCCCGCCCGCGGCCTCGTCCGGACGCGCCCCTGCGAGCGGTGCTTCTTCGAGCGGGACCGGCGCGGCATCCGGTCGTGGGGCGCCGTTATCCAGCAAGAACTGGACCGTGCGCCCCGTGGTGAAGAAGCGCGACAGCTTGCCGGCGACGCGCGTCCCCGAGCACGAGCAGGACCTGCCCGCGCTGTGGTCCACCAGCGCGTGGGGGGACGTGCGCCGAGGCCGCGCGGACCCCATCGACGGAAAACGGTTCCGGCCCGCCGTCGGCGCCAAGGTGGACGTGAAGGACAAAGATGCCATCGCGCGCGAGCTCGCCGCCAAGGAAGCGGAGCTCAAGAAGAAACTCGCCGCGTTCGCCAGCTTCAATCAAACGGAGCGCGATCTGCTGAAGCAGGCGTTCGAGGTGGTGAGCCGAGAGCAGGGGGGTGTGCCCGGCTTGTGTTCGCGGAGCGAGTTCATGGAGGTGTGGGACCGGCTCGGAACGCGTCTGACGCCCAAAGTCACCGACGCTTTTTTTGCCAAGTACGGAGAGGACAGGACGGGGCGCATGCCGGTGGACCTGTTCGTCACGGCGGCGCTCGAGAGCAAAAACAGGATCATCGCCATGGAGGAGCGCCGGGTGGGCGCGTACGAGGCTGGCGCCGTGCGCGACTACGCGTTCAACGGGCGCATAAAATATTTTCCCTGCCGCAAGGGCGTCTACGCGCCCAGCGCTTGGGACCCCAAGCTGGCTGCGCGTTCGGCGAAGCCTCCCAAGGAGGGTCTGTCCTTGGAGTGGGTGTACGGCTACGGTGGCTTGTCCAATACCGCCAACAACCTGTTCTACAACGAGGACGACCACGCCGTGTACTACACCGCCGCCGTGGGCATCGTGTTCGACCGGCACATTCACAAGCAGTACTTCTTCCACGGGCACGACAACGACATCAAGTGCATGGCGATGCATCCGGAGAAGCGCATCGTGGCCACCGGGCAGGTGGGCTCGACGACCGGCCCTCCGATCGTTTGCATCTGGGACACGACCGTGAACAAGAAGACCGGGCAGATCAAGGGCAGGGTGGCGCAGCTCCCGTTCGAGGGCGCGCCCGCGGTGATCAGCCTGGCGTTCTCGGAGGATGGCGAGCGGCTGGTGGCCATCACCAACGACCTCGACCACACCGTGCACGTCTTCGACTGGGCGACCGCGGACGCGACGCTCAACGAGCTCGCGGGCACGCGCAAGGGCGCGCCCACGGAGCTGGAGACGGGCGTGTTTCCCGGCCTGATCACCGTCGGCAAAGGGGGCAAGGGCGACTCGTTCCCGCACGTCTACGGCGTCTCCTGGAACCCCTACGGAAAGTACGACAAGTACGACGAGCTGAAAAACGAATGGAGCGAGTTTGTGACGTACGGCGCTAAGCACGTGAAGCTGTGGCGCCTGCATCACTCCGACGCCAACGACAAGATCGGGTTCTACGGGAAGGACGGGAAGCAGGGCGTCGGCGAGATGGGCAAGTTCTCCCCCACGCTACGGCCGACCGACATCATGTCCACGGCGTGGCTGCCGCCTCGCGGCGAGGACCAGGCTCTGAACGGCGGCGCGATCTTGGTCACGGGCACGCGCGGTGGTGACGTGTTGCTGTGGAACACGGGCAAGAAAGGCTTGAACTGCGTGCGCGTGCTGGATGCGCACGGTAAAGGCCCTCTGATTCCGGCGCTTTCCGGCGGCGACCTGACCCTCTCCGGCGTGCGCGCGATGATGATCCGCGACGACGGCGAGACGCTCGTCACGGGTGGCGGCGACGGGCGGGTGATGTGGTGGGCCACCGCCGCGCTCACAGGCGCGACGCGCTCGGCTTCGTTCAAGTGCGTCCCGCACACGACGCGCGCGCTGACCGGCGACGACAACAAGACGCCGCCGCCCATCCGCGCGCTGGACTGTCACAAGCACTCGTCCGACGTGATGGTCGGCACGCACCGGTGCGACGTCTGGGAGATTGACGACGTGAACGGCGCGCACCCGATGGCGTACGGTCACAGCGGGGACGTGCGCGCGCTCGCCGTGCACCCGACGGAGAAGCACATATTCGCCACAGGCTCTGAGGCGGGAAGGCTGCACGTCTGGAACGCGAAGCTGAAGATGCTCAAGGCGAAGGTGAACCTGCACCACCCCGCGGTGGGATGCGGGTTCTCGCCCGACGGCAAGCACGTCGCCGTGGGGTGCAAGGACGGTTGCCTTCTGATCCTCAACTACAAGAACATCGTGAACGGTTACTTCAAGCAGGTGGTGCAGCGTGCCGACGGCTCGCGGTGCGAGTTCCACCACTGCAACGAGGCTATCGACGAGGTGAAGTACTCGCCGGACGGCGCGCTGCTCGCGGCGGGGTCGCACGATAACTTCATCGACGTCTACGACGTCACCGGGAGCGCGGTTCCCGGCCGGAGCAACGGCGTGGTGTACCACCGCCTGCACCGGCTGAAGGGCCATTCGTCGTACATCACGCACCTGGACTGGAGCGCGTTCGACCCGAAACAGCCTGACCGGCGCATTCTGCAGAGCACCTGCGGCGCGTACGAGCTCCTGTACTACGACGCCAACACGGGGAAGCAGGTGCGGCACTCTCTACGTGATGAGCGGTGGGACACGCAAACCTGCACGCTCGGCTTTTCGGTGATGGGCATATGGCCGAAGAGCAAGCCCGGGGAAAAAGCCGCCGACGGCACGGACATCAACGCGTGCGACCGCGGTCCGGTGCCCGGCCGCGATGCGATGGGCCGCCGGAATAAGGGCGAGCTGCTCGCTGTAGTGGACGACAGCGGGCGCGTGAAGCTCTTCAACTACCCCTGCGTCGTGAAACACGCGCCGTTTCGGCGAATGGAGTGGCGAGACCGCCCTGGTTTGGCGCGCAAAGCGGTGGGCGACTGCGTGGGGTACATAGGGCACTCCTCGCACGTCACGAATGTGCGCTTCGCCAACGACGGCGCGCACGTCGTGTCCGTCGGGGGCTTCGACCGCGCGGTCATGCAATGGCGCGTCGACGAAGACGCCGTCGAGCAGAAGGGCACCACGAAGCGGCGGCCGGAGCCCCGGCCGTACGTCACGACGGAGCCGCAACCGAAAGTCACCGTGCCGCGAGGCACGGGCGGCTTGACCGCCGCGGAGGCTGCCGCTCTGGCCGCTGAGCTGGACGACGACGAGTCGAAACAAGCGCCGGAGGAGAAGTGCGAGTACCTCGTGACCGTCGTGACCGGCGACGCGAAGGGCGCGAGCACGGACGCCACCGTGACGTTCAGCGCCGCCGGCGCGCGGCGCGACGGCGCGACGGCTGTGATTCGCGAAGTCGCCCTGGACAACGCCCCGGACAACTTTCGCCGGGGAGGCACGGACGTGTTCAAGCTCACCGCCGCGGACATCGGCACTTTGACGCACTGCAGGATCGGGCACAACGGCGTCGGGGACGCTCCTGGGTGGTTGCTGCAGAGCGTCACGCTGGCCAACGTCACGAGAGGGTGGGAGAAGACCCTGTTCCCGCAGCACGTGTGGCTCGACAAGGCTCGCGGCGGCGAGACGCACGTCACGCTGCACGCGTCGCAGGCGGAGTCGGAGAAGGCGAAGGCTTCGCTGCTGGTGGACAAGAAGTACGTCGTGAGCGTCACCACCGCGGACTGCAAGGGCGCCGGCACGGACGCGAACGTCTGGATCGAGCTGGTGGGCGTCTCCGGGAAGAGCTCGGGCACGCGCGCGCTGGACAACGCGATGAACAACTTCGAGCGCGGTAAAACCGACCGGTTCGAGCTGGACGTCTCCGGTTTGGGAGCGGGCGTCGCGCGGGCGAGGATCGGGCACGACGACTCCGGGTTCGGGTCGTCGTGGTGCGTCGCGGAGGTGCACGTGCGCACGGTCGAGACGGGCCAGGAGGTTGCGTTCGACCTGCCGCACGCGGGTGTATGGCTGGAGGACGGGTCTCCCACCGGCACGGCCGTGGATCTGTTCCCGCTCGGGCCGGACGGAAAGCCCACGGTGCGCGTCGTGACGTACAAGGTGGAGGTGCACACGGCGGATGTGAAGTACGCGGGGACCGACGCGAACGTGTTCGTGGAGCTTCTCGGCGCGAACGGGAACAGCGGCCGCCGGCCGCTGAGCACCAGCCGAAACAATTTCGAGCGCGGGAAGAAGGACGTGTTCTTCCTGGAGATGCCCGACCTCGGCGAGCTGAGCGCGATCAAGATTGGACACGACAACGCCGGCATGGGGCCGGGTTGGTGTCTTGACCGCGTGATCGTGTCGGACGAGGACGCGCCCGGCGAGGCGACGGTGTTCGACGCGAGCGTCAAGGGCAAGCCTGGAGGTCGGTGGCTGGACAAGTCTGCGGACGGCGGTGCGACCCAGTGCACGCTCGCGCCGCTCGCCGCGAACGCCGGATCGTACTACGGCGTCGAGACCATGACTTCGGACGTCATGTTTGCCGGGACGGACGCGAACGTGTCGGTGACGTTGATCGGTCTGCGGGACGGGAAGGAGACCCGGTCGAAGACGATGAAATTGGCAAACTCCTCGAACAACTTCGAGCGCGGCGCGCTGGAGGAGTTCGAGGTGGGACCCATCCCGGATGTCGGCGAGCTCGTGGCGATCGAGATCGGCCATGACGGCTCGGGAATCGGCAGCGGGTGGCGGTGCGACCACGTCGCCGTGTGGGACCTGACGAAACCCGACGCGCGATTCCACTTCCCGGTGGACGCCTGGTTCGATAAAACCGAGCCGCCGAACAAGACGACGCAGCTCGTTTCGGTGGCCCAGCTCGACCCCGACGCCGAGTTCACGGCGTACCGCATCGACGCGCACACGAGCGATGTGCAGGATGCGGGCACGAACGCCACCGTCTCGGTGACCATCTTCGGCGAGCGCGGCGATACCGGCGCGCTCACGCTGGACACGACGGCGGACAACTTCGTTCGCGCGTCGGAGGATTCCTTCACTGTGGCGCGCGCGCGCAACGTGGGCGCCATCACGCACGTGGTGCTCGGCCACGACGAGTCCGCGCTGATGGGCGACCCGTCCTGGCATGTCGCCGAGCTCAAGATCCATAACCTGAAGACGGGCGAGGCCGTGACCTTCCCTGCGGGCTGCTGGATAGGCAAGGAGCGCGAGCCGCACTTCGCCTCCCAAGTCGCGCTCGCGCCCGCGGGGAAGGAAGCCGTGAAGATGAGCGCGTACCGCGTCGCCGTGCGCACGTCGGACGTGCGATGGGCGGGCACCGACGCCAGAGTGAGCGCGCGTTTGATCGGCGCGGAGGGCAAGACAACCGCGATGCGGGTGTTGGACAACGACTCCAACAATTTCGAGCGCAACGCCGAGGACGTGTTCGTGGTGCGCGACGTCGACGTCGGCGTCGTCTCGAAAATCGAAATCGGACACGACGGCGCCGGCGTCGGGTCGGACTGGCACCTCGGGTCGGTGGAGGTGCTCAACCTGGAACCCGGCGACGACGAAAAGAAAAAGAAGAGCGTGTTCTTCTTCTGCGACGACTGGGTCAAGGAGCGCGCTCCGGTGACGCTGGAGGCGGAGACGGGCGGAGGCGGGCGCGCGAAGTACCAGATCACCGTGCACACCTCGGACAAGAGGTGGGCGGGCACGGACGCGGCGGTGACGGCGCGGCTCTTCGGCGAAGCCGACGGCGCGCCCGCCGAGACGGCGTTCTTCAACCTGGAGAACTCCGCGAACAACTTCGAGCGCGGGCGCGTGGACGAGTTCCTGATCGACTCGAAGGACGTCGGCGTGGTGCAGGGCATCGAGATCAAGATGGACAACTCCGGCCTGGGCGCGGCGTGGCACCTGCGCGCGGTTTCCGTCGCCAAGGCTTTCTCGCCCGACGACGCGGCGCACTTCGATCACGACGACTGGCTGGACGGGAAGACGCCGAGCGTCGTGCTGCGCACGTCCGACCCGGCGAAGGCTGCGACGTGTCGGTATGTGATCGAGACGCTCACCTCGGACCTGCGAGGCGCCGGGACGGACGCGAGCGTCTCCATCGTGCTCTTCGGCGAGAAGGGCGAGACGCGAGCGTTGCCGCTGGAGAACTCGGCGGATAACTTCCGGCGCGGCAAGAAGGACGTCTTCCACGTCGAAGCGCCGGACGTCGGCGCCGTGACGCGCGCGCGCCTGGGGCACGACAACAAGGGCTCGTTCTTCGGGGACGACGCGTCGTGGCACTGCGCGTCGCTGGAGATCACCAACACCGCCACCGGTGAAAAATGTGCGTTCGCCGTGAACCGGTGGTTCGCGGAGGACAAGCCCCCGAACCTCACGTCGCAGGTGCTCGTCCCGGGCGCCGAGAGCGCCGCGGAGACAAACTCGTGCGGGTACAAGATCGTCGTGCACACCTCGGACGCGCGCGGCGCCGGCACAGACGCGAACGTCACGCTGGCGCTCGTCGGCGAGGACGGCGACGGGAATCGCGTCGCGATGGGCCCGTTCCCTCTCGAGACCTCCGCGGACGACTTCAAGCGCGGCGCGGTGGACACGTTCCGCGCGGAGGGGCCGTTCATGGCCAAGGTCGTCTCGGCGACGGTGGCGCACGACGGCGCCGGGTTCTTCGGCGGCTCGGACTGGCGCCTTCAGATGCTGGAGGTGACGAAGGACGCGAGCGGCTCGGGCGCGGCGCCCAAGTTCACGTTCTGGTGCGACGCGCTCGTCACGAAGGACACGCCCGTGACGATGCGCGCGTCGGACGGGATGCCCAAGCCCGCGAACGACCGCAGGCGGTACAAGGTCACGACGCGCACCTCGCCCGATCGCGGATCGGGCACCGACGCCAACGTCTTCGTGGAGATTTTCGGCGAGCGCGGCGCGACGGGCCGCCGGCCGCTGGACACCTCCGCGGACAACTTCGCGCGCGGCGCGACGGACGTGTTCGTGTTCGAGTCCCCGTTTTTGGGGGAGATTCAGCTCGTGAAGATCGGGCACGACAACTCCGGGCTCGGGCCCGCGTGGAAGCTCGACGAAGTGCTGGTGGAGGACGTCACGGCGGACGCGGACGCGCCGGAGTGGCACAGGTCGCGCGCCTTCCGCGCGGACGCCTGGCTGGACGCGTCCAAGGCGCCGTTCGCCACCGAGCTCGAGCTGACGCCCTCGGACGGCGTGTTCTCGCAGCGCGCGAAGGTGGAGACGGCGGAGTACACCGTGACGGTTCGCACCTCCGACATCCCGGACGCGGGGACGGACGCGAGCGTGTCCATCGAGCTCGTCGGCTCGGAGGGCGCCACCGGCTGGACGAGGCTCGGGGCTTCCGGGTCCTCCCCGTTCGAAAAGGGCGCCTCTGTTGAAATCCGCGTCGCCGGCGCGGACGTCGGCGTCGTCGAGCGGGTCAGCTTGAAGCACGACGGCACCGGGCGCAGAGGAAAGTGGCACCTGGCGTCCCTTGACGTGCGCCACGATGGCACGGGCGCGGTGTCGACGTTCCCGTGCGACGCATGGCTCAAGAACGAGAACGGCGTCGCGGCCGAGACGGTTCTCGAGGCTTCGGCGGGATCGGGCGAGGTGACGACGTTCAACTACCGCGTGGACGTGACGACCGGGTCGAGGATGGGCGCGGGCACGGACTCGAAGGTGACGATCGGCATTCACTGCGAGGGCACGGTAGAGGTATGGACCCCCGATCTCGAGCAGCGCGACGACCACTTCGCGTCCGGCGCTACGGACACGTTCGTGTTCTCGCGCCCAGACGAGCTCCCGGGGAAAATCTCGGCGGTGACGCTGACGTGCGCGGACGCCGGCATCTTCGGCGACTCCTGGTTCTGCGAGAAGGTGTTGGTGTCTTCGCTGGCCAAGGGCACGGAGTGGGTGTTCCACTGCGGCGACTGGGTCGGCAAGCAGGGCACGCGGCTCGAGCAGGGCACCCTCGTGTCCGTCTCAGTCAAGGATGAGGCGAAGGCTGCCGAGGCGGCGGCGAAGGCGGCTGGTGACACGGGCGCCGGCGCCAACGCCGGCGCCGCTGCCGCCGACGCCGACGCCGACGTGCCCACCGAGTACCGCGTGACGTTCTGGACCGGCGGCGAGTTCGGCGCGGGCACGGACGCGACCGTTTCCGCGGAGCTCTTCGGCGCGAGATGCTCGTCCGGCGCGCTGACGATGGACCGCGACGCGTCCATGTTCGACGCGAAGTGCGTGGACACGTTCACGCGCGTGTCGCCGACGCACCTGGGCGAGCTCGCCGAGGCGCTGGTGTGGATCGAGAGCGCGAGCTCGTCTGGGTTTATGTCCATGGTGTCCGGCGACGGCTGGAACCTCGACAAGATCGAGGTGGAGCACGTCACCACGGAACGGTCATGGGAAGCCGCCGTGGACGAGTGGATCTACCCTGGGAAGGCCAAGGCGATCAGGGCGAAGCTCATCGTCAAGAAACAGGGCCTCGGGTTCGCGCAGCTCGCTGAGAAGGCGGAGGACGCCGCCGGCGACGTCGCGCGGCTCGAGGCGTTGCGATCCGAGGAGCGGGAAGACGACGCGAAAGCGCCGTGCCCTCGGAAAGATCCCGCGCCCGTTCCGGCACCGGCGCCGCCGCCGGCGGCGGCGACACCCGTATCTCTCCCGTCCATCGAGGCACCAGCCGAGGAGACCCCCGAGTTGCGCGAGACCCGCGAGTTCGCCGAGCTAGAGGCGCGGGCGCAGGCGGAAGCCGAGGCGGAGGCTCGCCTCGCGGCGGAAGCCGAGGCGAAGGCGCCGATCAAGGCAGACGAACCGATCGACGCTATCGCCGCGGAGGCTCCCGAGGCTTCGCAACCGAAAATGGGTCTTTCGTCCTCGCTGAAAACAGCCGAGACGTCGTCGCTGAGCCTGGCGGGCGGCGCCTCGGGGTCGCTGGCGGGGCTCTCCAAAGCCGCCTCGACGACTTCGTCGACAGCGCACGAGTTTGAGCTGGTCATCTCGCGCGACCCCGTTTCCGAGCCTCTGCGCGTGCGCGTGCTCGGCAAAGGGGGTGAGGGCATCGCGCTTATCCCGCCGAACGTCGCGTTCGCCTCCTTCACGTTCCCGGCGCCGCTCGACCTCGTGACCAAGGTGTACGTCTCCTACGATGACGACGACGACGAGGCGCCGGCGAGGGAGAAAACCCCCGTCGCGCTTGAACGCGTTTCTTTGTCCGATCCGAGCCGCGGGGAGACGCGCGCGTTTGAGCTGCGCGGGTGTGTTTTGGACGCCGCGCACGGCGAAGCGCGCGCGAGGAAGGAGGCGCTGCCGGAAACGGCGTGCGACGAGTGGGAAGAGGCGGTCGCGCGCAAGGACGGGCGTGAGAAGAAGTACTGGTTCTCGCAGGCGCGGAACGAGTCCGTGTGGAAGGAGCCGCACAAGTATTACCCGGTGCGCTTCGCGCAGCCGGAGTGACGAGCTCCGGTGCCGCGGAGAGAAGAGGCGTCAGTCGTACCTTCGGCGCGCTTTCACGCGTCGACGACGGAACGGTCGCTCGGTGGTAGACCACAAACACTCACGTAGGAGTGAAACACACGTTATTCTATTCTCGTCGCGCTTTCACCGTCTTCGTCGTCTATATCATGCTCCGCCTCCACCGGACGGCGAGGCCGGTCGCGTTCGCGCGACTCGAACGCGGACGCGCTTCGCGACGACGAATGGACGAAAATGGCCCCGCTTGCCGAGGGATCCGGGAGGCGAAAAGTCCCGAAAGGTGCCCTGAGCCGCACACACTCGATGCGCGGTGCGTCGTGGAGGTGTCCAGTCGCGCGAACCGCCGCGCAGTGCTCGGCTTCCACGCGGCGCTCGCGGGGCGCGGCTCGGATCGGGAGAAGCGCGCGTGGATCTCCCGAGGGACCCGTCGAGCGAGGTCCCGACCGGATCGTTTTCCGCGCGCCGGGGATGGCGGCGACATCGGACGAGGCCGCGGCGCGGGAGACCTCGAGCGAACCCGCGCGGGTCGTGCGCGTTTGGACGAAAGCAGCCACCGACGGCAAACTCCTCGACGGCAGCGCTCCGTGGGAAGCCTCGCTCCCGGCGACCCCGGAGATACGGCTGGTGTCCGGCTCGAGCGCGCGCGCCTCCGGCGACGATGCCGACGCGAGCGCTTTCGACCATGTCGCGTTTTTCGACGCGCTGCGCGCCGCGCGCGCAGGACGCGTGCTGTACACCGCCTCGACGCTCGCGTCGACGCAGAGCATGCTCCAGGAGAACCTGGGATCGAGGAACGAGAAACGCGCGGACGAGCCTGTTCCTGTTTCTTCGCCCGCGCGCGGGTCGCGTTTCCCGGCTGGAACGGTGGTGGTGGCTGACCGACAAGTCTCCGGCCGCGGGCGCGGCGGGAACGCGTGGACCTCCCCGCCCGGGTGCTTGATGTTTTCGTTCCTCGCCACGCACGCGGAAGGGCACACGCTCCCGTTCCTGCAGTACGTCGCGACGATGGCGGCGGTGGATGCCATCCAGGACTGCGCGGACGAGGCGCTCGCGGAGGCGGCGGCGGCATACAACGCGCGCGCCGCGGCGAACGCGCCCGACGGGAAACCGGTTCGGTTCCGAAAAGGCTCCGGCCGATCGGTGGACGTGCGCGTGAAGTGGCCGAACGACTTGTACAGCGGGGGCTTGAAGATCGGGGGCGTCCTGTGCACGTCCACGTACACGGAGGGCGCGTTCGACGTCGTCGTGGGCGTGGGCCTCAACCTGGACAACGACGCGCCGACGACGTGCGTGAACGCGATCATCGGCGCGGCGTGGGACGCGCTCCTCGCCGAGAGCGCCCCCGGCGGCGCCGGAACAGATCGCGCCGACTTTTTCGTCGCGCCGCGCCGCGCGACGCGCGAGGCGTTAGCGGCTGGGTTCATGAACCGCTTCGAGGCGCTGAGCGGCCTTCTGGCCACCTCGGGGGGGTTCGACGCGTTGGAGCCGGCGTACTTGAGGCAGTGGCTGCACACGGACCAGAAGGTGCTGCTGGAGGAGAACGGCGGCGCGAAGACGGAGGTGACCGTGCGCGGGTTGACGAAAACGGGGTACTTGCTCGCCGTCGACGCGAAAGGCGCGAGTTTCGAGCTGCACCCCGATGGGAACAGCTTCGATTTCTTCCAGGGGCTCGTCAAGAAGAAGTTACGGTGAGCTCTATGATGATCCTATACGTGAGTCACCACCATCATGTCACGAAACGACGACCGCATCGGTCACACCGAACGCTCTCGTCGTCGCGTACGCGCGACTCGTCTCGTTGTTTTTAGTCGTCCACGTCGTCCGCGTCGGCGGCGTTCCGTTTCCCTCTCTGCGCCGCGCAAAGGGGACACGCGCACGCGAAGCCGTACGCGGCGAGCGCTTTTTCGCGCTCGGCCAAAGACTGTGTCTCGTCGACGTACGACACGGAGAGCTCTTCGCCTTTTCGCACGTCCCGGAGCGCCTCGACGCGGACCATGGTCCGCCCTTTCCACGAGCTGTACCTCGTCGTCGCCGAGGGCGCGCACGAGTGGTTCACCAGGCACAGCAGCGGGAACAGAGCCTGCCCGGCGAACATCGGGAACAGACGCCGCGAGACGTCGTACAGATCTTCCGCGTCGGAGGTTTCGTCGACGCGAATCTCCGAAAGATCGTCGTCTTCTTCATCCTCTGCTTCGTCCCCGCCCCACCGCGGCCTCCCCGCGGCGAGGTCCTCCGCGTCCCTGCGCGCCTGCGCCTCCAGCGCGAGAGGCAGCAGCGCGTCCAGCGTCGCGCGCGTCGCGTCCGCGCCGTCGTTCTCGTCGACGCGCAAAAGCTCGCGCGTCACGTTTCGCATCGGGCCATCCACCCGCAAGCCCCACTGATTCAGATCGCACATCCCGAGCAGGCGGCCGAACCCGTCGCTCCCGAGTCGATCGAGCACCTCGGGAACGAACGCGAGCGTCTCCGCGGAGGCGCGCGTGGCTGTGGCTCTTAAAACCCCGCGCGGTGAGTCAAGACTGGAGGGTTCCGTCGACGGGAAGGGCGACCCGTCGAGCTCGGCGCGCGCCGCCGCGGCGGCGGCGCGCGCCGACGACGAAAGAAGCGCCGCGCTTCGCGCCGCGATGCCGCGCAGTCGCGCCTGCGCGTCGCGGTCGTCTTCGCCGGAGACGTCCCACCACGCCCCCCCCGCGAGTCCCCGGCAAGCTTTTGTGGCCTCAAGCCAGCTGTCCCCGGCGCGAAGCCGCTCGGCGATCGAGCCCACCAGCTCGGCCGCGAGCGCGAGGTTGTCGTGGTGGCCGCAGTCGCGGCGGAACGCCCTCGCGGCGGCGACGGCGGCGCTTCGGGCGGAAAAAAACGTTTCGTTTCCGTCCGACGCGTCCGGCGCGTCCGGCGCCGTCGCGCCGGCGTCCCCCGCGCCGCAGCACGCCGCGTCGTGCCCGCGCGCGGCGTGCTGAAGGAGGCACTCTGGCGAGCAGTACACCGCCGGACACCCGGTCGTGCCTCGGTTGCGGCACGGCACGAGTCGCGGTATGCCCCGCGCGGCTTCGAACCCAGGGAGGGCGGAGAAGGGACGCGACGCCTTTTCGCATTCTTTTTCGTCTCGGTCCGCTTCGTGCTCCGTCTTCGCGCCGACGCGAAGAAGCTCGCCGTCGCGTCCCTTCGCGTTGTCTTCCGACGCGCGTTCTCGACTCAAGCACGCCGCCGCAGCCTCGAGCGCGTCGATTCGACCGGCCGCCAGTCGCAGCTGCGCGTCGATCGCGCCGACCGAGCGGTGGCACGACGCGCACGCCAAAACGGCGCGCGCGTTCTCCGCCGTCTGCGTCGACGCCAGCGGCGATTCCGCCCACAGGGTCTCGCCCGCGCGCACGTCTCGCGCGGCGCGCACGCCGTTCCCGCGACCTGTGAACGGCGTCACGACGACAGGCGCGTTTCGTTCCGCGACGAGTGACTCGAAATACGTCTCCAGGCCTTGCTTGGAGGTGAGGTTGTGCGGCGTCGTCGGTTCGCGGCGAGACGTTTCGCGCGAATCGCCCGCGCGGGCGCTTCGGTCCGCCTCGATCGCCGCGCGTTGCGCCGCGGAGACTTGTTTCGCAGCCACCGCGTCTCGGAACTGACGCATGGCGACCGCGTACGCCGCGTTCTCCCGGGGCGCTTCGACGAGCCAGGGCGCGTCCGGCTCGAGCTCGTTCGCGGAAAAGCTGACGTTCGTGGTCCGAGGCTGGACACTCACCGCGCCCACGAACGCGTCGCCGTGGAAGTCCCCGTCCATCTCCAGCCCGCATCGTTTCGCGAGCTCGGTCGCGCGCGCGTTCGGCGGGGCGTTTTTCAGCTTGCCAACCTCGTCCAAGTACAGGTAGACGCCCCGCGAGCCGTTCGAAGAGGACGGATGGACCAGCGCGAAGGTCTCGGACCGCCCCTCGGATGCCGCGGCCAGCACACGCGCGGTCTGATCCGCCTGCGGGCCTGAGGAGGACGACGCAGCGGGAGCACCGGAAGACGCGAAACGAGTCCTCGCGAGGTATCCCGGGAGCGCGTCGCCGGCGTATCCCAACGCTTCGCCATCGAGCTCCTCGACGTCCACCGCACCGTCCGCGGGGATGCGCACGTACGTGAACGGGAGGCCACAGCCGGATCTTGAGGAGCTCATGGTGCGCACGGAACTCCCGGCAGCGAACCTGCTCGGCGTCCGAGGGTGTGGCAGCTGATTCACCGCGCACCGCCGCCCGAAAAAAACCTGTCCCTGCACAGTCAGCTCGCGCGCGATTCGGCGATACCGCATGCAGAGGACGACCCGGGCCGCGTGTGATTGCGAGGAGCAGAAACTGGGCAGATCTGGAGCATAGCCGTTTGCGCGCGAGCTGCGTCACCGCGCAGGCGTCATGTCCGGCATGCTCGGCAAAGTCGCTCGGGTACGCACGCGCGACCCCACGGCTCGAGCTGCGCGTGCCTCCCGCACGCGAACTCCCCCCGCGCGGGCGTCGCCCTCTCCCCCGACCGCGAGCGCTCGGTTCGGTTTTCCGCCGGGGTGCCCATCCGGCGCGCGGTCGGACGCGCGGACGCCTCGACCGTCATTCCCGCTCACCTCGCCCCCCTATTTCCCGTTTCCGTTCGTACCGTCGCACCCGCGATGAAAGGGCGTCGGCGGCGCCGTGGGCGGCATGGCCCGCTCGGTGGTGTTCGGCGACGGCGAGCGCGACGGCGAGCTGGACGACGGAGGCGCGGAGGTGCTTCTGGAGCGCATCGCCGACGGTGTGCTCGCCGCCGACCGCCGCGCGGCGGCCCTCGAGCTCCGCGACCTCGTGCAGACCTCCCCGCAGGCGCAGTACGCGGTCGGCGCGATCGGGCTGCCGACGCTGGTCGGGTCGCTGCGAGACGAACGCGAGGACCCGGAGCTCATGCACGGCGTCCTGGAGGCGCTGGTCGCGGCCGTCGCGACTGGAGCCGACGGCGACGCCGAGTCGCGGGGCGTCTGCGCCCCCGGCGCCTCCGGCGCTCCGGTGGATGCGAACGCCGCGAACGCCGTCAAGAAAGAGACTCAGCCGGTGGGCGTGGGTGCTTCCGTGGCTGAGGCGTTCGCGAGGGGCCAAGGGCACCTGGAGCTCGTCTTGTCGTTACTGGATGACGAGGACTTTTACGTGCGGTACCACGCCGTGCAGCTGCTGGCGGCGCTGGCGTCGCCGTGCGCGCACTTCCTGCGCGGCGCCGTCATGTCCAGCCCCACCGGAGTCGGTCGGTTGATGGACATGATGACGGAGCGGGAAGTGATCCGCAACGAGACGCTGTTGCTACTCGTCAGCCTCACCAGGCAGAGCGAGGACCTGCGCAAGCTCGTGGCTTTCGAGGGCGCATTCGAGCGGTGTTTCAACGTTGTGCGCGAAGAGGGCGCGTCGGACGGGGGAGTCATCGTGCAGGATTGCCTCGAGCTGTGCAACAACCTGCTCCGCGGGTCGCCTTCGAACCAGACGTTCTTCCGCGAGAGCTCGTTCCTCACGAAGCTCCCCGAGCTCATCGACGGCAAAACGCCGGCGATGAGCTCGGGGGTCGAGCCCCCGCCGTTGTCCGCGCAGAAAGCCGCCAACCTGCTCTGCGCGCTGGAGCTGGTCACGCTGCTGGCGTCGGACGGCGACGCGCGCGAGATCAAATCGCGCGAAAAGCCGGACGAGTCCGTCGCCGCCGAGCTGGCGGCGAGGGAACTCGCGTCGAAAACCGCCAACCGCGTCGCGAATCAGGCTGCCCTGGTCAAGGCGGGCGTGCTCGAGGCGTTGCTGGCGCTTTCGCTCGGGGACCGCGCCGTGAACAGCGCTCCGGTGCGCGCGAGCGCTCTGCGGTGCCTGGGTGACTTGGTCGCCGGCTCGCGGGAAAATCAGGACGCCTTGTTCGCCGCGGAGACGCGCGTGCGCGGTGACGCGTCGGGTGACGAAGCGCCCTCCGCGACGGCGGTTGAACCGGCGCTGTTATCGGCGTTGCGCGTCGCGATTTTCGGCGTCGACGCCGCCGAGCGCGTCGCCGCCGAGCGCGTCTTCGCGCGGTGCCTCGGGTCGAACCCGGAGCTGCAGAGCGTCTGCGTCTCCACCTTCGCGCCCGTCGCGGACGACGACGCGGGCGACGGCGACGTGTCCCTGGGCGCGCTGCTGGCGCGCGCGCTCGTGGGCCGGGCAGGAGGGACGGGTCGCCGCGCGCGCGAGATCGTAAATCGCGAAAACGCGCCTCCAGAGCGGGAAAAAGACGATCGGGACGAGCCCGATTGGGACGCTTTGGACGTCTCGTGCCGCGCCGCCGCCGTGCTGCGGCACGTGCTGGCCGGCAACCGCGCCGCGCAGGCCCGGCTGTTGTCCATCCCGCTGGAGATGCCGGCGAACGAGCGCGCGCCTCCGGAGCTGCTGCTGCCCAGGCTGGTGCGGTACCTCTCGGCGGCGGCGCGCGCCGCGGATGCCCCCGCGGCGACGGAGGAGGCGCGGCGCCTCCGCGAGGCGGAGTACGGCCGGTACGGCGGCGGCGGCGACTTCGCCGCCGCCGAGCGCGCCGCGGCCGAGCACTCGCTCATCGCGCAAAGGTGCAGCGTCGAACGCACGCAGGCCACGTTGCTCCGCGTCCTCATCGCGTGGCTGCACGGGTGCGCGCCCGCCGCGCGCGCCTTCCTGGCGCCGGCGGCGCACCTGCCCGTGGTGGCGGACCTGGCGCGCGCCGAGTCGCCGCACGTCGCCGGGCTGGCGTGCGTGCTGCTCGGGTGCTGCCTGCGCTGCGGCGACGCGGAGGAGACGGCCGCGGACGTGGACGCCGCGCGCGGCGTGCTGGACGTGGTCGTCGCGCGCGTCGGCCTGGACGCGTTCTTCGCGCGCTGGGAGGAGATGCGGCGCTCGCCCGAGTTCGCGGCGGCGGAGGCGGGCCCGACGCTCGCGCCGAGCCTGACGCGCGTCACCGCGCGGCGCCTCGCGGCCGGCGAGCCCGGCGAGGGACCCGCTCTCTCCGCCGCCGCGCACCTTTACGACGCGGACCTCGCGGCGTTCGTGGTGG
>MDSV01239213.1_pt1 | contig 37457 bp, 20 predicted proteins | sample 810851 | NCBI WGS metagenome assembly MDSV01 (sample SAMN05326640, study PRJNA326480) | marine metagenome | isolation source: seawater | place: Atlantic Ocean: North East | collected 2012 | reverse complement strand
GGTTGATGATGTTCCGCGCCCTGCTGGCGTAGTGCAGCGTGTTTAGGGTCTCCTCCGCGTGCTCCGGGCTCGGCGAGACGCACGCAATCATGAGCGCGAGCGAGGACCCCCCCAGCGAGTCCATCAGCAGCTTCGTGAGCTTCGAGTCTCGGTACGGGATGTGCTTCCGGTCAGCGCTCGTCGCGCCGTCGCTGAGCATGGCGATCACCTTCCCGAGCATGAAGAGCGAGCGGTTGATGTTCGCCGTCTCCTTGGCCATCGTCCCGTCGCTCTTGCTCGCCTTCAGACGCTCGGAGCCGGCGAGGTCGATGAACGACACCTTGCCGAATTTGCTCACCGTCACGCCGTCGCGCTCGACGTGGCTCTCCACGTGCACAGTCATGATGGAGTGCGAGCGCGACGAGTCTTTGTTCAGCTCGTGCGACCCGACGTGCCTGTTCCTCGTGCCCGTGCTCACCACAGCGAGCGCGTCCTCCAGCCGCGCGCACTCCACAGTCTTAAGTCCGGGCACGTGGAACCCGCGTCCGGTCTCCAGGCGCTCCGAGAGCTGCGTCTCGTGGTCGCCGGAGAGCAAGTCGTAGATGGCCTCGTTGTAAATCTCCAGGTACGAACACCGCACCGCGTACTCGGCGCCGGGCGGGGCGTTCTGCGTCTTGGCGAAGATGTGCGCCAGGGAGCGCGTCATGATCCCGTCCTCGCCCGTGCCTCCCATCCAGTCCTCGCGATGGATCATCTCCTCGCGGCCGCTCATGGAGAACGTCTTGCCGCTTCCCGTCTGCCCGTACGCGAATATGCTGGCGGCGTACCCGTGCAGCGCCGAGTCGAGCAGCCTCTGCACCCCGCACTTGATCATCACGTCCGGCTGCGTGGTGTCCGGCGAGAGACACGCGTTGAAGTCGAACGTCCTGTTCCCCACCCGCAGCGATCGCTGGTCGCGCGACACGGACACCATCTCCTCCTCCCCGCGCCGCAGCTCGTTCTCGCTCAACGGCCGGACGCGCACCACCACCTTCACCGCGCTCGCGGCGCTTCGGCCCGTGCCGCTGAGGTTCCCGGAGCTGTCGACGCTGTGCGCGGGGGAAGAGGGCGCGGAGCCAGAGCCCGTGCGCGCGGGGGGTCGGCCCATCGTGCCCATGCCGCTGGGGTGCGCGGTCTCCACCACGCGGCGGGCCGCGCGCTCGGTCATGCGCTGCTCCAGGCTCGAGGGAGACCCGGGCGGGCGCGACGCGTATCCCGGCCCGCCCCCCATCGCTGGAACCGCGTGTCCCTTCTCGTCGCGACGGGGTTGGGGGCGGCCCGAAGGCACGAGCGGAGGCATGCTTCGAGGTGCGGACCTCCTTCGCGCCAACCGAGGCGGGGCGCTTCTCCCGGTCGTCGCGCGAGGAGGAGTGCTGGGAGGAGGCGTGTCCGACACATCGACTCGTTCGTCTCCGCGCGTCTTTTGCCTTTTCGGGACGCGAAGTCACGCGACGCTTTTTGCAGATTTGCAAGACTGCGGAGCCAGTTGAGGTGTCAGCCTGCGAAACGCACTCGCACGTCCTGGGCACTCTTGGGGGGAAGGGCAGCCGGTCCCTGGTCCCAGATCTGGTGACGCGACAGACGCCGCGAGGAGACCGAGGGCGCCATGTTGGGCGATTACCTCACCGCGCTGCTCATCGCGGTCCTTGGATACGTGTACCCCGCGTACCTGTGCTTCAAGGTGCGCCTCGCGTCCCATCCCCCGTCCCAAGCGCGGCCAGACGTCGTCCGATTTCTTCCCCCTCGACGCCCACCTCGCGGCGCTCGCGGGACGCGCGTCCTGACCGCCTTCCGCGTTTCTCCCTCCCGCTTCACGACCCGCGGCCCGTCCCCCACAGGCGTTGGAGAAGCACAAGCGCAAGCCCGAGGCGCTGCGCGGCTGGTGCATCTACTGGACGGTCATGGCGCTGTACACCGCCGGGACGCAGGTTTCGGATCGGTTCGTGTTTTGGCTGCCCATGTACAGCGAGGCGAAGGTGGCGTTCGTGGTGTACCTGTGGCACCCGCGCACGCAGGGCGCGCTGTACGTGTACGACGCGTTCGTCGCGCCCTTCCTGGCGAAGCACGAGACCGCCATCGACAGGCACATCGACGAAACGAGGGTGAGCGTCGGCGACGTCGTGGCGCGCCGCGCGCGCGACTTCGTCGAATCCGCGCGCGAGAAGTTTGCGGCGGCGCTGGCGGCGCTGCCGCAGGGCGCGCAGAGGGGACAGGGGGCCGGGTTCGGCGCGAGGAGCGCCACGGAGGCGGCAGCGATGGCGTACGCCAGGGGACCGAAGCAAAACTAAAAACGTCATGTGTAAAAGAGTGGTCGAAACGACGTGACACAAACGAACTTTAGGCGCGTCGGCTTTCAGACGCGGATCGTAGACGCGAAACGCGCTCGCCGCTCGCCTCGCGCTTCACTCAGCCTTCTTTTCCTGGGTCTCCATCTCTCTCTCCTCCCCGGCCTCGTCGAACCCCCACACGGCTTTGATCTCGCGCCAGCCCCCCCCCGCGAGCGCGCGGCCGAACGTCGCGGCCAGCACGCCGGGCACGATGTACAGCAGCGCCGGCTGCGCGGCTCTGAACGCGTGCATCACGGCAATGGTCGCGACAAGCCCGGCGAAGTACCCGAAGACCACCGCGTTGAAGTACGCGGGCGGTGCTGGGAGGCCCTTCGCGAGCGCCCTCGCCCTGCGCGCGTGGTCCATGCGCAGCGTCAGCGCGACGTAGATGCCCGGGATCACGATGTCCCCGAGGCCGAGCATGGAGAAGGGCGGGACGTCCGCGCCCGGCGCGACGGCGCGCGGGAACAGCAGCTTGATGGGCGCGTCGAACGATTTCGCCACTGTGACCATGACCGGCGTGAAGAACACCCAGAAGATGTCGTAGAAGAAGAGCCCCGTGAGCAGGATCGCGCCGATCTGGATGGAGTCCAGGGTGAGGAACTCGATGCCCTGCAGCGAGAACGCCAGCCCGAGCGCATTGTTCGCCAGCCAGTGCTTCTCGGCGACGTACCACCCGCAGAACGCGACGCCGCCCGCACCCGCGAGCAGCTCGGGGACGCTCAGCTCCACGCGCGCGGGCTCGTCCATCAGGAACGGGATCTTGGGGCACGTCCCGAAGTATAAAGACCTGGTGGCCACGCCGCGGGGCATCCCCGCGCCCACCACTGGCGCGAGCGTGCCGGTTAACGCGAAGATGCCGATCAGCACGAAGTATCCGGTGAGCAGCTTGTTCACCAGATCCTTGGGCAGGAACTTGAACAGCAGAAAGAACCCGAAGAGCACGCACGATCCGATCAGGGGGAAGCGCATGGCATCCTGCTTGGTCATGGCCTCGGTGTTACCCGCGGCGACCGGCCGCACGGAGCGGTGCGCCCCCGCGAACACAGCCAACGTCGCGGTGCCGAGGATGTTCAGATTCGTATCCACCGCGGTGAACAGCGGCGCGACCGCGAGGGCGATGAGCGCCAAGTGCGCGAGCGGGGCGGCGACGTGAAGCGAATCGTCCATCGCCTTCTCCGCCGCCGCCGCTTTCGCTGCGGTCGATCGCGTACCGGCCATGCTAGCGGTTCGCGTCTTGAATTGTGCGGCGCTCCGCGGCTCGGTTTCGGAACTTCGAACGCGCGGCACGAGGCGGCGGATATATTACGCTTTTCGCCCGGATAAAGCCGGCAAAGAAGGCTTCCGTCACTGGCGGTCGCGCGGAGCTCGCTTCCTTTTCCCCACGCGATCACTCCCACAATGGCTTCCGTGTGCTCATCGCTCCCCCTCGCCGCACCCCGCGCCGTCGGCATGGCGCGCCGCGGCGCGCGCGCCTCGGCGGTGCCCCCCGTCGCGTCCCCAACGCCCGTGGGTTTCGATTTCGATTTCCGTCACGGCGTCGCCGGCGCGCGCCTCCCCGGCGCGACTGCGCGCCGCTCATCCGCGCGTCGTGGCGATTTGTGCGTCCGCGCGGGCAAGAAGGACAAGCGCAAGGGCGGCGGCGGCGGCGGTGGTGGCGGCGGCGGCGGCGCTAAGACCGGCGGCAACCAAGGCCACAAGTCCCCCGGGAAGGTCAAGGAGGGCTCGGCGTACCAGACGGAGACGCGTAAGATCATCTTGTCTCTCGGCAAGGTGCGCAAGGTGACTCCCAACGGCAAGGAACTCATCAAGAACATCAATCTCGGGATGTACCTCGGCGCGAAGATTGGCATTTTAGGCGCGAACGGCGCGGGTAAGTCGACGCTGATGAAGATCCTCGCGGGCGTCGACAAGGATTTCGACGGCGAGATTTACCTGGACGACGGCATCAAGGTCGGCTACCTTCCCCAGGAGCCGCCGCTGGACGACGGCGAGACGGTGATGGAGAACATCGAGGGGGGCGTGGCGGCGGTCAAGGCTGACTTGGCGGAGTACAACGACATCTCCATGCAGATGGCCGAGCCAGACTGCGACATGGACAAGCTCATGGCGCGCATGGACGCGCTGCAAACCAAGCTGGACGCCTCCAACGCCTGGGAGATTGACCGCACGGTTTCGCGTGCCATGGACGCTCTGCGCTGTCCCCCCGGAGACGCGCTCGTCGCGAACCTGTCCGGTGGCGAGAGGCGACGCGTCGCTATCTGCCGCCTGCTGCTCGCGCAGCCGGACATCCTGCTCCTGGACGAGCCCACGAACCACCTGGACGCGCAGTCCGTGGCGTGGCTCGAGCAGTTTTTGGCGACGTTCCCCGGGACGGTGGTGGCGATCACGCACGACCGGTACTTCCTGGACAACGTCGCGGGGTGGATCCTGGAGCTCGACCGCGGCCAGGGCATCCCCTTCGAGGGCAACTACTCGTCCTGGCTGGACTCCAAGTCCAAGCGCTTGGAGGCGGAGGGGAAGAAGCAGGACTCGCTGCAGCGCACGATCAACCAGGAGCTGGAGTGGGTGCGCTCCAACGCCAAGGGTCAGCAGAAGAAGGGCAAGGCGCGGCTGCGCGCGTACGAAGAGCTGTGCGACGCGGCGAACGCGTTCACCGCGCGCGCGGAGCTGGACAGCATCACGATCCCCGCGGCGCCTCGGTTGGGATCAGAGGTGATCACCGTGAGTGGCGTCTCGAAGGGGTACGAGGGGCGCGGTCTGCTCATCGAGGGCCTGGACTGCATCATCCCCGCGGGCGCGGTGGTGGGCATCGTCGGCGCCAACGGCGCCGGGAAGACGACGCTGTTCAAGATGATCACCGGCGCCGACGCGCCCGACGCCGGGACGGTGACGGTGGGCGAGACCGTCAAGCTGATGTACGTGGACCAGGACCGCGGAAGTCTCAACGCGGACAAGACGGTGTTCGAGGAGCTCAGCGGAGGGGCGGAGGAGATTTCTCTGGGAAGCAGATCCGTCAACGCGCGCGCGTACTGCTCGTGGTACAACTTCAAGAGCGCCGACCAGCAGAAGAAGGTGGGCGACTTGTCCGGCGGCGAGCGGAACCGTCTGCAGCTGGCGAAGACGCTCACGTCGGGCGGGAACGTGCTGATGCTGGACGAGCCCACGAACGATCTGGACGTCACCACGCTGCGCGCGCTGGAAGAGGCGGTGATGTCCTGGAACGGCGTCACGATGTGCATCTCGCACGACCGGTGGTTCCTGAACAAGATCGCGACGCACATCTTGGCGTACGAGGGCGACTCGAAGGTGACCTTCTTCGCGGGCTCCTACGACGAGTACGAGGAGCACAGGAAGGAGCGCATGGGGGGGGCGGAGCCCGCGCCCATCAAGTATAAGCCCATGCCGGTGTGAGAAGGTGATGAAGTTCGAGCCAGGAGCGAGAGCGGCGCCGGTTCGAATAGGTAGCATCACACTTTGTTCACAGCTTCTCTTTCTTTTTATTTTCTCCCAAACCAAAAACGTCATGGGCACGTTTCGGCTCCAACGCCGGCGCGCGGGCATCACCGCGCTTCATGAAACTTTTTCGAGACATCGCTTTGATGATGAGCTCGACGCCGTGGTACTTGAACGGGCCGCTCACGCCGCACTCACCCTTTTATTTGCACGCACCTAGACGCGTTCAAGATGGCGTTCACGGCCCGTAAGAAGGTGCGTTCACTTGCCACGTCCCGCGCCTCCCGCGCGCGTCGCGAGCCGGTCGCCGGCTCCGTCGACGGCGACTCCGCTTTCCGGCATCGCGACCTCGCCTGTCGCTGCCAGGTTTTTTCCGCGCTTCTCATCCGCGCGTCGACCCTCGAACGCGACCACGCGGGATGCTGACGACCTCTCACCCGTGCTTTCCTGACCCACAGATTGTGAAGGACGATGGCGCCGCCCTCGGTCCCTTCGAAGAGACCGTCGCGCAGGTACGTGCAGCGCGATCGCCCGGCTCCGTTTTGGAGAGTTTTCTAGGGTTTAAGTCGGAGCGCGCGTGCGAAACCCGAACCGAAGAGACTCGGCGGCGAGCGTCTTCGCGCCGGTCGAGGGACACGCGGGCACGTCGGCTCGAGCGCGTGTTAGTGAACACTCGCACGCGTCACGCTGCGATCGACGCGCGGCGTTTCGGGTGATCCGTCGCGCGTAGGTCGGCTTCTTCCGCGAGGATGGGACGCACCTTCGTCGCAGCTCGCATCCGCCACTTCCCTGCGACCGAGACTGACCCTTTTCCCTTTTCGTTTCGGCGCGTTCCTCCACGCAGGCGCTCTTCGACCTCGAGGCGACCAACAACGAGCTCAAGGCTGAGTTGAAGGACCTCTACATCAACGGCGCGCAGGAAGTCGCGATCGGCGACGGCCGCACCGCCATCGTCATCCAGGTGCCCTTCCGCCTGCTCAAGGCTTTCCACAAGATCCAGCAGAGGCTGGTGCGCGAGCTGGAGAAGAAGTTCAGCGGCAAGGACGTCGTGGTGGTGGCCAACCGCCGCATCATGCCCGTGCCCAAGGGTGGCTTCGCCCGCGCGCGCCCCAGAAGCCGCACGCTGACCGCCGTGCACGCGAACCTGCTGGAGGATCTCGTGTACCCCACGGAGATTGTCGGAAAGCGCCAGCGCTACAGGCTGGACGGCAGCCGCCTGCTCAAGGTGTACCTCGACGCGAAGGACCGCAACACCACGGAGTACAAGCTGGACACTTTCGCGGGCGTGTACAAGAAAATGACCGGCAAGGAGGTCTCCTTCGAGTTCCCCGTGACCGAGGCTAACTAAGTCGCGGGACGGCACGTGTCATTCGGATAATGCGCACACCGGGGGGGGGGTGATTGGAAGCGTCTTTTAACGAAGGCGACTCACCGAACGCCGCGTCTCGCTCGACTCTCGCCCCTTTTCGCGCAAAACGTCTCGCTCGCGTAGTGTTCGAAGACGCGCGCGTTCCCCGCGACGACACACCATCAGATACGACACCGCCTAAAACGTTCTCTAGAGGGTCACTCGCTGTCTGCTCACTTGGTCATTGCGTCCGCCTTCATCTTCCGGAGCTGCAGGCGCACCTCCGAGTCCGTCTTGGCGAGGATGCGCCGCTCGCCGACGCGCACGCGCGCGGCGGCGACGGAGCGCTGCGTCTGGCGCACCGGCTCGGAAAACACCCCCACCCACGCGTCGGCGTCCGGGAACGCGCCGTCGTTTCCGGACGCCGCCTCCGTCGGAATCAGCTCCGCCGCGAACGCGCTCTTCTTCCCTCTGCGCGCGGGCTTGGACGGGTCCTGCGCGGCGATGTCCCGGTCCTTTTCCAACGAGTTCGGATACCGCGCGAGCGCGTCGGTGGTGAGGTCGGCGAGCATCTCGCGCACCGCGATTTCGCCGGCGTCGCCGCCGAGCACCTCGCCCTGCGTCCCGCGCTTGCCGCGGGTGAGCGCGCCCAGGACGCCGCCCACCACCTTGTTCCCCACCAGCGCGCGCGCCGCGAGCTCGGGCAGCTCGCTCGGGTCCTCGGGGTCGCACAGGATGAACGAGGCGTACTGCAGGAGCTGCTTGGGGTACCCGCTCAGTCTGAGCGGGAACGCCTCCACTGGCGCCAAGCCGAGCGCGCGCAGCGCGGCGGCTTTCTGCTCGGCGAGCCGGTCCTCGGGGTCGACGCCGAGCACGAGTTCGTAGAAGTCGTCGGGGTTCTCGCCGACGGGGGGCGCGAACCCGTAGGAGATGAGCAGCTCCGAAGACGGGCGCGCGCCGTACGACGCGAACACCTGCTCGCCGGGTCGGTACCGGCGGTCCGGCCTGAGGCACACCGCGCCGCCCGCGTCGTCGATGTACGCCTCGCACCCGGGCTTGTGGTTGAGCATGTCCGCCCACGGCACGAGCGCCAGCTCGCCTCCGCGGCTGGGCAGGCGGATCAGGCGCGAGAAGAGCACGTCGAACGCCCAGCGCAGCGCGCCAGGCGTGAGCTGCGGGAAAGACGCGCGGATCTCCGAGATGGCGCCCTCCACGCTCTCCTGCCGGTCCCGCGCCGCGCGCAGCGACGGCGACCCCGCCAGGAGCGACGCGACATCCGCCTCGGGCCAATCCAACACGCCGCCGGTTCTGCGCGGCAACGCGCGCACGTAGACGGCGAAAACGCCGCTGTCGTCGCCCGCCTCGAGCGCGAGCGCCTGCTCCGCGAGGAACGCCGCGAGCAGCGACCACTCCTGCAGCTCGGCGAGCTTCGGCCCGAGCTTGGACTCGGCGACGGCGCGCGACACGGTGATGAGCGTCGCGTCCGGGATCTCCAGCAAAGAATCGTTCTTGCGCACCTCCTCGCGCGCGACGAGCCCGCGGCCCTCGGGGAGGTCCACCACCAGGTCGAGCTTCTGCCCGGGCAGACGCTGCGCGCCGGTCATCCAGGCCATGAACTCCTCCTTCGTGGCGGTGCCCACGGGCGCGGGAATGTCCTCGTCAGCGGCGCGCGACTCGGGCATCGCCTCCTCGGCGGTCGCCTCGGTGGCGGTCTCGTTCTCGATCGCGCGCGCGCGCGTGCTCGAGGCGCGGGACGCCACGGCGCGGCGGCGGGGTACGCGCGCGCGCGCGGCGGCGACGGCGACCGGGGCGGCCGAGGCCGACATCGCGAAGGAAGACATCGTCGCGACAGACCCGGGCACGGGACGCGCGTTCGTGCAGTGGCGCGAGGCTCGTGGGGATAGAAGCGTGACGCCTTCAAAGATCCGAAACTCGTCGCTCAGAAGCGAGGCGGGCGAATCTCCCGATGACCACGGCAACCACAGTCTTTGAAAAACACAGGTACAAAACGAATGACTAAAAGAACATGTAACGCACTCTCCCAGTCATGTGAAAAAAAAACCAAAGCGAAGCTGCTTTCGGGAGCGCCGCCGACTTGTGCCGTAAAAACGAGGCTGGCGGCGGTCCGCCATTCACACCGGACGCCGCCCGCCCTCCGATACGCTCGACGCGCGTTTGGGTTTGGGTCCAGGCTTCCTCGCGACTACCGTCGTCGACCTCCAGCTGCTACCATAATCTCGCGGACAGTCCGCGACCTGGCGGGAGGCGCCATGGCCGCCCCGCCCCTGGAGGACCGCGTGCGCGCGCACAGCGATTTCTTCGACAAGCTCGTGGAGCTGATCCCCGCGCGGTACTACGTTCCGGACGAGCAGAACCCCGAGTGGAGCAAGTTCAACAAAACTATGAGCGCGAAGGCGCTGGCCAAGCTCGAGGCGAAGGAAAACTCCAAGAAGGCGCTCCGCGCGAAGCTCCAGCCGGGCGCGCAATCGACGCTGGAGAAGATCAAGAGCAAGGCGCGAGGCGATTCTGGCGCCGCGGGCGACGACGCCTCCGCCTCGGACGTGTCGGAGGACGACGCGAGCTCGTCCGACTTCGAGAACGACATTTCCGACGAGGAAAAGAAGGTGGAGGACGCGAGCGACGCGTCGGAGGAGGAGGACGAAGAGGACGAAGCGCCCGCGGCGGGTCCCAAGCCGCCGGCGACTCCCGCGGGCGTGCCCCCCACCGCCAACGGATGGTCCGTGGACTCCGCCGGCGGCAACCGCCTGGAGGAGCTCCGCGAGCGCCTGCAGGCAAAGATCGCGGCGAGTCGCGTGGCGCGCAAGGCGGAGGAGAGCCAGGAGAAGGCGGCGAAGGCGAAGGAGTGGCGCGAGGAGAAGAAGAAGGCGAAGGCTGAGCGAAAGCGAAAAGAAAAAGCCGACGCGAAGGCGTCGGGGGTCGCGGAGGGCGCGGATGAGGCGAAAACGAAACGGCGTCACGTCGCCGAGTCGGACGACTCCGAGTCGGACGAGGACGCCTCCGACCTGCAGTTCGGGCGCGTCGAGGTGGAGGGCAAGGTGGGCGGCCCCGTGAAGAAGAAACGCGCGTCGAAGGAGGCGTTGCTGAAAAAGGCTCTCTCGCGGCGGCGCGAGATCGAAGACGCGGGCGGCGAAGACACGGCTGCGGGGAAGAAGGTCGCGGAGCGCTACTCCTGGGACGCCGCGTTGGCGCGCGCGGGGGGCGAGAAGGTGCTGGACGACCCGAAGCTCCTGCAGAAGAGCGTCAAGAACGAGCAGAGGATGAAGAAGAAGTCCGCGGAGAAGTGGGCGGCGCGCGTGGACCGCACCGAGGAGCAGATGGCGGCGAAACAGAAAAAACGCAAGGACTCGCTGAAGAGCCGCGCGAGCGCCAAGGTGGAAAAGCGCATCGAGAAGCGCGAGAAGAAACGCAACAGGCCGGGGTTCGAGGGACGAAGCCAGGCGCCGATAAACAAATGATCGCGTCGCGTTTCGTCGAACGAGCGTTTGTAACCTCACGCGCGACGCCGGTTCATCTTCTGGAGGTCCCCGTGAAGAACCACTCCCAGTCGCCTTCGTACTTCCTGAGGCACTTCAAAACGTACACGCACCCCCCGAGCCAGCCCGTGGTCATCATGGCGACGGTCCAGGCGGCGGCGACGAGCGCGTCGGATTCCCGGAACCAGATCCACGCGCTGAACACGGTGAACCCGACGTACAAGTCGACGAGAGACACGATCCCCCACGGGTTCGCCAGCAGCCAATTGAGCTGCTCGGTGTTGCTTCCCGCCGCGGTGGAGGTTGACAGCGCCCACGCGATGACGGCGAACATCGCGCACGCGCCCGCGACGACCAACGCCGTGGCGTGTTTCGCGAAGCGCTGCGCGCTGTCGCGTCCGCTCCTGGTGTTCCAGGACGACGCGTTTCGAGCGCCGTTGGCTAAGGGCTCCTCGTCCGCGGAAGAGTTATGCGCGTCCCACATCCCGCCGGTGGCCGTGACTCTGGCGTGTAAGTTGGGTCTGCTCCGGTCTTGCGCGGCGAAACTCGCGGGCATGCGACGACCGCGGTGCCGTCGTGTCGGTGTCGGAACTGACGAAGACGACGGGGGGTTGGTCCGAGGCGAAGCCGCGCGCGTGAGGCCGCGGCTGTGGGGGTGAGGTCGGGAGGTAGACGCCGAGCGGCTCGCGGGAGTAAACGGGCCACTCGTCAGGCACGCTCGCATGGACGGCGGCACGAGGGGGCGCGGAAACCAATGAGGCGATGACGTACCTTGTACGTCACTGAACTTTCAGAGATTTCGTCCGAGTCAGCGTAAACTTTCACATGCGATGGCACAAATGAGTACTTGTATTTAGTGTCGAAAATTGAAAAAACCGATCGTCACGACTTTGCGATACCCGTTCGGATCGCGACACAACAGGAGGCGCCTCGTACGCATCCTCTTGGGTGGTAATAAGATGGGTCCCAAGAAGAATAAGAAAAAGAAGTCCGGCGGTGGCGGCGGCGGTGGTGGTGGCGGCGGTGGTGGTATTCCCAAGCCCAAGCCCCCCCCCGATACCCCCACGAAGGAACCGCTCGTGTCGGCCGCGAGCGAGTCGAGCGCGGCCATCCCCGCGCCCAGAGCGGATCCCGAGCCTCCCGCCGCGGACGCCGCGCTGGAGGCGGCCGCCGCCGCGGCGAAGGCGAAGGAGAAGGCCGACGCCGATGCCAGGGCCAAGGCGGAGGCGGATGCCAAGGCGAAGGACGATGCCGCTGCCGATGCTGCCCAGGCGCAGGCTGCGAAGGCTGCCGAGGTTGTTCTCGAAGAAGCCCCCGCGCCCGCCGCGGAAGCGAAGCCCCAGGCGGAGACCCCGAGGAAGGCAAAGGAGGATACGGCGGCACCCACTCCCGCGCCCGTGTCTCCGGTCAAGCCCAGCGACGTTCCGATCGAGAAGGCTCCCAAGTCCCGGGAGTGTTGCGTCGTGATGTGAGCGACGCGGCGAGGGGGATCGAAACGGAAACGCCTCGTGTTCGAACCCGCGTGACGCCGACTCGAACGTTCACGAGCGCGCGAACGACGGGCGATTCTGCGCGTCGAGAAGGAGAGCGGAGCGAAACGGCGCGAGTTTGTGGTGACGAGCGATGGCCCGGGGTCTCATGTGTCACGAACCCATCGCTGTGGGTGAAAAGCATTTTTCATCACATCTCTTTTCATATCACCGCCGCGTGACATGCCGAGTTCTCGAAATTCTCGAAATCTTCCTCCGTTCCTCTCGTGCAATTGTACTTGTACGTACGTATGGAAGACAGCCTAATTGGCCAGAAGGCGTATGCCACGCACGCACGATTTTTTCTCGACACGAGTCACTATTCCTCCCCGCCTGCGGGCGGGTCACAACCCCAGACGCGCGGTCTCCGCACAATGCGTTCGTTCCTGCTCCTCGCCTCGCTCATCAGCGGCGCGGCCGCGCTGCGCCAGGACCCCCGAGGCGCGTTTTCTCTCGCCTCGCGTCTCGCGACGCACCCCGAGGCGTCCGATTCCGGGGCGCAAAATGTCGACGGCCCCGCGATGCACGCGCTTTGGAGCTCGAGCCTGCTCCTGTCGGAGAAGTGCACCGCCGCGTACGACATCCTGAACAACGACCAAGGGTACTTGGACGCCGTCTCGCTCGTGTTCGATGACGCGCGAATGGTGGGCAAAGCCACCGCGGAGGCGTGCACGCGCCACCTCAAGCCGTGCGCGAACCCGCTCGGCGGGACGTGCACGGAGGATGCGCAAAAGTTTTGGACCGAGGATCTGTTGTCCGACGTCCCCGAGCTGGAGCGCGCGTGCGCGAAGGTGCTCCCCGAAGACGAACTCGCGCCCGTCATGTGGCTCAGCGAGTATCTCGTTACCAACTCCCCGCTGTCGTACCTCCCGTTCCTCGGCATCGAGCTCAAGCTCCCGCGCATCCTCCCGGTGTACGTCCCTGCGTCGTGCCGCAACGACGCCGACGAGGGGATGATCCTCGCGTACTTCAGCGACGCGTGCGCGCGCGAGGAGAAGAAGCAGCTCAAGCAGTGCAAGTTCAGCATCGCGAAGGGAGAAGAAGCGAGCGTTTGAAGCGTGTGCGGTACGTACGTAGATGAACGAGACGGAACGAACACGGATGTGTGACGGAAAACAGACTTTCTTGCCGCCGCGTCACACGCCGAGTTCTCGCAAAAGCGAGCCGACGGCGATTCGCGCCTTGGTCTCGTCCCCCGCGAGTTCGTCCTCCCCGCCCTTCGTCTCCCCGAGCGTGCTCTTCTTTCTCCGCGGGCGCGACGCGTCCCTCAGCGGCACGTGCGCGCGCAGCACGTCCGTGCGGCTGGCGACGTCGGCGGGCTCGTCCGCCTTCTCGCCGACGCGCATCTTGGGTTCCGCCGCCCACACCTCCGACATGGCCTCGGCGGTGCGAATCACGCCGTCGATGCCCGCCATCTCCGCGCCCTCAGGGTCTTCATCCAGCGGGTCCGGCGCCGTCCACGCGCGCGTGCGATAGCTTTTCCGCGTCTCGTCCTCGTCCTCCTCCCGCGCGAGCCTCGAGCGCTCCTCGACCAGGAACTCCTGCCGCGCGTCGGGGATGTCCATTTCACCCGCCTCAAGACGCGCGGCGAACGCCGCCTCGTCGCGCTCCGCCTTTTCCAGTTTCCCGCGCAGAGCCTCCAGAGCCTCCGGTTCGGCGTCGGCGGGACCGTCGTCGAGCGCCGCGTCTTTCGAGGCGCTCGTGCGCACGCCGCGCGCCGCCTTCGCCGGCGGCGCGAAGGCGTCGACGCGCGCGTCGCCCCGCGCCGCGGCCAACTCGGCGCGGTGGAGCAGATCGTCCAGCCCCGCCGCCTTGGCGGCGCTCGTGACGGCGTCGTCCACCCGGTCATCCGGGAGCGCCTCGAGCTCCGCGCTCTGGGCCACGGGGCTCAGAGAGCTCTGGTCCACCGTGTCCACGGTGTCCACGGTGCCCTGCGCGGTGCCCTCCGCGTGGCGCGGAGGGAACGACTCCCGCGCGCCCGTCGTGGGCACCCGCTCGGCGAGCGCGTCCGCGAAGCGCGCGGCGGCGTCCCGCAGCGAGGCGTCGGGCTCGACGCCGCCGCCCCGCGCGCTCAGCGCCTGCACGAGTCGCGCGTACAGCTCCGTGGACGCGCTGGGCGCTTCTCCGGCTCGGTACACACCCGGAGAAACCTCGCCGCCGCCGCCGCCGAGCGAAGTGACGCCGCCCGTGTTCGTGTTGACGTTGATGTTCACGAGAGGCGATCCGGCGCCGGCGGCTTCGAGCCCGCCCAGCCCGACGCGCGGGCGAAGCAGCTCGGCGACGCGCTCGGCTAGCCGCTCCCGCGAGTCCCCAGGTTCGTTGGGTTTCATCCCCACGTCGGCTTCGAGCTCCTCGGCGAGCGAAGCGCTCGAACCCGAGCCTTCACCGTCCAGCGATTCGCCGCGCGATTCAGCCCCGCCGCCGTTCGCGTCGCGCGCGTCCCCCTCCGGTTCCTCCGCCTCGGCGCGTTCGTCTTCCCCAAACGCGGGCGCGTCGTCCGTCGGCGCGGCGTCGTCGAGCGCGTCGTCGAGCGCGTCTTCGGCGGATTCGTTGTCCGACACGGTTTCTTCTCCTTCTTCCTCTTCCTCTTCCTCCTCCTCCTCCTCCTCGAACGCGTCCTCCGCCTCCTCGTCTTCGACGGTTTCCCGGTTGACAACGTCGGACGCGGCTTCGAGCGCGTCTTCCAGCCCCCGCGCTTCGGCTTCGATCGTGTCGGCTTCGTCCGTCTCGTCCGGCGCGCCGCGCGAGTCCGAGTCCTCGAACAGGTTTTCCTCCTCGAAGGCGTCCTGCCGTTCGGCGTCTTCGGGCGGCGCGATCGAGCCGCCAACCTCCACGGGCGCCTCAGTCGGCGCGTCGTCGCCCGCGACGCCGTCCCCCGCACTTGCCTCGCCGGGGAGCGCGAACGTCTCCTCCGGCGGGACAACCGACCCGCCGATCTCAACCTCTTTCAGTTCGGGGTCCGCGGGGAACGACGCCCGCACCGAAGCCTTCTTCGGCGCGGTCAGCTCACGCACGAGCGCCTGCGGGTCGCTCGGTTCGAGAGACAGAGCCGCGCCCGAGTCGGTGAGCTCGCGAACGAGGTCGCTCGCGTCCCCGAGCCCGGCGCGGCGCGACGCGAGCCGCGGCGCCGAGCCCAGCGACGCGAGCGCGCCGGGCTCATCCCCGGCGCACGCCGAGGAGGGCGTCGCGCGTTCGCCGAGATCCGCGCGCGCGCGCTTGGCGGCGTCCTCGAGCAGGTGGCTCAGACGCGCGTACGCGCCGGAAGGCACCTCGGGGGCGCCGTCCCCGAGCGCGGCGACGCGAACAGCCTTCGCCCGCGGGCGGAGTCCCGGCGCGCGGCCCCATCTCCCCGCGACGCGCCGGGGCGCCTCCGCGGCGGGCCCGGCGCCGAGCTCGGCGGCGCCGGCGCGCGTCGCCTTCGCGGTATCGGCCGCGGCGCGCCGCGCGCGCGGACGTGGTCGCGCGACCTGAACCGTTCTGTAGTACTGCGGCGTGACCCCCTCGGGGAACAGCGCGTCCCTCGCGTCGCCCAGCAGCCGCCGGCGGCGGCTTTCTTCCCCCGCGCCTTCGCTTTCTCCTTTTTCCTTTTTCGAGCTCGAGCTCTCGCGCGCCTCGTCGCTCTCCGCGGACGCGGGCACGAAGAACGCGTCTCCGCGCTCCGACTTGAACACCGCGTGGTCCGCGCCCTCGCGCGCGGCGAAGTGCGGCGACCGCCGCGCCGCCGCGAGCGCCGCCGCGCGGAGCGCCGCTGGGTCGAGACGCGCCCCCGCGCACTCTGGCCTGGCCGAGATTGGAACGGACGCGGGCAACGCGGGCACGACGAAGACCGAGGCGTCGCACGGCTTTTGGACGCGCCACGGGTGCGTCGCCAGGGATTCGAAGAGCGCGAGGTCGACGCCGAGCGGCGTGTACGCCGCGGACTCGGCGACGCACGCGAGCAGAGGCGCGTACGCTCGGTAGGCGTCGTCGTCCATGTAAAAAAACGGAGCCTTCTCTTCGGCATCCGCCTTCTGGCCGGCGCCGAGGCTCGCTTCGGCGTCCGCCAGTCCCGCGCCGCCGGACACGCCCCGCGTGCCAGCGAGGGCGCCCGCGAACGCGCCGCCGGCGAACGTCCCCGCGACGCTCTCGTCTGCCGCGAAGGTGGCGTGGAGGTCCACGCCGGGAACCGGGCGCCACGAGTCCTGCAAGGTGTGCGTGCGCTGCGTCCACACCACGACCACGAGCGCGGCCGCGGTCGCGGCCATCGTCGCCGCCGCACCCATTGATCGCATCACGCCGCGAATCGCGAGCCGGTGCTCGGCGTCGGCGTCGTCCACCGCGGGGAACGCGTCAGGCCGAAGCGCCACGGCATCGGCGTTTCGTTGGGAAACGTGATGGGCGTGGTGGCGGTCCGCGCCGGAAGACACGGCGTCGTCGCGGCGTCTGTCACCCTCTTCCGCGACGCGCAGAGGCGTCTTTTCGTCCGTGACGAGCACCATCGCTCCCGGACCCCTTCCCGCGCGTCTCGCAGCCACCTCCGGCGCGCCTTCCGATGTGGCGATGAGGAAGGGGTGTTCCGAGGAAAACTTCGGGCCGTCCAACTTCGGGTGTTATGAAGTAGCAATTCGTCGTATACGCACGAGAAGCAGTCTCCGAAAAATCACATAATGCTTCTCACATGAATATACAGTCTGGAGTTGTTGACAAAGACAAAGAAAGAGATAGCCAACCGTTTCAAAAGACGACCAAAAACTCTCCGACACCATTCAGTGTCTCGGCGCGCGGGCGCGATGGTGGAGCACCTGCCCTTGGGGCACACCGCGGAGGTGCGCGCGCAGAAGATGCGTGCGCTCCGCGCGGAAGCCGGCAAGCAAGCCAAGGCTGGCCTGGACGCCATCAGGGAAAGGTGCGCCCCCGCGACCGCGTTCCCCCGCCGTCTCGGAACGGCACCGCTTCCGCCCCCGTCCGTCTTCTTCTCTCGACCGCCCGCGCGCTCTGACACGACCGCCCCCCGCGCGCCGACAGGTTGCGCAAGAAAGAGCTCAAGCTCCAGCGCATGAAGGAAACGCGCGCGGCGGAGGAGGCCATGCTCGCCAGCATGGTGCTTTCCGAGAACGGCGCGCGCGTCTTGGAAAACGCGGTGGCGGATGCGGAGCGACGCGTCGACGCGAAGCGGCGCGCCGCGCGCGACGCGGACGCGGCGCGGCCCAGCGTGTTCGTGGAACCGTGCGACGTGTGCTTGGCTCTGCGCGATGTGGCGTCAAGAGGCGTCCCGAACGGCAAGAAAGACGCGGCCGCGCGCACGAAGCTGTGCTCGCGGTGCCAGGTCAAGGCGAGGGACGCGGCGATCGAGGCGGTGCGGGCGCGGCGCGCGGCGGCGAAGGCGGCGGCTGAGGATCTCGCCGACGCGGCGCGACGGGGCGAGCTTCCCGCGAAGGACAGCGCGACGCTCGCCTCGGAAGAGCGCGCGCGCGTGGAGAACAGGCGGGCGATGAAGGACCCGACGAACGCGAAGCGGGGGTACGACCACCTGGAGAAGGATCTGCGCGCGACGGAAAAGAACGTCGCGCTGGCGAGGACGCCCGAGGCGCGCGTCGCCGCGCTGCACCGCGCGTCGCAGCTGCGCGCGGCGATGGAGACGGCGAGGCGCGAGCGCGAGCTCGAGTTGAGGCGCGAGCGCGTCGTGCGCGCGATGAGCGCGAGGCGGAAGGAAGGTCCGGTGGAGGAGGACGAGAGATGGCTCGAGTGATGAGAGACGCGTCATTCGCCGCCGCGTCGTCTCGCGTACCTGTATTTTTTTTAACGAATCGCGACGCGTTCGCGCGTTTTGCCGCGGGCGCCGTCTGATCGTTCGTCGCGTCATAACCCCACCCAGTAACTGCGTCCGTTGACGTTGTGCACGGGTCCGACGACGGGCGCGGTGACGGCCCACTCGTACCACACCTTGCCCTGCCCGACGCACCGCCAGCAGTGCGCCTCCACGTCCGCCTCGGCGGGCACGTCCACCGGCGCGCGCAGGGGGAAGTATATCGGGAACCAGCTGAACATCTTCTCTCCGCCCGGCCCCAGAGTGTGCGTGGGGGGATAGATGCTGCAGCGCACCTCCCCCGCCGGGCCGTCGTACAGCGTCGCGTCGAAGTAGCCCGCGAACCCGTGCACGGTCGCAGCCTTGGTCTGCTCGCCGCGCGCGAACGCCAGCTTCGCGTACCGCGTGTTGTCGATCACGCGCGAGCGGTTGGGGTGTTTGAAAGTAAACGCCTCGCGCGGCTCCGCGACGAGCGCGTGTCGGTGCAGCTTCACCACGTACGGCGTCTCCATGTGCTTCAAGTCGCCGCGCGCCTTGGCGTCGTTCCAGAGCTTCGCCGCGGTGACGGGCGCGAGGTACGACGTGTACGCGCGCGGAATGCTCACGCCGTCCGGTTTCAAGATCCTCTGCGCGCCGTCCAGGCACTCGGGAGATAACTCGTTGTCCCCGAACGAGCCCAGCAGCTCGGAGACGAGCACGTCGGCGCGCTCGGCGCACGTCCACTCGCGCATGTCGCCGGCGATCACCGTCACGCGGTCGCCCCAGCCCTCGGACTCGACCAGCGACTGGAGCGTGATCACGGCATTGGGGTTCTTCTCCACCGCGTACACGCGCAGCGCGCGCCCGCTCCGCTCGGACGCGCGCAGCGACGCGCGCACCAAAGGACCGCGCCCGGCGCCGACCACCGTGAGTACGGTGACCCGCCCCGCCGCGGCGTCGTCGTCTGACACGCGGTCCGAAAGGCAGGCGAGCACAGCCTCTTCGTACTGGATGTACTTCGAGGCGTCCTTCTCGAACGTCTCGTACGTCACACTCTCTAGGTTGTCCATCAGAGGCTGCAGCGGCGCCTGCAGGTAGTCGCGGTAGCCCGCCTCCTGCAGCTCCTGCTCCGTGGTGGGCTCGATCTTGCGGAACAGGTACACCACGTACTCCCACTTTCGCCGCATCGGGTGCCTGTTTTCGCTCGCCAGCCGGGCCACCTCCGCGGGCGTGGGCGCCGCGTCCCCGCCACCGGATTGGACGGCCGCCATGTGCTCGTCCACGGCATCGCCTCTTCCCTCGTTTCCTTCCTCGTCGTCGCCGTCCCCCGAGGTATCTCCCCCGCCTCGGAGGATGACCTGCACGTTCCGGCGCATCATCAACGAGACGAACTCCTGATGGCGCTTGGGCAACACCGGGAAGCCGCGCTTGTTGGCGACGAACGCGGCCGGCGCGATGGCCACCGCGCGCACGGGTTCGCCCACCCACCGCTCGATCTCCTCGTCCGTGGGCAACGCCGCGCCCACGTCCAGGCACACGCCGAGCTGCGGGTGCCCCTCGCACAGCGCCCGGAAGATGGCCCACGCCTCAAACGGATCGCGACGCGTCGTCGATTCCGACGTTTCGTTTTCACCGCGCGCCGCCGCCGCCTCCGCCTCCGGCGCCACCACGGGCACGCGCACCCACAGCGCGGTGCTAGACAGCGCGCAGAGGAACTGGTTCACCACGCGCGCGTAGTTCGCCGCGGAGAACGAGGGCGTGGGCAGGAGCACGGCGTGCAGAGACAGATGCGCGGCCCACATCAGCTCCTGGCGAAGCGCCGCCTCGCCGTCGCGGCGCGACGGGGTGGACGCGCTGTCGGCGTCGATCCAGGGCGAGGTCTTGCCAACCACCTGTGAGCTCCACTGCGTGGAGTTCAGGAGCAGGTCCGACCGCGCGAAAGGCGCTGGCTGCGGTGCAGACGGGTCTCGAGCGCTCGGCGCGGGGCGGCGGTGCCGAGGGTGCGCCAGAGGCGCGACGAGGAAATCGAACCCACCATCCAACGTGTCACGCAGACACCTCTGCAGGTCGTGGCACGTCTCCACCTCCAGCCCGGCGTAATTGCTGTCGCCCAGGTCCGTGCGACGCGCGAGCGGCATGGCGACGTCGCGTCTCGAACGCGTGCGCGAGGAACGGTGAGAGGAGCGTCGATAAGAAGCCGACGTGATTTCGGTCGTCGATCATGTCGTATATGAAAAAGTGAGTTTCACTTTCACTTCACAAAGGGGCTATACGCGACGGATGTCCGATCTCTCGTCAGAGCGCGTGCGCGCCGTTGGTCTGCGCGAACGCGTCGTGCGGGTACTCCCTGAACCCCGCGGCGTTGTGCCCCTTGTGGTCCAGCCGCTCCTCCAGCCAGTCATCCAGCAGCTCCTTGCGCGTCACCATGCCCACCACGCGGTTGCAGTCGTCCACCACGCAGAGGTGCCGCAGGCCGAGCGTCCGGAACATGTCGTACACGCGCGCCACGCTGTAGGTATCCGGCACGCGCGCCGCGCTCCGGTTCATGTACGGCCGGAGATCCACCACACCGAGGCCGTCGAGCTCGGCGTCCGAGATGGTCTCTCTGCCGAGACTTCCCAGACTTCCGAGCGGCGCGGAAGTGGAGCCCACCCGAGGTCCGAGCGACGACATCTCAACGCCGCGCGCGCCAGGCCCCGCGCCCGCCGAACCCGCCGTCGGAACGTCAAAGCCACGGGCGCGGCGCTCCGCCGGGGTCAACACCATGCGGTCCAGCTCCTCGTACGCCACACGACGCTTCAGCGCGCCGGTCCGTTCGCCCGCGCGGGTTGCCGCGGCGGTTCCGGTCTCCTCGCCGCTCGCGGCGCTCGTGATCTCGCGCAGCAGCGCGCGGAGGTGCTCGCGCGAAACCGAGCCGGCGAGCACGTCGTAGGGCGCGCCCTCCGCGCGGCGGACCACCGGGAAGCCCTGGTGCGCGGTGTGCTTCATGGCGTGCCGTATGGCGCTGACGCTCTCGCGCTCGCGCAGGGTGGTGAGCGGCAGCTTCTTCATGATGGCGCTCACGTCGTGCAGGTGCAGCCCGGGCGCGCCGTGCGGGTCGTCGGGCAGGAACGGCGCGTGCTTGACGTGCAGCAGCGCGTGGTAGAGCGGCGGCGCCAGGGCGTCGGCGGTCCACTTCGCCACCGTGATGCCCAGCAAGATGGGCAGCAGGAAGTGAATCTCGCCGGACATCTCCATGACGATCACGGCGAGCGATACGGTCAGGCGCGTCACGCCACCCATGAACGCGCCCGCGCCCAGCAGCGCGAACACGCCGGGGTCGACCCACGCCGTGGATAACCCCCCCGACGCGAGGCTGGCTTCGGAGTAGCCCATCCCCACCGCCACGTCGTACAGCATGAGCCCCACCAGGCGCCCGAGCGCGCTGCCCATGACCAGCATTGGCACGAACAGCCCGCTGGACAGCGACGAGCCCGCCACGACGGTGGCGAACGCGGAGTACAGGAGCAGGAACACGATCAGGGGTCCGTACCCAAACTCCCGGTGCGTGCCTCGCGTCAGCAAGTGCTTGATGGCGTCCTCCCCGGAGACGTGCAGCAGCGTGGCGAGCTCGTTGTAGTCCCGCCCCGTAGTCCCCGCCGTGCCGTTCACGTCGCCGTGCGACGCGCACGTGTACGTCATGATGGACTCCTCCACGATCTGGTGCAGGTGGTCGCTCCCGCCGTCGCAAAACACATCCGCCGCCGGCGACTCGTCGAAGAAGCCGGGCGGCGGCGGTGCGGGCGCAGGCGGCCCGGGCGGGTACCCCGCGCCCGCGCCCCTGTTGTCCACGCAGCCGCTGGGCGTGCACGGGAACCACATCGGCACCACCACGGTGATGAGCGAAAACAGCACCACCAACAGCACGGGCTCCAGCACTTTCTTCATTTTGTCGTCGCCGACCAGCCGCGCGCGCAGGCTCGTCGCCTTGAGGTTGAGGTGCGTGAATCCCGCGGCGAAGGCGCCGGTGAGCACGCCCACGAGCGCCGCGGGGAACACCGACAGGAGGTGCGTGGAGACGTTCCTGTTCACCTGGAAAACGGTGGACATGTCGGGCGTCACGGTGCCGAACGACCCGGTGGTCTCCGCGATGGCCTGCTGCGCCGATTCCAAAAACTTGTCCGTGAAGAGCGCCGTCATGCACGCGAAAAACGTGAGCACCGCCAGCGCGGGCGACCAGTGCGACGCCACTTCCTCGTACGCGAAGAGCAGGCCGCCGATGGGCGCCCCGAACGCCGTCGCCACCCCGCACGCCGCGCCCGCGGTGACGAAATCGCGCTTGTCCTTGTCGTTCCTGAACCGTCGGAACGACACGACGCCGTCGGTGATCCAGCGCGGCGTCGTGAACCCGAGCGCGCCGGTGTCGCCCTGCGACAGGCCCGCGGCGATGGTCGCGCCGAGGTGGATCATGGGCCCCTCGGGGCCCACGGGCAGACCGCTCGCCACCGCGCACATCGTGCTGACGAACTTCACGACGAACGTCCGCAGGTCGAACACCCGCGGGACGTCGATCCCGTTCAGGTACGCCATGACGTCGGGCACGCCGCTCCCGCCGGCGGCTTGCGCGAAGTACGCCACCGGGTACGCGGCGAGGAACACGAGCGCGCCGCTGTACGTGGTGCTGAACACCCAGGCGAGGAACACCTGCTTCCGGTTGAGCAAGTCCCGCAGCGTGTCGAACTTCAAGTCAGAGAGCCCGTCCATCCCCGTGTACAGCACGCGCGCCATCAGCCCGACGCCGAGCCCGACGGCGAAGAACAAGATCCACCGGTCGACGTTTCGGTAGATTGGCTGCTTGGCGAGCCACGCGCGGTACGCCTCCGAGTCCGTGGGGTAGTACTCGAAGGACTCGATGCCCGCTCGCGTGACCCGCCGCGCGCCGTTCCTCCCGCCCCCGCCGCGAGGCGTGTCCGCGACGTCGTCGTCCCCGTCGGAGACGTCGTTGGACGAGCTCACGAACGGGGCGGTCTCGCGACGTCGCACCTGCGAGTCGGAGGGGACGTACGACTCGCTGCCGCCCTCGATATCCACCGAGAAGAGGTGCGTCTTCTGACCGCGCGTCTCTCCCGGCGAGTCGTACGCGTCCCCATCGTAGTACCCGGACGCGCTCGACATCCTCCTGTCGCGCCAAGGGGAATAAATGAGTCCTTCTCGTTCCCGCCAGTGACCGCAGCGAGTTCGGTCAATTCAGTCTGAAATCAACGCAACTGACCCATCTCATCACGCCATTTTCATAGGAGTTCGTTCGCTTTCAACCAGTGAACGGGGGTCTCACTCGCGTGCGAAGGAAGTTGGTTGAGATGGAACTTTCCGAAGAAAAATGACCTCCTGAAAGTCTGATCATCATCATCCATCAGGAGACTTCGAGAACTTCAACGACTTTTGGTATGGAAACTCATACGCCTCGGCGAACCTCGGCGACTTGGTACAGAAACTTCTCGGACCTCGGCGACTTGGTAGAACTCGAGCGAACCTCGACGAAGTTCAGCTTTTCCCGCGACGTTTGCGCGACGAGCCGCGCTTCCAAGCGCGCGAAGGGTGGTGGTGGGCTCGTTTTTGCCCGTACTCCAGAGGAAAGGCACCGAGAGCGTTAAATCTGCGGGCGAGGATTTGCGATTTCAAAAGGTTTTCGCTAGTCGGATAACGTTTCGAGCGTTTCCCTAACTTACGTCAAGCTCCCCTCCCCCAGACGCTGTGAGCACAAGCTTGATCGCGCAACATGCAAAGCATCGCCAAAACTATGATCCAGACGAGTGTGATTCGCCCACCTCGCGCTCTGAAAGGGCGTTCGACTCGCCGCGTGGCGCCGCGCGCCGCGATCTCTGCCCCCGTGCGGGCCGTGATCTACGATCCCGACCAGTACGACGTCGACGCCAACTCCGGTCGTGGCTCTGGCTTCGTGCCGGTCGCTTCCGCGCCTGCGCAGACTTACTCTGCATCCGGCGCTTCGAATTCGCGTCCCACGCGCGTGACTTACGGATCTGACGGTGTGATCTACGATCCGGACCAGTACGATCCGGACGCCAACGTCCGCAGTGGTGGCGCGATTTACACCCCCAAGGAGGACGTCTTCTCGACCCAGTCGTCTGCCCCGCCGGGCTCGACGGGCCCTGTGACGCGCGATGACGTGATCGCCGCGCAAAACCACTGGGCGAACTCCATCGTCGATATCTCCCGTGTCTTCCTGCAGGGCGGTGATTACGTCGGTCTCGCCGGTGAGCGCGCGGGCGAGCTGTACGGCTACGGCCACAGCAACGTGCTGTTCAAGCCCACCAAGGCCTCCGAGCACGTGTTCCGCCCCGACGCTACGGGCGCCATGTCGTACTTCGTCGGCTACGACGCGGTTCCCGGTGGCTTCTCTGAGGACCACGGCTTTGCCATCAACGCCAAGAAGGGCTTCAGCAAGGTCGTGTTCAACAACCACCAGATCGACTGCCACGGCGAGGTGGCGCTCGCGATGGGAACGTACGACTTCACGTGCGCGACCACGGGAGCGGTTTCCTCCGTCGAATTCACGTTCGGCTACAAGCGCAACGACGACGGGAAGGTCCGTATCTGCCTGCACCACTCCTCCATTCCGTATGCTCCTCACTAAGGTTGAAGTTTTAATAAGTACTCAAGGAAAGTCGAGGCTAAAAACACTTCGCAAAGACGCCGTCTCGGCACTTCGATCTGCGACAGCCACCTCGATGGCGACCGCGTGCGCGCCCCCTGGGGCGTTTCCGCGACCGTGGATCCCGACGAGGCGAACGTGCACGACATCATGGACCTCGTGCGCTTCGCGCGGCGCCTCCGCTTCGAGCGTTCGCGGGGACGCGTCCCGAGCCTCAGCCTCCCGCGCGCCGATGGATAACGGAGAGACCCATCCCGAGACGCGCGCGCGTTCGGGACGACGCGACGCGCTCGTCGCCGGCACGCTTTCCTTGTCGGCGGCGGCTTCGCTCGCCGCCGCTCTCGCGGCGCCGAGACCCGCGCGCGCGGATGAGAAGCGCGCCTTCGTGAAGGACCCCTCGTTCTACGGCCGGTGGTCGTACGCCGAGCCGGCGGACATCGTGCCCTTCGTGGAGGCCACCGCGGCGCGCGGCGACGCCGCCGCCGTGCTCGCGGCGATGGACGAGTTCGGGCAGTACTACCCCATGTACAAGCTGGGCGACGAAAAGGGACAGATGCTGGCGCGACTGGTGCGCGACCGCGCGCCGAAACACAGCGTCGAGGTGGGCACGTTCCTGGGATACAGCGCCATCTGGACGGCGACCAACCTCCCGCCCGGCGGCGGGTTGACGTGTGTCGAGTTCGAGCCGAGACACGTCGCCGTGGCGCGCGCGCTGACTTCGTACGCCGGCGTCTCCAACCGCGTCGAGATCCTGCAGGGCTCGGGCGCGGAGCGCGTGCCAGACGTCGTGCGTAAGCTGGGCGAAGGAACGCCCGCGGACATGGTGTTCTTCGATCACTGTAAGGAGTGCTACCTACCGGACCTGATCGCGTTCGAAGACGCGGGGCTCATCGCGGAGAACACCGTCGTTGTGGCGGACAACGTGGTGTACCCCGGCGCGCCGGACTTCCTGGACTACGTGGACACGTCCCGCGGGCGGTACCGCACCGAACTGCTCGACGCGGCGTTCGAGTACGACCAGGTGTGGAAGAAAGACTGGGTGCCGCAGCGGGACGCGCTCTCGTTCAGCACGAGGCTCGCCGACGCGCCGAGCCTATAGAAGGGGAAAACGAGAAACAGACGTTTTACCGAAACGCACGTCTTTCTCTCGTCGCCGTGTACGTATCACAAGAAAAAGCGAAAAGAGACTCCAGTCGCGTTTCCCACGCTCGCCGCGTGGCTAGGTGCGCGTGCGAACGCGAAGTCGCGTCGTCAGCTAAGGTCGGCGGGGGTCCCGCCGGTCGGCGCGTCTCGTCGCGCCGCGGCGGTCCGAGTCGCCAGTCAAAAGTTTTCGTCGGTTGTCAGCTAATACACCTCCGCGGAACGCGCGCCGCGCGCTCGTTCCGAGCAAAATCGATGCAGTATCGCACCACCCGTGCGGCATTTTCACTGCGTTTTCACTGCATGCCCCCGAAGTCGAACCCTCCGGTGGGCGCCGCCGGCTGGTTGAACGCGAACTGGTTGGCGCTCGCGTCGAGCGCGGGCGCGAGGTTCTGGTCCTCCTCGTCCTCCAGCCCGAAGTACTCCTCCATGATCTTCACCGCCTTGTCATAGATGTCGTTGTTGTTGTGGTTCTGCAGGTTTTCGATCTTCTCCAGGCCCTCAGCCTCGTCGATGAACTGCGCGTACTGGTTGGGCGCGCCGTCCGTGCGCAGCGCCTCACCCACCTTCAGGATGTTCTCCAGACCCTCCAGCGCCACCGTCACGATGCGCGCGTCGCTGCACACAATCAAGTCGCACAGCGGCTTGATCGCACCCTGCTCCACCAGGTACGAGATCTGCTGGTGCGTCCCCCCCGAGGTGGCGTTGGAGACGGCCCAAGCGGCTTCTTTTTTGATGTCGAACTCGGCGTGCGCGAGCAGGTAAATCAGAGGAGGCACGATGTTGGCCTGCACGATGGCCTGGATCTGGTCCTTGTTCCCCGCAGTGATGTTGGACACGGTCCAGCACGCCTCCTTCTTGATGGACTTCTTGTGGTCCCCGGTGAGCAGCGCGAGCAGCGAGGGCAACGCCTGGCAGTTGATGACGATCTGGGTCTGGTAATCGTCCCCGGTCACGATGTTCCCCACCGTGCGCAGCGCCGGGATGAGCACGGAGGCGTGCTTGGACGAGAGGAGCTCCACCAGGCGGCGGCACACGCCCGCCTCGATCACGGCTTGGATCTTGTCGTTCGTGCCGTCGGACAAGTACGACAGCGCCCAGCACGCGTCCGTCAGCACCTCCTCGTCGTTGGAGTGTAACAGTCGCGCGAGCACGGGCAGCGCGTCGCGGAGCTGGTCGAACTGCGGCTGCGGCTTCCCGCGGCAAAAGTTGGACAGCGTCCACGTCGCGTTGCGGAGCATGGTCAGCTTGGACTCCGCGTTGAGCTGCTGCAGCAGGGGGATCAGCGAGTTGGTCGCGAGGACCATGTCGCGGCACTTGGGCGAGTCGCCGGCGATGTTGCCGAGCGCCCACACCGCCTGCTCACGCACGTCGTCCGAGGGCGAGCGGAGCAGCTGCACAAAGATGGGCACCGCGCCCGAGTCGATGACGACGCCGGTGTTCTCCGAGGTGCCGGACGCGATGTTGGTCAGCGCCCACGCGGCTTCGAACTGGAGCTGCGGGAAGTCCTCGCGCTTGAGGAATTCCACGAAGTACGGCACGACGCCGGCGCGGATCACCTCCTCGATGGGGGGCGCGCGCTCGATGGAGAGGAGCTTGCGGAACTGCGTCGTCGCCTCGAGCTGCATCTGCGCGTTGTCCGTCTTCACGCCCTGCACCATCTGGGGCAAAGACTCGAGCTGTTCGAGGGTGTCGAGCGAAGCGAAGAAACACGCGCGGGGTGCCGCGGGGTGAGACGGGGAAAATCGTCAGCGACGGTCGGAACGACGCGTTCCGGGGCTGGGTCCCGCGCCGCGTGCTTCTTCGGCTCGAAAAAACATCCATCATCGCGAAAAACGTTCGAACCGAGACGTGTGTAGGCGAGGGAGGGGTTGTAAAGATCTTCCTCTCGCGTACCTTGGCCGTGCCGCCCGAGCCGGTGAGGGCGGAGGAATCACCCGCGGCGGCGAGAGCGCCGGCTCCGTCCCTGGGATGAAGATGAGAACGCGTGGGGTCAGACTCCGTCAGTTCCGACGGTCTCGGCCGGTGGGCGGAGCGCCGAGGTGGCGCTAGATCTATCTACGCCCGCGTGTTTTTGGGGGGAAAACCCCGTGAAAACGAAAAAACAGCCCTGGTTCGAAAAGATCCACCGCGGCGCGCTCGAGGCACGGTCGCGGCGAGAGACGCGAGTGCGACGGCCTGGACGACGACGACGCGTGGGCCGCAACGACGCGAGATGAACGCCTCGAGCCTCACCTGCGCTTCTTGAGCATCGCCTCTTCGCGCTTGTCCTTGCGGATCTGGATCATCCCCTCCTCGCGCTTGCGGCGAGCCTCATCGGCGTCGGTGGCCTTCTTGAAGCCCTTCTTGCGCGCCTCCGTGCGGGACGAGGGGCGAAGCATCGTGGCCGTTCGGTTGCACGGGAGCGACGGGTCGCGACGGGTGTGGTCGGTGCGATGCCTGTGTCGGCGCGTCGCACTTCTAGCGGCTCCGCTCCGGCGCCACGCTCGCAAAATACAGCGTGTCGGCAGTTCGGGTCGGCCTTGAATCGTCGACCGACCGGCTTTCACCGAAGTTTTATGGGAAGTGGCCCGTCGCTTATCCACAGTTGCCGCGCCGCGCCCTGCCCCACGATGTCCTCCGCGTCCATCGAGCCGCTGGCGGAGAGAGAGCACCAGAGGCATACCGCGGTCGTGCGGGAGCTCGTGCAGGAGTTGGGGCACCTGTCGCCCGCGCTTCGAGACGACCGGCTCGTACGGCGCTTCGCCGAGACGCGAGGGTTCAGCAGACGGGAGACTAAGAAGCTGTTGCTGCAGTACGCGACGTACCGAGTCGAACGCGGACTGGACGACGACAGTCTGCCTCGCGAGGCGGGGGTGACGGCGGAGATGCGCGAGCGTCACACCATGCGCCTGCTCGACCCGAGGCACGCGCCCGGAGAAAGGCGAACGACGGACGTGGGCTCGGACGCGCGCGCGGAACAGGAGAGGGCTTTGACGTTTTTGGCGCTGTCCACGCCGAGCGCGTGGCCCACCGCGCGCGACAAGGACGGGTGCCCCGTGATTTACACCAACGTCGAGCAGTACGCGCGCGGCGCGAGTAAGGCTGTGGAGGCCACGCTGGTGTGGACGTGCGAGCTGGTGTGCAGGGAGATGGACAGGGAGCTGGCTGACGACGGAAACGACGCGGCGCACGAGGGCAAGTTCACCATCCTGCTCGACTTGACGTCGTGCGTCCACGTACATTTACCGGCGTTCTGTAAGCTCGGAGAGATATTGCAACGCGCCTTGAAGCGCGGGTTCCGCGGCAGACTACACAGGTTCTATCTCTATCCCACCGGGCGGCGAGGCAGGGTGCTTCTGCGGCTGATGCGGCCGTTACTGGGAAGGTACACGCCGCCGAAAATCAAGCTCATCGACCGCGGTGACCTCGACCGTCTGGCGGAGATCTTTCCGCGAGAGATCCTGCCGCCTCATCTCGGGGGGACCTCGCGTCTACTCTCCGTGGCGTTCGAGGACGAGGTAGAGCCACGAGACGCGCGAGACGCGCGAGACGCGCGATCGGGGTTCGCGCGAGAGGACGCGCGCGATGGAACGCCGACCGCGAAGGCGGAGGAAAGATTCGCGCGAAGCGCGAATGACGAAACCGCAGACGGGCACGGCGACCTGCGTTGGTTCCTCAGAGTCCCCGCCCTGAACTTCGCGGTCATCGCGGCGATGACCGCGTGTTCCGCGAGCCTCGCACCTCGTATCCCCCTCGTCGGGACCGCGCGAGGTTCGCGAACCCAGATCGAGCCCGACCGTGAATCGGGAACGGTCCCGGCGGGAAAAGCCCGTCGATGGGCGCGCGCGCTCGCCGCGTCTGTGGCGAACTTTTTCGTCTGGCGGACCGTGGGGTGGGACGTCTGCGGCATAGAGCGGAGCGGCGCGTGGTCCACGGCGGTGATGCTCGTGAGCGGAGCATGGCGAGGAAGGCGTGTGGGGCGGACATGATAGAGAGGCGAGCTTTGTGTCGCGCCGTCAATACTCACGCGCGCGAAAACGCGCCTCATCACGCGCCATCACGTGCAATGGGCACACTTTTTTCAGTCTCGACTCGAAAGTGCGAAAAGTCGGCTTTGAAAAAGCGCGTGAAAACACTTTTTGGCCAGAAACGGGGGCGCTCTCCGAGGTCCGAGCTGGCCGCTCGTCCGTCGTCGGAGGACGATGCTCGCCGCGAAGGCGGCGTCGTGGACGCCCTCTCGTCGCGCGCCGACAGAGCGCGCGCGCGTCAGTCGCGTCTTGGCGCCGTCCCCCGCGCCGCGGGGCGTGGAGAAAATCAATCCCTCGCGCATTCGCGGCGTCTCGGAGCGTTGGGTCGTCTGGTACCCGCGGAAGAAGGCCAAGGGCGACGGCGACGGCACGACCAAGAAACAGCTTCGGAAGATGGCAGAGAACGCTGGCGTGTACGTGGACAAGACCATGAGCAGGAAGCAGCTGCGCGAGGCGATGGAGAAGGCGGGCGTGGCCGTGCCGACGAAGCAGCAGCTGCGCGAAGCGGCTGAGCGCGCGGGGGTGGCGGTGAGCGACAAGATGAGCAAGAAGCGTCTGCGCGAGGCGGCGGAGAAAGCGGAGAAAGCCTCGAGCGAGGGGTCGACCAAGAAGCAAAAGCGGAAGGATGCGGCGAAGCGCGCGGCGGCGGAGCGCGCCAAAAGCGAGACGCGCGCGGCGTTGCTGACCACGGACGACTCGGACAAAGGCGCGAGCGCCGCCGACGCCGACGCCGACGGAGGCTCCGTCGAGGCAAGCCGCTCGCGGTTTGCGCGCGGGATCGTCGTGGTCGGCGTGCTCCTCGCGTTGTGGGTTTTGGCTGTCGCCGCGGCGTTCGATCCTGAAGCCTTCCGCGCGGGCTGGCGCATCGTCGTGTCCCTCATCCTGCGGCTCGCCACCGGCTCGCGGTCCAGCGACGGTATCGCCGAGGCGGCGCTGTGCGTCTTCTCCATAGTCGCGCTGCGTTTGGGTCTGGAAAAAACGACGCGCGCGCTGTACTTCTGGTGGACCGAGTCCGCCACGGAGAAAACCTGGCTCGCCTCGAGATGGCACTGGTTGCTGCTGAACGTCTACGCGCCGCTCGAGCTGGCGCTCGTCGCGGTCGCATCGTTGCGGTTCACCGAAGCCACCGTCGAGCAGTTCGGGCTCAGCGTGCCTTCGTACTTCAACGCCGTGGTGGACAACGTGGTGCGCGCCGCGCTGGTCCTCGCGTTTTCGCGCGTGCTCCTCAGCTGGCAGCAGCGCGTGTACTCCACACAGGCGGAACAGCTCGAGCTCGAGGGCAAGAGGCTACAGGCGGAGCGCCTGGCGGGCATCCAGAAGCTCTCCACCATCGCGACGTATATCCTGGCCGCGGTGCTCGGGCTAAAGGTTTGCGGCGTCGACGTGGGCGCGCTCGTGACGTTCGGCGGGATCTCCGGTCTCGCCATCGGTCTCGCCGGTCGCCAGATCCTGGAGAACGCGTTCATGGGGCTGATGCTCTACGCCACCGCGCCGTTCGCGCCCGGCGAGGAGATCCGGTTCTCCACGTCGCAGGTGAAGGACATCGAAGGGTACGTGCTGGAAATCGGGTTGTTTCGGACCACCATCCGCAGCAAGGGCCGCGAGGTGTATTACCTCCCCAACTCGCTGTTCTCCTCGCTCGCGGTGCTGAACGTGTCGCGCCGAGGCAAGCACTTCCGCGTGAAGAAGGAAGTCGTCGTGCGCCTGGACGACGCCCCGCGCCTCGCCAACGCGCTGGCCAACTTCCGGTCCGTGGTCAAGTCCGACCCGCGCGTCGTGCGGTCCATGCACCGCCGCGTGTTCCTCGACTCGGTCTCCACCGAGGGACTACACGTCAAGATCAGCTTCTTCGTGGAGGCGGTGAACAAGGACCAGTTCTTCGCGATCCAGATGGACCTGCTGCAGGCGTTCCTGGAGACGTGCCGCAAGAACGACGTGCGCGTCGCGCCGCAGATCCGCGCCCTGATGTCCATCAACGAGGACGACCCGGACGGACTGGACGGGCCGATGGCCTCGGACGCCGCCGCCGCCGCGCTGGCCAAGGCTGCGGAGAAGGCCAAGGACAAGGACAGCGGGCTCGCGGCCGCGCTCACCGCGCTCACCAAGGGGGCGGAGAAGTACGAAGGCGCGGGGTAGGAGCGCGCGTCTGATGGACGTTTTTGTTCGCATTCGTCGTGTTGTTCACGAAAAGCGTGTGCGTTTTTTATGACCTGTGACACCCACGACATTTCCGTCGTGGGCGCGCGTTCGCGGCCTCGGCGCGACGTGTCGCGAGGTTTCGCGGCGGCGGCTGAAAAAAACGCGCTTTCCGCGTGCGACGGCACGCAATCACACCGCGCCGCGCATTCGCCGGTTCCGTCGACGAACGCCGCGTCTTTCGAACGCCCGCGAGACGCAACCCGCGCGCTTTCGAGGTCTAGGTTCACCGGTCCCGCGACATCTCGGGCTCGTAACCCTCGCCGCCCCCCTCCCCCGAAAGGACGCTTTTTCCTTTATCGGTGCCGAATCGGATAAACTCGCACGCCATGCTCGCCTCGACGACTCGCGTCCACGCGCCAGCGGCGAGCGGCCTCGCGCCTCGTTCGCGCGGAGCGGCGAGCACCGTTCGCCGCCCGGCGCGTTTCGGCGTCGGCGACGCGCGCCGCGCCGTCCACCTCATCCGCGCGGTGTCGGAACCCCCCGCTGCTGGCCCCGGCGAGGTGGAACGCGCGCCCGCTCGCGCCAGCGAGCCCGGGCCCGACGAGGAGGCGGCGGAGGCGGCGGCACGCGAAATCGCGCTGGAGCTCGCGGTAATCGCCGACGAGACTCGCGCGGCGGACGTGCGCGTGCTCGGCGTGTCCCGCAAGGTGCACTGGGCCAGGTACTTCATCCTCGCCACCGCGTTTAACCGCCCCCAGATGCAGGCTGTGGCGACTAAAATGCGCGACCACCTGAACGAGAAACACGGGCTGAGCCTGGCAAAGAACGTCACGCAGCAGGGCGACTGGGTGTGCGTCGACTGCGGCGAGGTCGTGGTGCACGTGTTCACGCCGCAATCCAGGGAGTTCTACGACATCGAGGCGCTGTACCGCGACGCCGTGGACGTCGAGCTCCCGTTCGAGACGGAGAGGCCCGCGGAGGACGAATTCGAGGTTTTCTAGTCGAGTGCGTCGCGCGTCGCGCCGCTGAGAGGAAACCGTCGATTGAACCCTAAACCTCGAGACGAACGTCCTCGTGACTTTTTGAGAATTGACATTTCGCGCGTCGACCGATCGAGAGGCGCCTTCACGGCTGCGTTCGAAACGTTCGAAACCCAGCCTGAGTGGAGCGCGCGTCGCCCGGTGACGCGAAGCTCGCGTCCGAAAAACCTCGCGCGAAACGCGTCACAGCAGCATGGTCACCGGGTCCTCCATGAACCCCTTGAACGCGCCGAGCCACGTGGCACCGTCCGCGCCGTCCACCACCCTGTGATCGCAGCTCAGCGTCGCGCTCATCACCATCACCTCCTCGTACCCGCTCCCGTCCGGCTTCTTCACCACCTCCTTGCGCGCGGACCCCACGGCGAGGATGGCGGCTTGCGGCGGGTTCACGATGGCGGCAAACTGCTTCACGCCGAACATGCCCAGGTTGCTTATCGTGAACGTACCGCCGATCATGTCCGTGGGCGCCAACTTGCCCTCCTTCGCCTTCCCCGCCAGCGTCCTCACCTCAGAAGAGATGCCCGTCAGGCCCAAGCCGCACGCGTTCCGCACCACGGGCACCATCAGGCCCACCTCCGTCTGCACCGCGACGCTCACGTCTGCTTTCTTGTACCGGCGGATCTTGTCGCCCATCCAGCTCGCGTTCACCTCGGGCACCGCCTTCAGTGCCGCCGCAGACGCCTTGACGACGAAGTCGTTCACGGAGATCTTCCCGCCAGACTTCTCCAGCCCGGCGTTAAGCTGCGCGCGCAGAGACGCGAGCTTGTCCATGCGCACGTCCACCGTCAGGTAGAAGTGCGGCACCGTCTGCTTGCTCTCGGTCAGACGCGCCGCCGTCACCTTCTTGATCGTGGTCAGGCTCACGTCCTCGAACGGGGGGAAGAACCGGGCGAAGCCGTCGGCGGCGCCGGCGCCGGTGCCGCCGGACGCGCCACCGACCGCCCCTCCGGACTCGATCGCGCGCGCGACGTCGGACATCACGACGCGGCCGTTCGGGCCTGTGCCCGGGACGCGCTCGATCGCGACGCCCGCCGCCTTCGCCATCGCGCGCGCCCGGGGGCTGGCAAAGACCCTCGCGCCGGAGGCCGCGCTGGGAGGCGCAGCCGCGGGCGCGGCGGCAGGGGCTGCGGACGCAGTCGGCTCAGCTGGCGCCGCGGGTGCGGCGGGGGCGGCAGAGGGGGCGGGGGCAGCGGCTCCCGCGGCGGGCGCGTAGTCAGCGAACTGGGCGCAGTCGGCTTCCTCCTCGACCATGACGGCGACCACCTCGCCCACCTGCACGTCCTGCGCGCCCGAGGGCACGACGATCTTCGCGATGTAGCCGTCCTCCATCGACTCCAGCGCCATAGTGGCCTTGTCCGTTTCGATGTCCGCGATGACGTCCCCGGCCGAGACCTTGGCGCCCGCCTCGACCTTCCACTCCGCGATGCTGCCCTGCGTCATCGTCGGGGACAGCGCGGGCATGGTGATCTCCTGGAACGGCGGGTCTGCGGCGGCGCGGCGCGAGGGGTGGGATGTTCGTGAGCGTTCGTCATCGCGACGAGGGAGCCACGCGCACGCATGCGCGCGCGACGATGCGCGGGAACGGAGAGGTCGGATCCGCGCGACGGCGTTCGGTTTGGCTTCGCGCGGAGACTGGCGCCGTCTGAAAAACGAGGTGCGTCCTTTTTGGAAAAGCGAAGCGTCGGGCTTCGGGAAAAAATATCTTCACGATGGCGCGGGGCCGCTTCGGCCCTGCCGCGCGCGATGCGGGGACGCGACGCGCTGTGCGAGGGGTCGCTCGCGTTCGACGCTCATCGCGCGGATCGTCGCTGGCTGGGCGAAAGGGGGGGCACGCACATTCCGCGGCGGCGGCGAACGATCGCCCGCCTTTCCAGCACGCCGCGCTGGGTGTGATTGGCGCCAACCTGCGAGCGCTCGAAGCGGAGCACACCGCGCGACACATCGCCTCCGGGCGTTTCAACGACCGAGGCGCCGCGGTCGCCCACGGCGCGGCCGAGGCCGCGCGTCTGAACGCGTTTCGAAGCGCCATCGACACGAGATCGCGCCCGCGAACCGCGCAGGCCGTGCGATGATCGCTCTGACGGGTTTGGTGCAGTGCCTGGTGAAGAAGGAGAACTTTCCGCAGTTCGTTTTTGCCTGTTCAAGCGGAAAGCCGGGTCGCTCGAATCTGCCCAAAAGGGGCGGAAAACCGAGAGGATTCTTCGTACGGGCATTCGCATAGACTATCGTGGGATACCGACGAATATGGGCCACCCTCCACAATGTCAGGGTTGTTCTGTCGCGCCGTCGCGCGCGGTGAGAGCTTTCCGCTCCACTGCCGCCCCGCACTTCACGGGGGCGAACCCGCGGCGCCCGGCGAGCGGATACCGACCGAATCCGCGCGTTCGGTCGAAGGCTCGAAGCGCCACCGCGGGCGGCTCGAAGCGCATTGCCCAGAATCTTCATTTTCTCGTCTGGCGCCAGGGCGGGTCGGAGAGCAGGGTTGGTTCCACCTCTGCAGGCTTTCGCGCCTCGCGCTGGAGACAGAGGGGGAAGCCGAGGCCGGAACGATGCCGACCGATCGCGTGGATGACCCACAGGTCGTCCCTTGGCTGGAGAAGGATGATCTCGCGTACTACGGGCCCTTCAGGTGCGTCTCCGCGCCGCGCGCCCCGCGAGGCGGCCGCACACGTGCCACATCGACGCGGCGCCCACCACCGCGGTTTTCGCGCGCGAAGGCTGGCGTTGGCGAAAGAATCGATTCCACGCCCTCGAGCGCGCCGTCGAGGCGAGCGCGCGTCCAACACGCAGCCACGCGCGAACGCGCTCCGCTCCGCCGCGCGCCTCTGCGGACACCCTGTCCGCGGACGCCACGACCCGAACGACGTCGGCGCGCCTCGTCGGCGCGTCTCGCCTCCCTCGCTGACGCAAACCCTCTCCTCCGTCTCGCCTCGTCGACTCGCGCGCGGCAGGGACAACGTGCGTGCGTTCCTGAAAACGGAAACCGAGCCCGACGATTACTACGTCGAGAGCGGCGTGCTCGGGCACACCGTGACGCTGGGTAAAGGGACGGAGCACGAGGCTGTGCTGCGCGTGTACGAGGAGACCATGCTCGAGAGCACGCGCGTGCACTGCGACTGCTGCCGGTGCATCGGGTGGCACCACCACCCGGTGACGCGCAAGCAGTACCACTTCGTGGTGCACAGCGATTTCCGCGTGGACTCCAAGCCCGAGCTCCTCGGCAAGCGCATCTGCCAGATTTGCACCGCCGCCGCGCCGGCGAAGGAGAAGATCTGCCCCGCGTGCGGCGAGAACGACGAGGAGACGTCTCTGCTGGACTACCAGACGCATCTCATGCACGGCACGCTGCACGCGAACGGGTGTGGGCACCTCATGCGCATCAACGGGCGCGAGGCCGGCAGCGCGCGCCTCTCCGGACAGCAGCTGATTCAAATCTGGGAGAAGCTGTGCGTCGTGCTTCGGGCGCGCGAGGTGAGCGTGGAGGACGTCTCGCAGAAGTACGGCGTGGAGTTCCGGCTGCTCAACCCGGTGGCGTGTGGGAAGACATGGTACGGGACGTACGGGTACCAGTTCGGCAAGGGGTCGTTCGGGAACACCGCCGCGACGCACCGCAAAGCCGCCGAGCGGTTGCGGCGTTTCCCGCTGGCGAGCGTCAAGACCGATTTCGAGCGTATGGCCGAGCGCGATCCTCCGCCGCTCTCCGGGGAGACCTCGGACCGAACCGAACCGGCGCTGGAGGTGATCGCGCGGTACGAGGCGCTGATGAAGCAGTACGCGCCGACCACCGTGGGCGGGCTGGTCGCGCTGCTGCTCCTGCTGCAGCGCATCGTGCGCCGCAACGACAAGGCGGAGAAGGAGCTGGTGCTCCGCGAGCGGCGCGCGGCGGGTCGGCGCCAGGAGACGCTGTCGCGTCTCTCGGGGAAACAGGGGAAGGGCGCGAAGGGCGGCGGCGCGGACGCGAAGGCGAACGGCAAGAAGGGCTCGCGCCTGGACTCGCAGCGCGAAGCCGCGGCGAAGCGCAAGGCGGCGTCTTCGCTGTTCGAGCCGCTCAAGTTTGAGTCCAAAGCCGCCAAGGCGTCGCGGCGGACGGGGGACAAAGGCGCGAGCGCGGCGCGGTCCGCCGCTCGAGCGGGAGGGCCGACGCGCGTGATGTCCTCCGCGAAGCCGCGCGTCACGCCGACGCGCCCGCTGCGGCCGCGGGGCGCGGACGGGCTGGTGCCCGCGACCGAGCCCGAGTTCGTGGCGGAGCCCGCGCCGCCGCCCTCGGAGGCGCACCGCAGGCGCAACCCTCAAGCCGCCGTCAAGCGCGAGGCGACGGCGGCGGCGCTGAGGGCGCGCGCGCCGTCGCCGCCGCCTCCGCTTCCCTCGCCCCCCGCTCCGTCGAAGAAGGGCGGTAAGGGCGCGAAGCTCCCCGAGACCTCCCCCGCGCCGCTCTCGCCCCCGCGCACGTCCCGCTGGAGCGACGCGCGCATCGAGACGGCGTGCACGGCGTGCGTGGAGGTGCTCCGCGAGGCGAACGGGAAGTGGATGGCGCGCCAGG
>MDSV01115379.1_pt1 | contig 37487 bp, 36 predicted proteins | sample 810851 | NCBI WGS metagenome assembly MDSV01 (sample SAMN05326640, study PRJNA326480) | marine metagenome | isolation source: seawater | place: Atlantic Ocean: North East | collected 2012 | reverse complement strand
TTTTATAGGATATTTTTTTATTATCTTTTAATATTTTAACACAATTTTTTACTTCATCTCTCATAATTGTAAAAGTAATGTCCGTTAATCCAGTATTTGTTGAAATATTTTGAATAACCATATCAACATTTATTTGATTATCCGCAAGAGGCTTAAAAATTGATGCTGCAACACCCGGTCTATCAACAACACCTAATAATGTTATTTTTGATTCATTTTTTGTAAATGCAATACCTGTAATTGGATTTTTATTAAATTTACTTTGATTATTATAAATCTTTGTGCCGTCGTTATTTGTAAATGTAGATTTTATATTAATATCAATATCATTAATCATTGCATCTTGTACTGAAGATGGTGCCATAACTTTTGCTCCTAAACTAGCCATTTCTAAAATCTCTTCGTAAGAAATTTTATCAATTTTTTTTGCTTTTTTAGTTAATTTAGGATCGGTTGTATAAACGCCATCAACATCTGTATAAATTATACAATTGTCAGCATTAAAAAATTTTGCGATGGATATTGCTGTAGCATCAGATCCTCCTCTTCCTAGAGTTGTTAATCTTTTCTTATTTGAAATACCTTGAAAGCCAGTTACGATTGGTATCCCTCCTGAATTTATATAGTTTAAAATTTCTTTTTTATTAATTGAAACAATTCGTGAAGACTTATTATCTCCATAAGTTATTATAGGAACTTGCCATGAAAGCCATGATCTAGATTTTAAGCCTATATCTAATAATGCTCCCGATAATAGTGCGCAAGCAATCTGTTCTCCTGAGGATAACAGCACATCATACTCAAATTTGTCAAAATTTTTACTTATTTGTTTAGATTTTTTAATTAAATCATTAGTCACACCACTCATGGCAGATGAAACTATAATAAGTTTATTTTTTTTTGTATAATGCTTTTTAATAAGTTTGGCTACATTACTAATTTTTTTAATGCTACCAACTGACGTACCACCAAATTTTAATATTGTTAAAGACATGTTTATTTAATATTTATACTTATGAATTTTTTTGGTAAAATACTCTTAAAAATTAAATTCTACAAGAAAATCTACTGTGAAAACAATTAATCATAAAGAGATAGAGAAATTTTCTAAAATGGCTGAAGAATGGTGGGATCCTAATGGAAAATTTAAACCTCTTCATAAGTTTAACCCTTCTAGAATTCAATATATTAAATCTTTGGTAAATGAACGATATAAATTAAAAAACGACAAAAAACCTTTTCAAGGACTAAGTGTTCTAGATATTGGGTGTGGAGGAGGTTTATTATCAGAACCAATTTGTAGGCTTGGCGCAAATATTACTGCTATAGATGCTTCAGAAAAAAATATAAAAATAGCTAAGTTACATGCAAAGAAAAATAATTTAAAAATAAATTATATTAACTCTTCACCTGAAAAATTAAATAATAAAAAAAAATTTGATGTTATTTTGAATATGGAAATTGTAGAGCATGTATCAGACCTTGATTATTTTATAAAATCTTGTTCAGGTTTACTAAAAAAAAATGGAATAATGTTTATAGCAACAATAAATAAAACTCTTAAGTCATATGTATTTGCTATAGTTGGTGCCGAGTATATTATGAGATGGTTACCAATCGGAACACATGATTGGAATAGTTTCGTTGATCCTGAAAAATTAAATACAATTTGTTCAAATTTTAATTTGAAAAAATATAAAGAAAATGGAATGTCTTATAATATAATACTTGATGAATGGAGAGTTAGTAATGACAAATCAGTCAATTATATTTCATCGTTTGTTAAAGATTAATTTTCAGATATATCTATCCAAGGAATAGTCGTTGTTTCAATACCTTCTTCGCTTAATTCTTTGATTTCTTTTTTTGTTGCATTTCCATATATTGATTTAACCTTTTTTTTTCCATAATGAATATTTCGTGCTTGTTGTACAAAATTGTCTCCAACATAAATACTATTTTCTTTTATAAATTTTTGATATTTTAATATTTTCTTTCTAATGTTTTCTAATTCTTTAACGTTTTTTTTATTTTTTTTTTTGGTTCCTGATAAATTTGGTGACATTATTGCTTTTAATATTTTGTAAGAACCACAACTATTACAAGTTAATAAGTTTTTTTTATTTAAACGATCAAATTCTTTTGAAGTTGAAAACCAACTATCAAACTCATATTTACACTGCTTACATAATAAATTATATCTAATCATTAATTGACAAATAATTATATTTAAGTTCTATAATCTGAATTTATTTCAACATATTTTTTTGTTAAATCACAAGTATATGCTGTAAAATTTCCTTCTCCTACATTCATTTCAATATGAACTTCAATTGAATCCCATTGCATATATTCTTCAACCAATTTTTCATTATATGATGGGTCTATTTCACCATTTTCTATAATATTAAATTCTCCAATTTTAATATTTAATTTTTTAGTAACAACTTTTTCTCCTGACTTACCAATTGCCATAAGAATTCTTCCCCAATTTGCGTCTTCAGCACCTAATGCTGTTTTTATAAGTGGTGAGTTAGCAATTGAAAAAGCTATTTTCTTAGCTGACATATTATTTTGTGCTTTAGTAACATTAATTTGTATTAATTTATTAGCACCTTCACCATCTTTTGCTATCTGTTTCGCTAAACTTAACATTGCACTATTTAGTTTTTTTTCAAAATTAATTAACTTTGGATCACTAATATTTTCAATTTTAGAATTTTTAATTTTACCTGTAGAAAAAATACAACACATATCTGATGTTGAAGTATCACTATCTACAGTTATAGCGTTAAATGTACTATCTACATTTTTTTTTAGTAAAGCTTTCAAAATTGAATTTGAAAGATCTGCATCAGTAAAAAAGAATGCTAACATTGTTGCCATGTTAGGGGCAATCATTCCACTACCTTTTGCTATACCATAAATTTTAACTATTTTATTATCTATTTCACATTCTTCAGAAACAACTTTAGGAACGAGATCAGTTGTTTTTATCGCTGAAGCAGCTTTTAACCAAATATATTTATTTTGAACATTTTTTAATTTATTAACTAGATCTGGAATATTTTTTTTAATTTCTTCCAGTGGATATTTTTCTCCGATAACACCAGTGGATGCAAATATTATTTGATTTGGTTTAACGACATCATTTGTACCAATATCTAACTTGCTGGCTCTTAAAGTTAATTCTTTTGATATATTTTTTGACAATTCTTTAAGGCTATCAATTCCTTGTTTTCCAGTAAAAACGTTAGCATTTTTTGTATTAACAAATAAAGCTTTTGCTATTTTATTTTTTTGTTGAATATTAAATTTTATATTTTCTCCAACTATTTTGGACTTAGTATGAATAGTTGCAAATTTTGCACCATCATTAAAATAAAAAAGAGTTATATCATCTCTACCATCATCATATAAACCTGCTGATATTGCAGAAACCGAAACCCCTTCTAAATGGTCAAGATCCTGAAAATCTCTCATTTTAGAGTGTTTATTTTCTGGGTTAATAAAATTTTTAAAATTAAATGGCATTTTGTTTAAATTTATAAATAAGTGACTATATAAATATTAAATTCATGAAATATCATAAATTAAAATATACTATAAGCAAATGTTAAATCCTATTAATCTAATTAGTAAACTATTTAAATCACAAAATCAAAAAGAGATTGATAGGCTTAAAAAAATTGTAAGTATTATCAATAGTAAAGAAGAAGAGTTTAAAAAATTTAAACAAGAGGAATTTTCAAAAAAAACCATCGAATTTAAAAAAAGAATAAAAGATGGCTCAAGTCTAAATGACATTTTACCTGAAGCTTTTGCTTTGGTTAGAGAGGCGGCTTTAAGAACATTGGGTGAAAGACACTACGACGTTCAATTAATTTCTGGAATTGCTATGCATGAAGGTAAATTGGTAGAAATGAAAACAGGAGAAGGTAAAACCTTAACTGCGACTCTTCCTGCTTACCTAAACTCTTTAGAAGAAAAAGGTGTTCATATAATAAGTGTAAATGATTTTTTATCTTCGAGAGATCAAACCTGGATGGGTAAGGTCTATGATTATTTAGGAGTCTCATCTGGCTGTGTAACAAATGAAATGAATAGTGTCGAAAGAAAGAAAAATTATGATTGTGACATTACATACCTTACTAACTCAGAGGCAGGATTTGATTATTTAAGAGATAACTTAAATTACTCTTTATCTGAAATGGTTCAAAGAGATCATTATTATGCAATTGTTGATGAATGCGACTCTGTTTTAATTGATGAAGCAAGAACACCATTAGTAATTTCTGGTCCAACAGAAGATAAAACAAGTCAATATCAAGCGATAGATAGATTGATAAAACGTTTAGACCCTACTGATTTTGAGTTAGATGAAAAAGATAAAAATGTTCTATTAACAAACAAAGGTATAGATAATGTCGAAAAAATATTTTCTAAAGCTGGGATTTTAAAAAATAATAATTTTTATGATCCAGAGAATCTAAATCTTGTTCATCATGTTTCACAAGCGCTTAAAGCAAATCATTTATTTAAATCTGGAAAAGATTACATAATAAAAGAAAATGAAGTAATGATAATTGATGAGTTCAGTGGTCGAATATTGTCAGGTAGAAGATTTTCTGATGGATTGCATCAGGCACTTGAGGCAAAAGAAAATGTTCCTATTCAATCTGAAAATACTACAATAGCTTCAATAACATACCAAAACTATTTTAGATTATATAAGCGCTTGTCTGGAATGACTGGTACAGCACAGACTGAAGCCCAAGAATTTTATGATATATATAATTTACCAGTAGTTGCCATTCCAACTAATAAGTCAATGATTAGAAAAGACTGGAATGATAAAATATTTCAAACAGAAGAAGAAAAAAATAATGCAATCATAAATAAAATTATAGAATGTAATAAAAGAGGACAACCAGTTCTGCTTGGTACTACTAATATAAATAAATCAGAATTATATTCGTCGATTCTTAAGAAAAAGAATATTAAACATACAGTCTTAAATGCAAAGCAACATGAAAAAGAAGCTGAAATTATTGCTGATGCAGGAATATTAAATGCAGTAACAGTTGCAACTAATCTTGCTGGTCGTGGGCAGGATATAAAATTAGGTGGAAAGAAAGATGAAAATGAAAATTCTCTAAGTGAGAATAAAAAAAATGAAATAAAAAAACTTGGAGGATTATTTGTCATTGGTACTGAAAGGCATGAAAGTAGAAGGATTGATAACCAATTAAGAGGAAGGTCTGGAAGGCAAGGAGATGAAGGAAATTCTATATTTTTTATTAGCTTAGAGGATGATTTAATGCGTATTTTTGGTTCAGAATCAATGAATAATATGCTTAAAAAACTTGGCTTAAAAGAAAATGAATCTATTGATCATCCCTGGATAAACAAAGCTTTAGAAAGAGCGCAGCAAAAAGTAGAAGCGAGAAACTACGACATAAGAAAAACATTATTAAAGTTTGATGATGTAATGAACGATCAAAGACAAGTAATATTTTCACAAAGAAATGATATCCTTAAAGATAATTTTATTTATGATTTAACAAATAATTTTTTAAAAGAAATAATTGCCAATCTTTTAAATGAGAGAAGTGTTTCTAAAAAAGATTTAAGAGATAAAAGTATAAATTTGAAAGTTAAAGCTTTATTAGGAAAATCTTCTGAAGATAAAGATATTGAAGATATAATTTCTTCTGATGATTTAATATTTGAAAACAAAATAAAAGAAATTTTTGATAAAAAAAGAGAAGATAGAAAAAAAATTTTAAATGATGAGCAAAATAAAGAAATTGAAAGAAGAATTTTTATACAGACAATAGATATGAATTGGAGAAATCATCTTCAATATTTAGATAATTTAAGAAGTGTTATAGGATTAAGAAGTTATGGTCAGAAAGATCCACTTATTGAATATAAAAAAGAAGCCTTTGATTTATTTGAAAATTTACTTGAAAAAACTAAATTAGATTTAATAACTATCTTAAATAATCTTAATATTGTTGAAAAGCAAGATACTGAAGAAAAGAAAAAAGAAGAAATAAAACCAGCAAATATAAATCCAAATATGATTGGAAAAAAAATTGGAAGAAATGAGCCCTGTTTTTGTGGTTCAGGTAAAAAATATAAACATTGCTGCGGAGCTTTATAACAAGTAGTAAATTATAAAACTAAAAAATAAAATCAATAAAATTAAAATATATTTATTATTGTCTTTAAAAAATTTTGAGTCCCAATTGAAAATATTTTTTTCCTCTGACGTCATTGATAATAAATTTTCAGTATTATATTTAAATTTCCCATCTCTTCCTATTGAAAGAAATTTTAATTTCTTTTGAGAATAAATTTCATCTTTTGTTAATATTGATAGTTCATTTAAATTTTTTCTTATAGAGTCTCTTACATTTGATAATACTAAATCTCTATCTACATGAGCAGGTAAAGGTTCGGGTATTATTTCATCTATAACATTTAGTTCTAACAAATCTTTCGAAGTGAGTTTCATTGCTTTTGCTGCTTCTTTATTTTTTTTTTCATCTCTAAATAATATTTTAGCTGCTCCTTCAGGGCTAATAACTGAATAAATACTATGTTGCATCATTATAGTCTTATTTGTAGCAGCCAAAGCTACTGCTCCTCCAGATCCACCAACACCATGAATAAGCGTAATAGTTGGAACTTTTAATGAAAGACAAATATTAATAGATTTAGCAATCGCTGCTGCTTGCCCTTGTGACTCAGATTTAACAGATGGGTCTGCTCCATTTGTATCTACAAAAAAAATACATGGAATATTAAATTTATTAGCTAACTTCATACACCTTATTGCTGTTCTATATCCTGAAGGAGATGTCATTCCAAAATTTGCTTCTATCCTAGAATCTAAATCATATCCTCGCTCTTGAGCAATGATCATAACTGATTTGCCTTCAAAAGTTGCTATTCCTGTTATAATTGACTTATCTAAGCCTGAAGATCTATCTCCTGATAGGGCAACAAAATTGGAAAATAAATTTTCAACATAATACTTTGAAGTTGGTCTATCTTCCGCTCTTGCAACCTGAACTGTTTGCCATGCATCAAGATTTGCATAAATTTTTTTTAATTTTTCATTTATTTCGCTTTCTAATTCTATTATTTTATTAGTATTTACCTCTGTAAGTTCACTGCTAAACGGATCTTTTAGCTTATCTAATTCTTGGTCAAGAATTTTAATTTCAGTTTCAAAGTCTAAATAATTTCTCATTATTTTAATGTTAATTATTCTACTAAATATCAAAAATGGCAATAAAATGATTAATAAATTTTTTATTAATATGAGTTATAAAAATTGACATTATTAATTAAAATATACTAATATTAAATACGGGAGAGACTATAATTTATAGCGCCGAAGGAGCAACCACCCCGGAAACTCTCAGGCAAAAGGACCGTACATTATATTAATTCTGGAAAGTAGATGGAAAATCTCACCAAAAGAGTAAATCTCTGAGGTAAATAGACAGATGGGGTTTAAGAGTTGATATGAAAAAACAATATACAAAAATCAATAATCTTTCAGTATCATCTGAGCTGCTAAACTTTGTAAATGATGAACTGCTTCAAAATATTCAATTACCTATTGAAAAATTTTGGTTAGATTTTGATAAAGCAATTCATGAATTAACACCAAGAAATAAAGAATTAATAAAAATAAGAGAGGATTTACAAAAAAAAATAGATGAATGGCATATTAAAAATAAAGGAAATAAAATTAATATAGAAGAATATAAAAAATTCTTAAAAGAAATAGGCTATTTAAAAGAAATTGGATCAGATTTTAAGATTGAAACTACTAATATAGATAAAGAAATTTCTAGTATAGCAGGGCCTCAGTTAGTAGTACCAATCATGAATGAAAGATATGCCCTGAATGCTGCAAATGCAAGATGGATGAGTTTATATGATAGTCTTTATGGTACTGATGTTATTAAATCAGAAGAAGGTGGTAGTGAAAGATATGATCCATTACGAGGTCAAGAGGTTATAAAATATGTCAGAGGATTTTTAGATAAATATGTTCCAATAGAAAAAACCTCATGGAAAAATATTTCTAGTTTAAAAGTTAAAGATGGAAATCTTGTTATTCATAAAAATGATTTTGAATATAAATTAAAAAATTTAGAAAAATTTATTGGACATAGAGGAGAAAGCAATAAGCCATCAGCTATAATACTTAAAAATAATAATCTTCATATTGAAATAATAATAAACCCTAGAGCTTTCAGTGCAGCTCATGATATTGCTGGTATAAGTGATGTTATTGTTGAAGCTGCTGTTTCAACAATTTGTGATAATGAAGATAGTGTGGCTGCTGTTGATGCAGAAGATAAGGTTATTTGTTACAGAAATTGGTTGGGTTTAATGAAAGGAAATTTAAAAACAACATTTATAAAAAATGGTAAAAATTTTGAGCGTAAATTAAACCCTGATAGAAGTTATATTTCTAAAGAAGGAAAAGGATTAAAACTACATGGAAGAAGTTTATTGTTAGTTAGAAATGTTGGTCATCTAATGACTAACCCTGCTATTATTTTAAAAGATGGATCTGAAATACCAGAGGGAATTATGGATGCCTTTATAACTTCTGCGGCTTGCATGCATGATATTAAAAAAAAAGGTAACTCAAGAACTGGTTCTATTTATATTGTAAAGCCAAAAATGCATGGTCCTGATGAGACTGCATTTACAGATTTAATTTTTACTAAAGTTGAAGAAGTTTTAGGATTAGAAAAAAATACTTGCAAGATTGGTATAATGGATGAGGAAAGAAGAACTTCTACAAATCTAAAAGAATGTATTAGAACGCTTAAAAATAGAGTTTTTTTTATTAATACAGGTTTTTTAGATAGAACTGGTGATGAAATGCATACCTCAATGGAAGCGGGCCCTATGATTAAAAAGGGAGATATGAAATCTTCTAAATGGATTGGAGCTTATGAAAATAATAATGTAGATATCGGGCTTCAATGTGGGTTTTATGGTAAAGCTCAAATAGGCAAAGGTATGTGGGCCATGCCAGATAAAATGGCAGATATGATGGAACAAAAAACTAACCATTTAGAGGCTGGAGCAAACTGCGCTTGGGTACCCTCACCTACAGCTGCTGCACTTCATTCACTTCACTATCATGAGATAGATATTTTTAAAAAACAAAAAGAAATACAAAATAGAGAACCTGCAAAACTTAATGATCTTTTAACAATTCCGGTAGCAGATAGACCTAATTGGTCTATTGAAGAAATTAACTCAGAAATTTCTAATTCTTCACAAACACTTCTGGGATATGTAGTTAGATGGATTGATCAAGGCGTAGGTTGTTCAAAAGTGCCTGATATAAATAATATCGGCCTAATGGAGGATAGAGCCACGTTAAGAATTTCTTCACAGCATATTACTAATTGGATACATCATGGAATTTGTTCAAAAAAACAGGTTCTAGAAATTATGAAAAAAATGGCAAAAGTAGTAGATGCTCAGAATAAAGATAATAAAAGTTATGAAAATATGTCTCCAAATTTTGATAAGTCAGTTGCTTTTAAAGCAGCTTGCGATTTAGTATTTTTTGGTAGAAGTCAGCCATCTGGATATACTGAGCCTCTTTTGCATTTAAATAGACTGATTAAAAAAAATTAATTTTCAGAATTATTTATATTTTTTCTATTTTTGAATGCAGAAAATAAAGTTCCATCATCAAGAAATTCAATTTCACCTCCTACCGGTATTCCTTGTGCTAGTTTGGATATCTTTACATCTAAATTTTTAAGATTATCTTGAATATAATGTGCTGTAGTTGCTCCCTCTACAGATGCACTTAGTGCTAAAATAATTTCATCTATTGAATTATTTTTTGCTCTATTTATAAGAGCAGGTATTAATAAATCTTCTTCTTTTTTACTGTCCATCATTGAGAGAGTGCCACCTAAAATATGATAATGACCTTTATATATTCCTGAACCTTCAATAACAAACATATCTGATAAATTTTCAACTACACAAATTTGATTATAATTTTTTTGACTACATATACAATTATCATTTAAAGATTTTAAATTTCCACAATTTCTACATCGCTGTACATTTTTATAAACTTTGGCTAAAGTATTGGCTAAAGGTTTAATTAACTCTTCCCTACTATTAATTAATCTTAAAACTATTCTTTTGGATGATTTTGACCCAAGACCAGGAAGTTTGGAAATTAATTTAATTAGATCATCTATTTCTGGAATATTATTTGTCATTTACTAAAATGGCCATTTGAATCCCTCTGGAAGATTTACTCCTCCAGTCATGCTGGATAGCTCTTCAGAGGTTTTAGATTTTAAAGTTAATTTTGCATTGTTATGTGCTGCCATTATAAGATCTTCTATTATTGAAATATCTTCTTTTATAATTGTTGGAGATATATTAATTTTAACTATCTCCCCATCACCATTTAGAATAATTTTAATTGCACCACCACCCGAAACACCTTCTACCTGTATTTGCTTAATTTTTTCTTGTGACTCCTTCATCTTACTTTGTAAATTCTTTGCCTGTTCAATTATTTTTGAAAAATCAGTCATTTATTGGCTCCTTTTCCTCTATATTTATTAAATTAGCGTCCTTAAAATTTTTTAGAATTTTTTTATAATCATCACTTAACTTAACCTTATCTAAAAGTTCTTTATTTTCATTTTCTTTAATTTGGTTTTTTGTTGGTCTGCCCTTTAGTTTAGATAATGTTATAATCCAACGTTGATTAGTCCATTCAAATAATTTTTGAGATAAATTTTTTATAAAATCTTTATCAAAATTATTACTAGCCTCAATCTCTATTAATCCAAATTCAAATTTTACTAATTTTACGTTTTTTTCTAAATCATATTTTAGTTTAATTTCTTTTTCATTTGAACAGATAGAAATTAAATCTTCAAATTTTTTTATTTCTAAAATATTATTATTCATTATTGGTTCAGGATTTATTTTTTCTTCTTTTTTTTCTTGAGATATATTTTTTATTTGATCTAAAGATTTAATTAAATTTTTAGTTTCTTCAATTGGACTTTTTAAATTATTAACTTTAATATCATTTTTATAATTTGAGTCATTTGATAATTCTATGTTATTTAGTAGTTCTTCTAATTTAGGTGAATCTTTTAGATGGGTTAATCTTACTAAAAACATTTCAACTAATAGATCTTGATTAGAAACCATATTTAACTCCTCTATTGATTTAAGAGTAAATTGCCAAAACATTATTAATGTTTCATTATCTATACTAGATGAAATTTTTTCTAAATTTTTTGACTCCTCATCATTTAATGAAAAATTAATTTCATTTTTTCCAAAAATTTTAAAGTTTTTAATAAAATATAATACTTCTAAAAAATCATTTAAAAATATTTTTGGATCTACCCCTTGGTCTGATATTTTTCGGTACTTTTCTATTATTTCTTTTTCTTTTCCAATAAAAATTAAATCAAACAGTTCAATTAATTGTGATTTATCAAAATAACCAAAAATTTTTTGTGCCATTTTTAAATCTAATTCTTTTTTTTCTAATGTTTGTGTTATTAATGCTCTATCTAAAAGAGAAAGACTATCTCTTACAGAGCCTTCTGATATTTTTACAATTAATTTTAATGCTTCTTCGGATATCTTTCCTTTTTCTTTTGATACAATATTTTTTAAAAAAACTAACAATAGTTCTGATTTAACTCTTGAGAGATCAAATCTTTGACATCTTGAAATCACAGTTACAGGAATTTTTCTTACTTCAGTAGTTGCAAAAATAAATTTCAAATAATCAGGTGGCTCTTCTAAAGTTTTTAATAAAGCATTAAATGCTTGTTTTGAAAGCATATGTACTTCATCAACTATAAATATTTTATAATTAGCTGTACTTGGACCATACTTTGAAAATTCTATTAAGTCCCTTACGTCATCTATTCCTGTTTTGTCAGCCCCATCCATTTCTAAAATATCTAAATGATTACCATTAGCTATTGCTTCACAATGTTCACATTGATTTTCTTTACACAAATTATCAATTCCATTTTTGCAATTTAAAGCTTTGGCTACAATTCTTGCAGTAGTAGTTTTTCCAACTCCTCTAATGCCAGTAAACAAATATGCATTTGGAATTTTTTTTATTTTTATAGAATTGCTAATTGTTTTAACCATAATATCTTGACCAATAAGATCCTCAAATATTTGTGGCCTATATTTTAAAGCTAATACTTTTGATTTAATTTCACTCATTTTAATATAATAAAGGAGACTAGAACCTAAATAACACTCTTTACGCTTGCTTCCGTTAGGACCTAGGCGGGTTCAAGGTGCACTCACCTCTAGCCTCCACTTTTATTATATCAGTTATAATTTCTTATCTACAAGAAAAGTTATTAAAAAATATTTATTTTTCTCTAAAATTATCTGCGGTAAAAACACCTAATACGTGAAAATCCTCACAGTGTAATCCTAATTCCTCCAATGACTTTTGGACTTTATCCTCTTCAATATGTCCATCTAAATCACAAAGAAAAAAAAATGATGAAAATGAATTTTTTACTGGATAACTTTGTAGTTTTGTTAAGTTAACTCCATTAATAGCAAAACCAGAAAGTGCTGAATATAATGCTGCTGGCTTACTTTTTAATTTAAACAAAAAAGAAGTTATATATTTTTTTTCTTTTAAATCTGGCTGTATTACAGATTTTCCCATTATTAAAAATCTAGTTACATTTTCCAATTCATCTTCAATATTTGAAGCAAGGATATCTAGGTTATATATTTTTGCACTTAAGCTTGAAGCAATCGCAGCTGCACTTTTATCTTTTGTTTTAGAAACATATTCTGCACTTCCTGCTGTATCAGCTCGTACATTTTCAATAAATTTATTTTTTTTAATAAATTTTGATGATTGAGACAAACCCTGAGCATGGGAATAAACATTTTTTATATCTTCAAGTTTAGAGCCTTTCAAACCTAATAAGTGATGATGAACAGGATGAAAATGCTCTGAATAAATATTTAATCTATATTTAAATATTAAATATTCAACACCAATATTTCCTGTAATTCTATTAGACTCAGGAATAATAATTCTAAATGATTCATCTTTATGGGCTTTTTTAAAACACTCATCAAAAGTATTACACGGTATAATTTCTGCATCTGGAAAAACTTTTAATGCAGCTAGATTACTATAAGCACCTGGAGAACCTTGATAAAGAATTTTCATAATTTTTTCTATAATCTATGATTTTATTTATTTTTTCAAGCTCATAAGATGCCTTACTTTTTCTAATTCCTTTTCAGTATCAACACTTAAAGGAACTGAGGATGAAAGACCAACATTAATATCAATGTTATTATCTAAAATACGCATCTGTTCCAAATTTCTTTCTATTTCATTTTTTGTTCTAGAAAAATTAATATATTTCTTTAGAAAATTTGGTTTAAAAATATATATACCTACATGATGATATATATTCGAATTATCATCTGAATTTCCAATTCTAAAAAAATCCTCAGATTTTAAAAAATTTTTTTCTGTTAAATTTTCTTTTGTCTTTACTTTGACAATATTTTCATCGCTCATTTCATTATTGTTCATAATCTTAGCTCCTAACGTGCCAATCCCACTATCATTTTCTTTCATTAAATTATTTAATTTAAAAATGTTTTCAGGTTCAATATTAGGCATATCACCTTGTAAGTTAATTATAAAATCAATATTTTTATCATCAATCTTGTTAAAAGCTTCATAAACCCTATCTGATCCAGTTTTATGATTATCTTTTGTAATTATAGTCTTGCCTGAGAAATTATTTATAACATCAATAATTTTCTGATCAGGTGTCGCAACATAAACTTCTCCAATATTTGCTTCCATGGCTCTCTCATAAACTTGGGTTACCATAGGTTTGTCATTTATCTTTAATAGTGGTTTATTTGGCAGCCTTTTAGCCGATAGTCTTGATGGGATTATAATCACTGTTTTAGACATATTTTTTAATATAGTTGTAATTTATGCGTCAAAAAAATTAAATTTATATTTCTTAATTTCAATTTTTTCTATTATAAGATCTTAATTAATTAAATTTATGAAGTTTTTAAATCAAATAATAGCGGCAATAGTCCTTACTTTTGTGATAATTCTCGGAATAAATAAGTCAAGTGACTATATTTATAAGGTAGAAGCACCAAAAGCTGTATTTAATGTAGAAACAAAAATAGTTAGTGATGATACATTAAAAAAAGAAACAGGCTCAATTGACATTAAGGCATTACTTGCAATGGGGGATGTTGATCATGGGAAAAAAGTTTTCTCAGCTTGTAAAAGTTGTCACTCTATTAAAGAAGGTGGAGGAAACAAAATTGGCCCCGCATTATGGGCTGTTCTAGGAAGACCTTTGGGAGCAGTAGAGGGTTATAAGTATTCAAAAGCTTTAGTTGAATTTGGTGGTGAATGGAATTTTGAAACAATGAATTTATTTCTAATCAAACCAAAAAAATATATTTCAGGTACAAAAATGAGTTATGCTGGTCTAAAATCTGAAAAGGATAGGGCCTCAGTAATTTTGTATTTAAATCAATACTCCAGTAATCCATTGCAATTACCCTAATTTATCAAAACAGTATAATAAAATACTTTTTTGTACGTAAACTCTATTAAGAGCTTGTTGCCAAACTTTTGATTGTTTGCCTAAAAAAACTTTATCAGAAACTTCAGACCCTCTTGGCAAACAATGTAAAAATATACAAGATGGTTTGGCTAGTCTCATCAATTTTGAATCTATTCTAAAATTTTTAAAATCTTTTATTTTTTTAATTTTATTAACTTTATCATTTAAAGAGACAACTTTGTCTGAAAATATGACATCAGCATTCATTATAGCTTTTTTTGGATCATTAAAAATATTAATTTTTCCTTTATTTTTTACAACCCAATTCATTACATGTTTTTTAGGTTCATAATTTTTGGGACAGCCAATGTTTAAATTAAATGAAAATTTAACTGATGCTGCAATCAAACTATTAAGAACATTATTAGAATCTCCTATCCAGCAAATATTTAATTTAGAAATAGATTTTTTTTTAATTTCTTGAACTGTAAATATATCAGATAATATTTGAGTAGGATGTGAGGATGGGCTTAAGCCATTAATAATTGGAATCGTTAAATGTTTTTTAAATACTTCTATTTTTTCGTCACTATCTGTTCTTAACATAAAACCATTACCATAAGTTGATAAAATTTTAGCAGTATCTGCCAAGCTTTCTCCTCCTTTTGTTAAATGTAATTCATCAGGTCTTAAGGTTAGAGCTGCTCCCCCCAATTGTTTAATAGCAAGATAAAAACTTAATCTCGTTCTTAAACTTGATTTTTCAAACATTTGAATAAGTAGTTTTCCTTTTAAAGGACTGTCTTTATCTATATCTAAGGTATTAAGTTTTTTTCTTTTAGCTTTTCTTTTTTTTGCATCTAAAATTATTTTTTTTAAATCGGATGCTGGAATATCTTTAAGGTTTATAAAATTTTTCATTAAACCCTATATTCCTTACAAACTTTTTTAATAATTTTAATTGCTAAATCTATTTCTTTCTTTGTAACAGTAAGAGGTGGTAATATTCTTATTGTATTCTCTGCTGCTCTAATTGTTAATAATTTATTATCTATTAATTTTTGAATAAATTTAGTTTGATCATGAAATAATTGTAATCCAATTAAAAGACCAACTCCTCTTACTTCTTTAATTAATTTTGGATATTCGTTTTTAATTTTATTTAATTTGTTATGAAAATATTTGGAAACTTTTTGAACATTTTTAAGAAATCCTTTTTTAAATATTTGATCTAACACAGCGTTTCCAACTGACATGGCCAATGGATTTCCGCCAAAAGTAGATCCATGTGTGCCAGCAATCATTGATGATGCAGCTTTCTTATTCATTAAAACTGCTCCAATTGGAAATCCTCCTCCTATTCCTTTGGCTATTGGAACAATGTCTGGTTTTACACCTGAATAATCAAAAGCAAAAAATTTTCCAGTTCTTCCAATTCCACATTGGACCTCATCAAGAATTAATAATATTTTTCTTTTATTACAGATTTTTCTTAAATCTCTTAAACACCAATCTGGAATAACTTTTATTCCTCCCTCCCCCATAATTGTTTCAACCATAATGGCTGCAGTTTTATTTGTGATAGCTTTCTTTAGTCCTTTATGATCGCCAAATTCAAAATGATCAAAGCCCTCGACTTTTGGTAAAAAACCTTCTGTCATTTTTTTTGATCCACTAGCAAAAATTGCCGCTAAAGTTCTCCCGTGGAAAGAATTTTTAATACAAAGAATTCTATTTTTTTTTGGTTTTCCTATTGAATAAAAATATCTTCTAGCAATCTTTATTGCTGCCTCTGTAGCTTCAGCTCCACTATTTTGAAAAATAACTTTATCTGCAAATGTTTTTTTTGTTAATCTTTTTGCTAATTTTTCGCCTTCAGGTATTTGAAAAGCATTTGATACATGCCAAACTTTCTTAGCTTGTTTAATAAGTTTTTTTGTTAAATATGAATTTGAATGACCCAGCGAATTTACAGCAATCCCTTGAACAAAATCTAAATATCTATTTCCATTTATTGAATAAAGAAAACTACCTTTGCCTTTTTTAAAGGCAATTTTTCTTCTGTTATAATTATTTGCTAAAGAACTCATTTTATTATGATTTAATCTTATAACCTTTTTTATATAAAACATAAGCCACAAACCATGTAATCAAACAAAGTGACGACAAATATATTAAACCAAAAGATATAGAACCATCTGATTGGCCAATAAAACCAAATCTAAAACCATCAATCATATAAAAGAAAGGATTATATTCACTTATAGTTTGGAGAAATTTTGGAAGTTTTTCTATAGAATAAAAACTTCCACTTAAAAAAACTAGAGGTTGAATTATAAAATTTGTATATGAACTCATTTCATCAAATTTTTGAACATGGCAACCAAGTATAAAACCTGCCGCTCCTAAAAAAAAAGAACCCAAAAAAAGATAAATGAATGAATAATAAATATTATATATCTCAATATCTAAAAAAATTGCAAATACTAATATGCAAACAACTGCAATTATAAAACTTCTTGTTACGGATGCTAAAATTATAGCAAATGTAACCTCTAATGCAGAAAGTGGTGAAGCTATTAAATCAAAGATATTTCCCATAACCTTGCCCATTAACAATGAGGAAGATGAATGAGAAAATGCTTGAGTTAAGAACTGCATTGCAAGCAAACCAGGAAAAAGAAAATTAATATAAGGTACTCCCAGGACATCTGCTCTTTGTTCACCTATTGCCAACGAAATTACTAGTAAAAATAAACCAGCTGTTGTTATTGGGCCCAAAATTGTTTGGCCAATTACAATTAAAAATCTTAATACTTCTTTTTTATATAAAGACCAAACTCCTATCCAATTTATAAAACCAAATCTTCTAGAAGAAGGTGTATATTTTTTTTCTAATTCAACCATAGATCTAATGTTTATTATTTTTTTAGCAAAAGTGTTAATAAAGTTTAGTTAATTATTGATTTTATTATATTTATATGTGTTATACCTAGTTTATACATAATTTAGTGTATTTTTTTTTATAATATACTATATATAGTAATTTATATGACCTGGACCGCAGATAAAATAGATAAATTAAAGCAACTTTGGGGTAACGGAAATACGGCCAGTGAAATAGCTCAAATTATAGGTGACGTAACGAGAAACGCAGTAATAGGAAAAGCTAATAGATTAAATTTATCATCAAAAATAATTAAAAATTTTAATAACAAATCAAAATCAAAATCATTTGAAACTAATGAAGATGAAAATGAAAGAAAAAATAAAACAAAAAAAATAAAGTTTAAATCTTTAATAATTGAAAAAGATTTTGAGCCTGAAAATCCTAAGTCTTTAGAAGAATTAGATGATAATACTTGTAAATGGCCAAACGGTCATCCAAATGAATCTGATTTTTACTTCTGCGGTAGAACTTCTTTAGAAAAATTTTCTTATTGTAAGTTACATCTTCTCTATGCGTTCCAACCTAAAGGAAAAAAAGAGGATGTTATTACTAAAGACGATGATGTTCCTCAATTTATTCAAAAAAAAATTAAGTCTGCTTAATTTGAATTATAGTGTCCGCCTTTTCTAAATCTATAAATATAATCAGGTAAAACAGACTCTACACTTGTACTATTAATATCTAAATCATTTAAACCAGGATAATTTCCAGAAACAATACTATCAGTATCTTGAAGCAATATAACTTGATCTTGAGTTAATAAAGATTTAGTAAAAAGTTCTAAAAATTTTGCTTGATACCTTGCAATACCCCAGGGTATAGGAATTAATAATCTTTTCTTTTTAATTTGTTTTAATAAAATTTCCATTAATTCTCTAAAAGAAAAAACTTCTGGACCTCCTAATTCATATATATTATTTTTAAAGTTTTTCTTTTCTATCACTTTCATAATTGCATTTGATACATCTTCAACCCATATTGGTGAAAATTTTGTTAAACCTGATCCAATCAGTGGAAGTGCTGGTAAAAATTCTGCCATAGATGCAAATTTATTAAAAAAAGAATCATTTTTTCCAAAAATTAAACTCGGTCTTAAAATTATTGATTTTTTAAACTTTAAAATATTTTTCTCTCCTTGTAATTTTGATTGCATATATTTTGATCTATTTTTTTCATCAATACCAAGAGCACTAATATGAATTAATTTAGAAATTTCTAAAGTATTACAAAGTGAAGATAACATTTCTGGAAATTTTGAATGAATATCTTCAAATGTTTGTTTTTTAGTTTCATAAAGTATGCCACATAAATTAATAACTATATCCGCACTTTTCAAAATATTTTTTATTTTTTCTTCATCTAAAAGATTTAAATTCTTTTCTAAATCTATCTGGCCTGGATTGCCCAAGACTTTTAAATGTAGATTTCTGTATGGAGATCTTGTAACAATAATAATTCTATAGCCTTTTTCAGTTAATCTTCTTAATAAACTCCTCCCAATTTGGCCACTGCCACCAAATAAAACTACTATGGACTGATTATTTTGCATTTTTTTGACAATATTAATATATATGTTTTTAGCAATGACGAAAATATATAAATATAAAAACGACATTGATAAAGATGCTTTAGCAAAGCTAGAAAAGCATTCAAGTCTTAGTATTGACACAGAGGGAACAGGTTTGCAAATTCCTCATAGAGACAAACTAAGCCTTATTCAGATTTCTACTGGTGATAATGACGCCTATGTTTGTCAGCCTAATAGAGAAAATTATGAGTCTCCAAATTTAGTAAAAATCCTTGAAAATAAAAAAATTATAAAAATATTTCATTATGGTAGATATGATATTTCTATTTTAGAATTTTTTTTGAAATGTTCTATAAATAATTTTTTTGATACAAAAATTGCTAGTAGAATTATTAGAACATATTCCTCAAAGCATGGTTTAGCTGACTTGGTCTTTGAATTTTGTAATAAAAAACTTGATAAAAGATTAGGTAGCAGCGACTGGAATAAAAATTTAGATGATTTAACTGATGCTCAGCTACAATACTGCAGTAATGATGTTATATATTTGCATAAAATAAAAGATGAATTATACAAAATGTTAATTAGAGAAAATAGATTAGAACTTTATAATAGTTGTATTGATTTTTTAAAAACAAGAATAAAATTAGATCAAAATGGTTTTACAGAAGATATATTTCAACATTAAATGAAAAAAAAAAATTATATTCAAACTGCAAAAAATGTAATTTCATCTGAAATTGAAGGGTTAAAACAATTACAAAAATCTTTAGATAAAAATTTTAATTTAGCAATTGAAAAAATTATAAAAACTTCTAATAAAAATGGAAAAATATGTTTTATTGGTCTTGGAAAATCTGGTATAGTTGCAGAAAGATCTTCTAAAACATTTAGTTCAATCTCTGTTCCAAGTATTTTTATTCATGCTGCAGAATTTTCTCATGGGGACTCTGGTGCGATACAAAAAAATGACCTTATGATAATTTCTTCATCATCTGGCGAAACTCAAGAACTAAAAAATTGTATTAGTTTTTCAAAAAGATGGGGGATTTCATTAATATCGATTTGTCAAAAAAAAAATAGTACTTTGTTTAAAGCTGGAGATATAAAAATACTTTTACCTACTTCAAAGGAAGCCGGTCTATCTATGGTGCCAACAACGTCACTTTCAATTTTTTCTGCTTTTTTTGATTCTTTGGCTGTTTCGCTAATGAAACAAAAAAGTTTTAGTTTAAAGGATTTTAAAAGATTTCATCCTGGAGGTTCTATTGGAGCATCGTTGCTTACAGTTAGCGATCTTTACATTTCAGATAAAAAAAAATTACCATTTGTTAATGAAAATAAAAATATGACAGATGCTATTAAAATAATGTCTAAGAAAAAGTTTGGGGCACTAATAGTTCTAAATTCAAAAAAACAATTAGCTGGTACATATAGTGACGGAGATTTAAGAAGAGACTCGGGAAAAGATTTAAAAAAATTGAAAGTTAAAAACCTTATGATGAAAAAACCAATTACAATTAATAAAAAAATATTAGCAGTAAATTGTCTAAGACTAATGCAGAATAATGAGATTACATATTTAATAGTAACAAATAAAAATAAGGTTGATGGTCTAATTACAATACATACTATTTTAGATTCTGGAATAAGATGAAAAAAAGATACATAATACAGGTATTTTTAATTTCTTCTATTTTTATACTAATTTTTTTTACATATTTTTCTTCAACGGAAAAAAAAATTGAAAAAAAAAAAATAACTCAAAATAAAACTATAATTTCAAATAAAGATGAAAAAGATGCAAGAAATGTTATTGAAAATGCAAATTTTGTTACAAGAGGTAATAGCGGGGTCTTATTTGAAATAAAATCTGATACAGCTAAAACTTTTTCCGAAAACCCAGAAGTAAGTCATATGACAAACGTTTTAGCAGTAATAACTTTACTAAATGGAGAAAAAATTTTTATTAAAAGTGATAATGCAAGATTTAATCAATTAAATTCTAATTCTTTTTTTGAAGGCAATATAAAAATTGATTATAGTGAAAATAAAATACTATGCGAAAATTTAGATATTAAATTTATGGATAATTTAATTGTATTATATAATAATATTGAATTTACTGATTTAGAAAAAATTATCTATGCTGATCAAATGAATATAAATTTAGTAAACCGGCAAGCAAAAGTTTTTATGTTTGACGAAAACAAAAAGGTTAAAACAATTATAAAAAATTAAAATGGTTATTTTAAAAAATTTTAGAATTTTAAAATTCAAATCTCTACCTATACTAAAGTTAAAAAATGTATCAAAAAAATATGGTAAGAGAACTGTGCTAAAGAAAATTGATTTTGAATTAAATAATTCTGAAGTATTTGGTCTATTAGGGCCTAATGGTTGTGGAAAAACTACATTGTTTAATTTAATTTTAGGAATTCTCAAACTGGATAGAGGTGAAATAAAAGTTAAAAATGAAAGTTTAAATGAGCTTTCAATTCAAGATAGAGCCACTAAGTTTAAAATTGGCTACGTGCCCCAAAATTCATCTGTATTTTTGGGCTTAACTTGTGAAGAAAATATTAAGTCTATTGCACAAATTTGTATTAAAGATAAAAATCTTCAAGAGGAAACTACACAAAGATTATTAAGTGAGTTTAATTTAGAATATCTAAAAAATATTAAAGGTAGTCAATTAAGTGGTGGTGAAAAAAAAAGACTATGTATTAGTATGGCCTTAGTAAACAATCCTAAAATTCTTTTACTAGATGAACCTTTTGCTGCATTAGATCTAATGACAATTGATATGATTAAAAAAATTATTACTGAATTACAAAAAAAATATATATCTGTAATTATTTCAGATCATAACGCTAAAGATTTAATGAGTGTTTCTGACCGATGTGTAATAATATCTGGTGGAGAAATTGTTGCTTCAGGAAACCCAAGACAAATAATTAATGATGCACAGGCTAAAAAATTATATTTTGGAGAAAATTTTAGCTTATAATCTTTAAATGAAATCATTTTCTATTAGTATAAATAAAAAAATTAATAAATTTAAAAATACTATTATAGTTGATGGCGATAAATCAATAAGTCATAGATTTTTTTTAATAGCAAGCCAAGCTATTGGAGTATCAAAAGCTAGTGGAATATTAGAAGCTGGAGATATATTTAATACAATAAGTGCTTTAAGAAAGCTTAATGTAAAAATTTTAAAAAAAAAAAATGAATACTATGTATTTGGTAATGGGCTTGGTTCTTTTAAAATAAAAAAAAATACTTCAATTAATTGTGGAAATGCTGGAACTCTTTCAAGGCTTTTGTGTGGAATGCTAGTTAGTTATCCAGTTAAAATAAAACTTTTTGGCGATAAATCTTTAAACAAAAGACCTATGAGAAGAATAATTGAACCACTCCAGAAATTTGGAATGAGTTTTTATCCTAAAAATAAAAGTACACTACCCTTAATTGTTAGCGGAAGCCAAATACCCATGCCAAATGAATATGATGAAAAAATTGGGTCTGCTCAAATTAAATCAGCTTTAATAAATGCTTCATTACTAAGCCCTGGAATAAGTAAAATTAATGAGATTAAAAAATCAAGAAATCATCATGAAATAATGCTTAAGCACGCTGGAGCAAATATTAAAATAAAAAAAAATACAATAATAATAAAAGGTGAAAGTGAATTTAATAGTTTTAATTTAAAAGTACCTGGCGATATTTCGTCAGCTTCATTTTTTATAGCATTAACAATTTTAAGTAAAAATTCAAAAATTGTAATAAAAAATATTTGTCTTAATCCAACAAGAGCTGGGATAATAACAATTCTAAAAAAAATGAGAGCAAATATTAAAATAAAAAATATAAAAAAGGTATGTGGAGAAACTACTGGTGACATCATTGTTAATAGTAGTAAGTTAAAGAAAATTAACTGTCCCAAATCACTCGTTCCTTATGCAATTGATGAATTTTGTATATTAATGATAATAGCTGCTGGCGCTACTGGTACTTCAACTTTTTCAGGCTTGGGTGAACTCAACAAAAAAGAAAGTCCAAGATTAAATATAATGAATGAAATTTTAAATAAAATTGGAATTAAAACGATTAAAAAAAAAGACTCTATTAAAATTTTTGGAAATCCTAATTTAAATTTAAAAAATAATTATATAGTAAAATCTTATATGAAAGATCATAGAGTATGTATGGCAAGTGTAATAGCTGCATTATCTTTTGGTGGAAAATGGGAAATAAAAAATGCAGAATGTGTTGCAACGTCTTTTCCTTCATTTTATAAATTAATAAAAAAGGTAGGTGGTATAATTGAAAAAAAATAAAAATATTATTATATGTATTGACTCACCGGCTGCCGCAGGTGCTGGATCAATTTCTAAATTATTAGCGGCACATTATGGTTTACAATATCTTGATTCTGGAAAATGTTATAGATTTTGTGCTGCTTTAAAAATTAAATATCCAAATAAATGGAATTATTCATTTTTAAAGAAAAAAATTATGAGATTAAATACAAAAGAATTGCAAAAAAAATATTTATTATCTGAAAAAGTGGCTACTGTAGCTTCTGTAATTGCAAAAGATATCAAAATTAGAAAAATTGTTAATATCTTTCAACAAAAAATAATTAAAAACCCTAAAGGTGCTGTTTGTGATGGAAGAGACATGTGTACAAACTTAGCACCATGGACACCATTCAAATTTTATGTAACTGCAAGTGTGAAAGTTAGATCTTTAAGAAGGTTTAAGGAATTAAGAAGACTAAAAAAAAATATAACCTTGGCAGAAGTACAAAAAAGCATAAAAAAACGTGATAAATCTGATCGTAATAGGTCAATTGCTCCCCTAATTAGAGCTCCAAAATCTATATTGCTAAATACAAGTAATCTAAGTATAAGAAGCGGCTTTTTAAAAATAAAAAAAATGATAGACAAAAAATTATATAATTAATGGAAGAAATTTATAGAAATACTGATTCCGCTGCTTCTAAAGAATTCGAAAAATTATTAAACACAGAATTTTCAAAATCATCTGCTAATGAGGGAGATATTGTAGATGGAAAAATAACTAAAATTACAGAAAAAGTAGTTTATGTTGAGATACCAGGTGCTAAGAGCGAAGGTATGATAGAACTTAGTGAGCTAAAAGCGCTAAAAGAAGATCAATCTTTAAAAATTGGATCTAAATTATCTGTAGCAATTGAAAAATTAGAGAACAAAGATGGAGATATTGTTATAAGTAGAGAAAAAGCCCGAAAGATGAAATCATGGAAACTTCTCGAAAAAGCTCATGATGATCAGGAAGAAGTTGAAGGAAATATATATTCTAAGATTAAAGGCGGCTTCATTGTTGACGTAAAAGGATCAAACTGTTTTTTACCTGGTTCACAAGTAGATTTAAAACCACTCAAAAATATTGATTATTTAATGAATAAACCTCAAAGGTTTTTAATTATAAAATGTGATAAAGTTAGAGGAAATGTTGTCGTTAGTAGAAGAGCAATATTAGAAAAAATCAGAGATGAAAGTAAAGAAGAAATTCTTAGCAAATATAAAGAAGGCGATATTGTAGAAGGTATATGTAAAGGTATGACTGCTTATGGTGTCTTTTTTGACATAGATGGATTCGATTGCATGTGCCACATTAACGAAATCAGTTGGTCAAGAATTTCACATCCAGATGAGATGTTTTCAATTTCACAAAAACAAAAATTAAAAATAATTAATATAGACTCGGAAACAAAGAAGATTTCGGTATCTATAAAACTATTAAGCCAAGATCCATTTGAAACTAAAATAAATAACTATAAAGTTGGGGAAATATATCCTGCTGAAGTTAAAAAAATAATGGATTATGGACTTTTTTTATCTTTAGAGGATTCTTTAGAGGGCTTATGCCATCAGTCAGAGCTTTCACACTCTAAAAAAAATATATCAGCCAAAAAACTTTTTAAAATAGGTCAAAAAATTTCAGTGCTAGTAAAAGAAATAGACATGGATAAGAGAAGAATTTCTTTATCATACAAAGATACACTTAAAAATCCATGGGATGAATTTGAAAGTAAATTTCCAGTTGGAACAAAAGTGGTTGGTAAAATAAAAAATGTTACAGATTTTGGTTTATTTATTGACATTAAAGACTCTGAGTTAACTGGCATGGTTCACTATAAAGATTTAAGCTACAACGAGTCAGAACAAGATCTAGAACAATTTGCAAAGAAAAAAGATGAAGAAATAAATTTAAAAGTTTTAGAAATTGATAAAGCAAAGGAAAAAATACGTCTTGGGGCAAAACAATTAATGCCTGATCCATTAGATTATTTTAAAGATAAAAAAAGAAAAGATGTAATTACTGTAGTAATTAAAGATATAGTTGAAAAAGGAATAAAAGTTTCTCCTGATAATTGTGAAATGACATTCTTAATTAAAAAGAGTGCTATTGCTGTAGAAAAAGAAGACCAAAGAGTCACGAGATTTACTAAAGGAGATAGATTAGACGTAATGATACAGGAATGTGATCTTGCAAAAAGAAAAGTAGTTTTATCAGTTAAAATGCTTGAAGAAGAAGAAAATAAAACTGCTATTAAAAAATATGGAAGTGTTGACTCTGGAAAATCTTTACCTTTTGCAGATTTACCTTCAACACTTAAAAAAGTAAAAAATAAAAAGGATAAAGAAGAAGAATAGTTTTGAGTATTGTTAAAAGTAATTTATTAAAACAATTAGCTAATAATTTTCCCAGTATTTTAAATAAAGACCTTAAAAAATCACTTAATTTAGTGATTGATGAAATTATAAATGGACTTTCAGAAAATAAAAATGTTGAAATAAGAGGATTTGGTTCAATGAAAACTAAAATTCAAAAGACAAGAAATGGGAGGAATCCTAAATCTGGAATAAAAATAAAAATTCCATCACGTAAAACAATTAAGTGGAAAATGTCAAAAGACTTATTTAATACATTAAATAAAAATTAGATGATGAAAGATAAAATTATATTAGCATTAGACACTACAGATATTGAGTTTGCTCTTTCCACTGCAAAAAAATTATTAAATAAAATATTTACAATAAAGTTGGGTTTACAATTTTTTAATGCACATGGAAAAGTAGGAATTAAAAAATTTAACGATATAGGAATCAATAATCTTATGCTTGATTTAAAAATTAATGATATCGAAAATACTAGCTATGAAGCAATAAAATCTCTATCAGATATAAATTTTAATTACTTAACGGTAATGGCTCTAGGAGGTTCTCAAATGATTAACAAATGTAAGGAGGCTGCAAAAGAAATAAATCCAAATTTAAATATCTTAGCTGTTACAATTTTGACATCACTTAACAATAATGACTTAAAAAATATGGGTGTTAATAATAATGTAGAAGATATGGTTATAAATCTTGCAAATAATTCAAAAAATGCAGATGGATTTGTATGCTCAGGAAATGAAGCTTTAAATTTAAGAAAAAAAATATCAAAAGAAAAAAAAATATTTTGTCCAGGTGTAAGAATGGCTGGAGATAATAAAAATGACCAACAAAGAATAATTAGTCCCAAGAAAGCTTTAGAAAATGGTGCAGACAAAATTATTATGGGGCGAAGTATTTTGACTGGAAATCCAGAAAAAAATATAGATAAAATATTAAGTACTCTAAATTAAAATATGCCACTAAAAGTAAAAATTTGTGGCTTGATAAATAAAGATAGTGTAATCACGAGTATTAATGGTGGAGCTTCTTATTGTGGATTTATTTTAAATTACCCTAAATCTCATAGATATATATATGATATATCTAAAATTTTATATTTAAATAAAATTAATAGAAAAAAATGTAAATTAGTAGCTGTGTTAGTTAATCCCACTAACGCAGACTTGAATAAACTAAAATCCATTAATTTTGATTATTTTCAATTACATGGAGAGGAGTCGGCGGAAAGAATAAAAGAAATTAAAATTAATCATAAAATTAAAATTATAAAAACAATTAAAATTAAAAAAAAAAATGATATTAATAATTATTTACAATATCAAAATATAGTAGATTTGTTTTTATTTGATAGTTATGGATTTGAAAAATCTAAAAAATTTAATCATTCATGGTTAAAATCTTTATCTGATAGTAATATACATTGGATGTTGGCTGGTAAAATAGGTATCGATAATTTAGAAAAAGTTGCTAAAATTGCTAAAATAATTGATGTTTCTGGAAGTTTAGAGGTTAATAAAAAAAAAGATAATAAAAAGATTACAAATTTTTTAAATAAAGTTAAAAAAATAAATTATGAAAATAAAAAAAAATATTCCTCTAATTGATCAACACGATAAAAATGGTTTTTGGGGAAAATTTGGTGGAAATTTTATACCTGAAACATTAAAAAAACCTGTAGAAGATCTTACTATTCTATTTGAAAAATTAAGAAAAGATAAAAAATTTATTCAAGAAAGAGACTATTATTTTAAAAATTGGCTTGGATCCCCAACTCGGTTTATAAAACTAGAAAATTTAACAGATCATTTAGATGGAGCTCAAATATGGACAAAAGTTGTTTCTGATTTAAATGGAGGTGCACATAAATCACTAAATGCTACAGTTCATTGTCTTCTAGCTAAAAGAGCTGGAAAAAAATATATAGTTGGAGATACTGGAGCTGGTTATGCAGGAAAAATGCTAAGTATGGCTGCTAAAAAATTCGGTTTGAAATGTAAAATATTCATGGGAGCGAAAGATATTAAAAGACAAAAACCAAATTGTGATGCTATGCGTGCAAATAATGCTGAAATAGTTCCAGTTTATACAGGCAGTCAAACACTGGTTGATGCTGTCAGTGAGTGTATGAGGTATTGGGTCTCTAACTGTGATACTACTGCAATGTGTGTAGGATCAACTGTTGGACCTAATATCTTTGTTAAAATTTGTGGATGGAGTACATCACAAATTTCCAAAGAACTTCTAATACAAATTAAAGATGAATTTGGAGAAATTCCAAAAAAATTAAAATTAATAAATTGTGTCGGTGGAGGTTCTTCGAGTTTTGGTTTTTGGAATGAATTTATGCATTATAATAAAAAACAAGTTGAATTTATTGGTGTCGAAGCTGGTGGGCCAAAAAATAGTAAAAAGCATGCAGCACCTTTAACTTATGGATCAAAAATCGGTGTGCTTCATGGAGCCATGCAGTACGTAAATCAAGATGCAGAAGGTCAAATAGAAGAAACTGAGTCTATTAGCGCTGGTCTAGATTACCCAGGAGTTTCACCGCTTCATTGTTTCTTAAAAGATACAAAAAGAGCAAGGTATACAGCTGCTACTGATGAAGAAGCTTTGAATGCCTATCAACTGGTTACTAAATTTGAAAGTTTAAATCCAAGTTTAGAACCAAGCCATGCTTTTGCAGAAGCAATAAAAATAGCACCGAAATTGAGTAAAGATACTGTTCTTTGTATAAATAGTTGTGGAGACGCACTAAAAGATAGAGATATTTTAAAAAAAAGATTGGGTAAATAAAAAAATGACTGTATCTCCAATTAGTTTGGCTTTTAAAAAATGTAAAAAAGAAAAAAGACCTGCTTTGTTAACTTATACAGTTGCTGGAGATAACACTAAAAAAAAATCTCTGGAAATTTTAAATTCTATTTCAAAATATGTAGATATATGCGAGTTGGGTTTTCCTCATAATACACCTATAGGAGACGGAGGACAAATTCAAACAGCTTCATACCGAGCAATTAAAAATGGAATTAAAATGAAAGATATTTTTCAAATTGTTAATAAATTTAAAAATAGAAAAAATTCAAAACCTTTAATTTTAATGGGCTATTACAATATGATATGTCGATATGGTGAAAACAAATTTTTAAATAAATGCAAACAAGTTGGAGTAAATGGTTTAATTGTTGTCGATTTACCTTGGCCTGATAACAAAAAATTTGCGAAAAAATGCAAAAAAAAATCTGTTACGTTTGTACAGCTTTTGTCTCCAACTACATCAAAAAAAAGAATTAAGAAAATTATTAATGACTCACATGATATGATTTATTATATAAGCATGTTATCTACTACTGGTGGAAAACTTAAAATATCCCCAAAAAAAATACTAGAAAATTATAATTCAATTAAAAAAATAAATAAGTCTAAAAATATTGTTATTGGTTTTGGAATAACCATAAAAACTATTAATTCTTTAAAAAAGGCAGATGGTTTAGTTGTGGGTAGTGCAATATGTAATGAAATCTCTAAATCAATAAATAATAGACAAAATCCTGTCACAAATGTAACAAATATTGTATCATTATTAAAAAAGAGGATATCTTGAATTGGATTAAAAAAATTATATCTGTAACAGATAAAATAAAAAAAATTGTTAAAAATCGTCCAACCGCTGCTGATATAGCTTCATCATTATGGAGAAGTTGTCCTTCATGTTCTAAAATAACTTTAAAAGAAACTATTATTAAACAATTTTTTGTTTGCGAATGTGGTTTTCACTTTGATTATCCTCCTCGTGAAAGATTTAAAACATTTGGATTTAAAGAAGGTTTTCAAGAAATTAAAGCTCCAACTTATATGAATTCAGATCCACTTAAATTTCAATTTTCAGACTCAAAATATATTGACAAAAGAAAAAAATATCAAAAAAATACGAAACAAGAAACAGCTCTTCTTGCAGTCTATGGAGAAATTGAAGATATAAGTTGTGTTATAGTTTGTAGTAATTTTGAGTTTGGTGGAAGTGCATGGTCACCAAGTGAGTCTGAATATTTTCTTAGAGCAATAGATACTGCAATTGAAAAAAAAGTCGATTTATTTTGTACAATTTATACTACAGGTGGTATAGCTGTAACTACAGGTGTTAATGGTTTAACATCTGGTATGATTAAAGGCGTAATAGGTTTAAAGAGTTTAGAAGAAAATAATATTGTAACATGTGCAATAGCATCATCTAAAACTACTGGAGGTCCTTTTGCCAGTACATTTTATTCACATCAAATATGTGCTATTGAAAGTAAAAATTCAACAGATACTTTGTTCAGTGGAAAACGGGTAAGCGCTAGCAGCCAAACTGCTGAGGTTCCTGAGAATTTTGGAGATAGTGCATGGGTTAAAAATTCTGGATTATGTGATTTTGTTTTTAATGACAGAACTGAAATTTCTAAAAAATTAGTATTGATTACCAAGATTTTAAAACATAAATTTAATCACCAAAATAAACAAAATAATTTAGAAAAACTTTCCAGTGAAGAACCAAGAAGCCAACAAATTTTATCAAATACTTCAAAAGCAGTTTAGTAGACGAATTAATCTTGATTTATCTCGTATAAAGTATTTTTTATTTAAAAAAAAAATATATCCAAATCAAATCGAGGGTGAAATAATTACTGTTAAAGGTTCGGATGGGAAAAATTCAGTTGTTCAAAGTTTAAAAGCTATATTTATAGAAAATAAAAAAAAAATTACTACCTTTACTTCACCAGGTATAATATCACCTCTAGATAGAATTTTTATTAAAGATAAATTTATTAGCTTTAAAAAATTTAAAAATATTTCAAAAAAAATTATAAAATCAAAAATTAAGCTTACACTGTTTGAAGCAATAACTCTAATTTATATAATTTGTATAAATAAACTAAAAGGATTTGATTATCATATTGTTGAAGCAGGTGCTGGATGGGAAAAAGATAGTATTAATTTATGGGAAAATCCAAAAATTCAAATTGTAACCAATATTAACTTACAACATTTAGATCTTTTTAAAGTTAAAACTTTAGCTCAAGTAGTAAAAATTAAAGTCGGATTTTTATCTAAAAATACTAATATTTATATAGGAAAACAAAGCCCTTACGTATTAAAAAAAATAAAAGAAATATTAAAATCAAATCCTAGTAAAAAATATTATTATGGAACTGACTTCAAAATAATAAAAAATAAAAACAAATATTTTTATAAAGACAAAAAAGGGAAACTTATTTTAAAATCTAATAAAATTAATTCTGATGGATTGTGGGATAATATAGCTTTAACTATTAAAGTTGCTAGAGATTTAAAAATTAAAAAAGAAATAATTTTAAAATCAATTCCTAAAATTTCATTTCAAGGAAGGTTAGAATATATTAAAAATGGAAAACTTAGAAAGTTTATTAATCCCAATGAAGATTTGCTTTTAGATGGAGGTGCATCAATTAAAGCTGCAAAAAATGCATACACATATTTAAAAAAAATAAAAAAACCAATTTATGGAATTTGGGCAATTCAAAAAAATAGATATCCAGAAAAATATCTAAAACAGTTTAAAAAAATATTTAAAAAAATTATTTGTATTAAAATCCCAAATGAGAAAAATTTTTGTAGCTCAAAAAAATTAAGAAATATCGCAAGAAAACTAAAAATAAAAAATGAAATTGCAAAAAATATTCCTGAAGCTTTAAATAAGGTTTCAAATAAGCAAGATAAAATAATTTATATTTTTGGAAGCTTATATACTATTGGAAAATTTTTATCTTTAAACTAAATATTAGGCGTTTTCATCAAGCCATGCTTTCATGGTAGACTCTGGAACTGCACCAACTTTCGTAGCTTTGAGCTCTCCGTTTTTAAAAATCATAACTGTAGGTACTCCCCTAACTCCAAATTTTGTTGGAGAATTTGGAGCCGAATCCAAATCATGGTAATAAAATTTAAATTTGTCAGACATTTCATCTGAAAGCTTTTCCATTATTGGTTTTAATGTTTGGCAAGGTCCACACCAAGTAGCTGAAAATTGAACTACAGCCGAAGGTGATTTCATTATTTCGTCTTCAAAAATATCGTCAGAACTTGTTACAAAAGCCATACATACTATTTAGTTTTAAAATAAAAAATGTCAACTATGCATTTTCAAACTTTTTTTGAATATCCATAACGTACTGATTGTATCCATCTAACAATTTTAGGCGTCCAGCATCTTTTGCTTTTGTATATTTTTCTCTTAAATAATCTAATTCTGAGTAGAACTTAGAAGTAGTTGCCCATTTTTCACTATTAGTCGACAATAGACGTTCTGCAAATTCTCTATGTATCTCATTATACATTTCTTTTGAAAGTACATCTGGCGATTCCTCATAAATTAAAACTTTTGCAAAATATGAATTATTAGGATTCTCAAATTTATCAATAAAGTTTAATTTATTTTTCCAATCTGATTCATGAAACTTTTTCATCAAATTTTTATCTTTATCACTTGCAAAACCGCCTGAATAAATAGTTTCCTCTGGATATAAATCTGTTTGATCTATTGATTGCTTTTCTTCAGCTTCGTCTCTTAAAATTGAAGATATATTTTCAATAAATTTTGGATTATTTTTTAATAATTCAATTCGTTTATTGAGGTCGTCTAATCCTATTTTATTATATGGCTCCTCTTTTATTCCTGCTTTTTCATCTAATATAACTGGAGACTTATTTGTTTTAATTGTTCTAAGTATTTTGGGTGATTTTTTCATTGCATCTTTTAAATCTGCCCTTGAAAGGTTTATATAATCTTTTGGATGATTTTTTAAATCAAAACAAATACTCCATTTCCAAGATGGATGATATAACAAATGAGTACATAAATAGATTCTTGCTTTTCCATAAAAATATTCTATTGAAGAAAAAATTTTGTTGTTTTCTATATACTCTTCAGTCTCTGATTTACTTATTGTTTTTAATGAACTTTGCCAAACAGAGTTTACTTTTTTATAAATTATCTCTGCTATAGATTTTGTGGCTAAAGAATCTGAAAAAGCTGTATGGGCATCTTTATGTTCAATACCATTCGCAACAGATAATTGATCTAATTTAAATACAGGATTTCCTTTGTCTGAAATAGTTGTTTTTATTGCATCATCATTAATTAATTTTGCTGCTCTTGCTACATTTAGAATATCTATTCGTTTAGAGCCATTAGTATTAGTTTGATAAATGTTAGGCATTAAACTTTTAAATAGAGTTTTTCTCCAAAATTCTTCATCAAATGAAATTCCATTATAAGAAGCAAAAATAGCTGGAGACCAAGATGAAAACTTTTTTGAGACCTCTTGGACCATTTGGTAGTGTGAAAGATTGGAATTTTTTAACATTTCAACGCTACTTTTGTTAACTAGAAGTGCTCCTATATCAGGGATAACAGTTGGTTTTAATCTACAACGAAAATTAAAACGATCTAGTTCCTTAAAACGATCATCTGTTAAACATGCACCAAATTCTACAATTGCATCCCATGTCGTTCTACTTCCAGAACTTTCAATATCCCAAAAAATATAATTCATAATTATTCTGCTGATCCTTCTTTTAAAAAACTTAAACTTTTATCTAATAATTTTGAAACTACTTGATTATTTTCTTTTAAATATCTGCAATTGTCACATTTTGGATCGTAAGTAGGAATTTTTTTTGTTTCTAAAAAATCTTTAATTTTCATTAAAGTATCATCAATCCATGACATATCTAATTCATATGGAATAATTTGATAATCAAAAACTAACTTCCCTTCAAATCTATCTACATCTTTCTTTCCATTAAAATACAAAAAGTAGCCAATTTCATGTACATCTACTTCATTATGTTTCATTAACCATCCGTAAATTGAAAGCTGATTTTTATAATGTTGATGCCATGGCATTCCTAAATATTTAAATTTTTCAAATTCTTTAGTACTAGTAACTTTATAATCAACCACATGTTTTTTTTTATTATCTTGATTTTCCCAAATATCATCCATTGCTCCTGCAATAATAAAGTTGGTTGATTTATGATGATGTCTTATTCCTTTAAAATTTTCTCGCCAGGCATCTAACTCTGGATGTTTATATGGTATTGCATTAATTTTTGATTCTTTACAGTATTCATGCTGAACCCCTTTTTCTCTTGCTATATCAAATTCTTTTTTTAACAGGCCATCTATTGCAATATTTAATGTAAATGGAAGTGTGGATGGAGTTTTTATTCCTAATCTCCGATCTAAATAAAAACATCTTTTACAATTTAAAAAAAGATCAATTTTAGATCTGCTTAGAACATAGGGTTCTTTTGAGCTGGGATCATATTTTTTTGACCAATTATATTTCTTTTCCATAATCTTTTGTAATTATCAATTGTTAAATATGATTATGTAGGGAAAAAATTATATTTATAGCCCTAAATGATCAGCTGACAAAACAATATGATAACTAATATTTAGTAAACTTATTAATATTTGATTCTCAAGAATTAATCAATTTCTTTTTAAGAAACATTTTTTTTATCTTTAAAATCTATATTAGCAACATTTTCTGATTGAACAGCTTTTTCAAGCTGTTCAGGATCTTTAATATTTTCCAATGTTCTAGTAATCGATCTTGCATCTGTACCAAACTTATCAACTACCGTCATTGCTTCTTCTAATTTTTTTCTAAGAGCTATTACGTTGTCAAAATGTTTTGCAAATCTGGTACTAATTGTTTTTAAATGATTATAAATTTCTGTAGCACCCTTTTGGACTTTTAATGAATGAAAGCCCATATGCAATGATTGCAAATAAGCAGATAAAGTATTTGGTCCACAAATTACAACTTTATATTTTTTCATTATCTCTTGAGTTAATAATTCTTTAGTGCTTGGATCTTGATATTCAGTTAGCTCTTTATATAAACTTTCGGTTGGCGCATAGACAATTGCAAAGTCTGTTGTTTTTGGTGGAACAATATATTTTTCATTCACACTTTTTGCTTTATTTTTAAATGCTGTAGCTAGTTTTGCTTTTGCATCAGCAACTGCTCTTTTATCATCAGCATCATATCCATCAGTAATTGCTTTAAATTTTTCTAATGGAAAATGAGAGTCTACTGGAACCATAACATTGCCTTGAAGTTTAATTGCAAATTCTACATTTTCACTTGTATCTTCTTTCATCTTAACATTTGTCATGAATTGGGAGGCAGGTAATAAATCCTTGATCAGTGCATCTAAACTAAATTCTGCAACAACTCCGTATTTTTTAACTCCTGCTAAAATTTTAGTAATCCCTTCTTGGCTTTGATTTAATAATTGAACTTGTTGATTAAAGTTTCCAACTTTTTCATCCACTTTTGTTAAAGCTTCTGTCATGTCTTTAGTTACTCCAGTTGACAGAGCATTAAATGATGTCGACATTGAACCAAGTGAAGTATTAATTGTAGCATTTATACTATCTTTCAATTTAACAATTTCTGCGTTTAAATTAGCTATTTCTTCAGCTTCTTTTGTATTTTCTTTTTTATTTGTTCTTTGCTTAATAAGTAAATAAATTACTATACAAATAAGTATTAAAACCAGATATAAAATCGAATCTTGCATAAAGTATATAGTAACACTTAAAAATTAAAAAATGTAATGAAAAAAATAATTTCTATTTTATTTATATTTTGTTTATTGCCAATAAATGTATTTAGTCATGTGGGACACTATAAAAATTTTAAAAATATAAAAATGGAAATTTTTAGAAATGATAAATTAATTGGTAACAATGATTATTTTTTTAATCATAAAAATGAAATGATTAAAGTGAAAAATATTATAAATATTCAACTTGACTTTATGGGTACTACTATTTTTTCTTTAGCTGGAGAAGGAGAAGAAACATATTTAGATGGAAAATTAATTTCGTTTAAAAGCAATACTAAACAAAATAAAAAAGAAAAATTTGTTAATTTAAAATATAATAAAAAAACTAAAAAATTTGATATTAAAGGCTCGTCTTATACGGGTGAAGCTTCATCTAAATATATTATTGGAAACTGGTGGAGTCATAGTATTTTAAAAGCAACTGCTCAAATTAGTCCAATATCAGGCAGTATTAAAGAGCAAGTGGTTCAGCTTGTGGGTAAAGAAGATATTGAACTATATGGTAAAAAATTTTCCACACTACATTTAACCCTTCGTTCAAAAAATCAGAATATTCCTGAAGATAAAAAGTTGAATTTTGATATTTGGTATAATGAGAAGAATGGAATGATAGTAAAAGTCAGCTATTCAAAAATGGGAAATTGGGAATATCGATTAAAAAGTTATGAATTAAATTAGAACCTTTTACTTCTTTTTCCAAATTTTTTTTTTCCTTTAAATCCAAATTTTTTTTTATCTTTAAATCCAAAGCTTTTTTTTCCTTTAAACTTAAAACTTTTTTTGCTTTTTGGTGAGTTAGAATCGTTATTATCACTTTTAGAAAAAAATTTTTTTTTAAACCTTTTTTTATTATTATCAAATCTTCTATCTTTAGAAAAAGATTTATCTTCATTTCTTTGATTAAATCTATCACTCTTAAATCCAAATCTCTTTTTTCTTATATTTCTATTTTCGTCATCAAACTTAAATCTTTTACCTTTATTTTTCTTGTCTCTGTGTCTAAATTTTTTTCTACCTTTTGATTTTGACCTGTCTTCTTTGTAAAAATCAGGTTTAAAAGAAGGATTAATAAGTTTTTGAATTTCATTCCACATTTGTCTGTCATTACCAGAAACAAAAGTAACAGCATTTCCTTTGGCTCCTGCCCTTGCGGTACGTCCTATTCTATGTAAAAAATCTTCAGCTACTTGTGGTAAATGATAATTTATAACACAAGAGATAGTTGGTATATCAATACCACGCGAGGCAACATCTGTTGCAACTAATACTCTAGGTTTTCCCCTTCTAAAATTTTCTATCACCCTATTTCTTTTGCTCTGACGTAAATCACCATGTATAGCCTCCGCTTTAAAATCATCTTCACATAGTCTTTTCTTCAACTTATCACAACCTCTTTTTGTTTTATTAAAAATTAAAATTTGCCCTTTATATTTTAAAATAATATCTTTAAGTTTTTCAAATTTATCTCCTTCTGAAATTTTAATAACTTCTTGCGTAATTTCAGGAACTGGTTGAGTTGAAGATCCAATACTAATTCGTACCGGGCTTAATAAATATTTACTTGAAAGTCTTTGGATATCCGGAGGTAAAGTTGCGCTAAATAAAAAACTTTGATGTTTTGGTAAAAATTTTATTATTTTTTCAATTTGTGGAGTAAATCCCATGTCTAACATTCTGTCACATTCATCTAGTACTAAATTATTAAATTCATTAAGCTTTAAACTTCTTCGTTCTAGATGATCATTTATTCGACCTGGGGTTCCAATTATTATTTTTGGTCTTCTTCTCAATTGGTTTAATTGTTTACTCATAGGTGCCCCTCCTATAAGCACACAGCAATCTATATTTATATTTTTTCTAATTAAAGAATTAAAAACTGATCCTATTTGAGTGGCTAGCTCCCTAGTTGGTGTTAAGATTAAAGCTTTTGATCTTGGTTC
>MDSV01122374.1_pt1 | contig 37507 bp, 36 predicted proteins | sample 810851 | NCBI WGS metagenome assembly MDSV01 (sample SAMN05326640, study PRJNA326480) | marine metagenome | isolation source: seawater | place: Atlantic Ocean: North East | collected 2012 | reverse complement strand
TTGAACGTGAAGATAAAGAAAAAGATGTATTCGTACATGCTTCAGCTGTTAGAGAAGCTGGTTTAAGATTTTTAAACGAGGGCGACGAACTTACATTTGAAGTTGAAGACGGAGATAAAGGTCCAGCCGCAGTAAAACTGCAAAAAACCTCTTAATTCTAATTCATCGTAATTGTATAGGAATATTTAATCAGAGTACTGATTATTAATTTCCTATACAATTCTCTCTTGCATTTTAGCATTTAAATGCTATTTAAACCTATGATTAAAAAAAGATCGATATTTAGATCAACTCACAGACATCATTTCCATGCTGGCTGATCGCTAGCTATTTAATCATTTAATAAATTTTAATTTAACAACAATTAGTATAAAATAAGAAAGGTAATGCCTGGGTGGTGTAACGGTTAGCACGAAAGTTTGTGGAACTTTAGGTTTGAGTTCGATTCTCAGCCCGGGTACCAAAAAAAATGAGTAAAGATAATAAATTGATTCCTGGACTACCATCAGGATTTGAAGATCGTTGGGATAAAAAACTTCTTCTCAAAAAAAAGCTTTTAAAAGCTATTGAGCAGAATTTTATTAAGTTTGGAGCAGAACCTCTTGAAACACCATCGTTTGAAGTAAGTGAGAATATAGGATCCTTTTTGGCAGAGGACGATGACAATCCTATGTCTGATGTATTCTCTTTTCAAGATGGAGATAAAAGCATCACCCTACGTTACGATTTGTCCAGTCCTTTATCTAGATTTTTTGCTCAAAATAATCAGGAGCTGCCATCTATTTATAAAAGATATGCAATTCAGAATGTGTTTCGTAACGAAAAAGCTGGCAATGGAAGATATCGTGAATTTACACAGGCAGATTTTGATATTATTGGAAATGTTAGTTCCGCTCAAGCAAATGCTGAACTTTGCAATGTAATTTCAAGCACATTAATAGATTGTGGCTTAAAAAGAGATCAATTTACAATTAACATAAGCAATAGAAAAATAGTCCAAGGTTTGATTGATGAACTCAAGATAACAGAAGATAAAAAATTAAAAGTAATAAGAGCAATTGATAAACTTGATAAACCTGGATTTGGTCTAAAAGGAGTTGAAGATCTACTCAAAAAAGAGAGAATAGATAAAAGTGGAGCAGTAACGAAAGGAGCTGACTTAACAGATTCTCAAGTTCTTCAAATATTAAACTTTTTAAAAACTAAAAATTTAAATCAATTAAAAGAAAATTTAAAAAATCCTTTGTCACAAGAGGGTATTAAAGAATTAGAACAAGTAATTGAAGTTCTTAGCTATGGTCCCAATTTAAATCAAGTCAAAATGAATCTTACTATTGTCAGAGGATTAGCTTACTATTCAGATTTTATTGTAGAAACAAATTTAAGTTTTAAAGTAAAAAATATTAAAGGAAAAGAGGTTGACATCGGAAGTATATGCTCAGGAGGAGCTTACTCAAAACTCATATCAAGATTTAGAGGAGTTGATATTCCAGGAACAGGAATAAGTTTCGGGGTTGATAGATTGGTATTTGCTTTAATGCAATTAGATCAAATTAAAGTGAAATATCAAAAGCCAGTCTTAGTTTGTGTGATGGATGAAAAATATTTAAAGAATTATTACCAGATAGTAAATCTTTTAAGGGATAACAATATTAATGCAGAGATTTTTTTGGATAGTAAAAAAAATCTTGGTAAACAACTAACTTTTGCAAATAAACGTGAATTACAAGTAGCTATAATTTGTGGAGAGAATGAGTTTAAAGAAAATACAATTACTATTAAAAATCTCAAGGGTATCAAAGGAGAAAACAGTCAAACTATTTCAAAAGAAAAATTAATCGATGAAGTCAGAAAACTTATCTAATATTTTGAATTTGAGTGGTTTTAAGAATATTGAACTTGATAATATTATTGAGTCCAGACATATCTTAAAAAGATCTGGAGGTAATTTTAGGCAGTATTTGTTTTCTTTTTATGACCAGAATAACAAAGAATGGAGTTTAAGACCAGATTTGACTTTATCTAGTGTAATTAAATTTATTGGTAATAAAAGCAAAAAGAAAACCAAATGGTTTTATAGTGGCGAGGCCTATCGGAAACAAAATAAAATTAATAAATCACCAGTTATAAAACAAACTGGTTTTGAAATTTTTGCCTCAAAAACAAAAGGAAAAGACGATTTTGAGATTCTTAAAACTTCAATTGATATATTTAATAAATCAAAATTTAAAAAATGTGAAATAAATTTAAATAACATGGAAATATTTCATGCACTTGTAAATAAATTAACATCACTGCCACTGAGATGGAGAGAAAAAATAAAAAGACACTATTCAAGAGAAGTTTACTTCAACCAATTATTAAAAAAATTATCTGACAACAAGGACATCGATCCTAAAATTGTTGATCAAGACAAAACAAAGGCTGAACGAATAAGAAAAAAAGATTTATCCAAAATCTACTCTGGAAGATCTTTAAAGGAAATTTTGGAAAGATTTGATCTTAAAAATTATAGAGACCCAAGAAATCTATCAAATAAAAAAAGTGTTCAAATTATTAAAAATTATTTAAAAATCTCATGTCCAATAGAAAAAGCACCAAAAGTCTTAAATGATTTCTTTAAAAAATATAATTTAAATATTGTTATTGGCTCTGATTATTTTCCACTGAAAAAAAATAATATTAAAAATATAAAAATAATTTTTAATACTAATATTAATAGGTCTGTCAGTTATTACACAGGAATGACTTTTAATATACAAATAAAAGTGAATAACAAAAAAGAAATTTTTTTATCAGGTGGACGATTTGATAATTTAATAAAAGATCTCGGAAATAAGAAAGATTTAAATGCTGTAGGCGCCGCCATTAATCGGAGTATTTTATGACAAAAAAAATAATTAATATTTTAACTTTATCCAAAGGTCGTATGAAAGCAGAAGCTGAGCAAGTATTTAAAAAAAATAAATTAAAAATTATACAAGAAAGTGAACGTTCTTTAATTGGTTCAATTAAAGGTTATCCTAATATTCGTGTGCTTTATATGAATGCCACTGAAATTATTGAAGCTTTAGGTAAAGGAATAGGAGATATTGGGATTAGTGGAAAAGACCTGTGGCTTGAAAGTGAACAAAGTATTCAATCTAAAATATCGCTCGCTAAAGAATATTACTGGGGAAAATCTGATTTAGTTGTTGCTGTAGATAATATGTGGTTAGACTGCGTAAATCCAACAGACTTAGAAGATATTTCTTATGAGTTCTATAGAAAAAAAAAAAGATTAATGAGGTGCGCAACTAAGTTTAAAAATTTGGCAAACCAATGGTTTAATTCTAAAGGAATTACTCAATATGAATTAATTACATCTCTTGGGGCAACAGAAGGAGCAAATAAGCTAGGAACCGCTGATATAATTGTAGATTTAAGTTCAACAGGTGAAACCTTGAGACAAAATAATTTAAAAGTAATTGATACCATTTTAAATTCATCTGCTTGTTTATTTTATTCAAAAAAATCTATAAAGAAGAAAGGAGTGAAGAAAATTCTTAAATTACTTTCTAAATAAACTTATTTTTTACTTGTTTACTTTAAATAAAAGGACAATATTTACATTACTATTATGCAAGATTCGTTATTATATATAATTTTAGTTCTTATGGGGGTAATAATATACCTTTTAATCTCTCAAAGAAAAAATAAGGTTGAGCCTAAAGATCATTCCCAGGAAATTAATAACTTAAAAGATAGTATCAATAATTCTTTTAATAGCATGACATCTTCGTTCAATAGTCTCTCTAAAGATGTAACTAGAGATATGACTTCAACTTTGACTTCAGTAAATGAGAAAGTAGCTGCATTTAATACTAATGTTGAAAGTTTAAATGAAAGCCAAAGAGGAATTAATAAAATTTTGGCTGGTGTTAAAAAATATGGAACTTTAGCAGAGTTTAGTTTGGGATCATTGATTAATGATCTACTTCCCTCTTCGCAATATATTTCAAATGCAAGAATTAAAGATGATACTAATGAGAACGTAGAATTTGCGATTAAACTTCAAGATGGAGTTTTGGTTCCAGTCGATAGCCACTTCCCAGTAGAAAAATTTAAAGCTATACAAGATGCTCATCATGTAGATGATAAAAAAGCTTTAGTAGATGCAAGAGCAAAACTTGCAAGAGCATTTAAAGATAAAGCAAAGAGTGTAAATGAAAAATATATCGCTCCACCAAAATCAACCGATTTTGCAATTGTATATGCTCCAACAGAAAGCTTATTTTTAGAATTAACTAATTATCAAGATCCAACTACAAAAGAATTATTAACACAAGAATTAATGAAGAAATACAAAGTAACTATCATGGGACCCAATAACCTGTCCGGTTACCTACAATCTCTTCATATGGGCTTTCAAACTCTTAAAGTTCAAAAACATGCAACCCAAATTTATGATGATTTAAAGACAATCACTACTAGATTTAATAAACATTTTGATAACATCTATAATCTTAGAAAAAAATTAGAAGAGGCTATGAGTGTTGTTGATACCTTTGGAAAAGATGCAAGATCAATTAATAGAACTTTGGAAAACATAAAAGATCCCGAGCAAGTTGAAAATGCTATTAAAAGTGAAAATGTTCAAAAATTAAGCGTGTCTCAATCAAAACAAGCAAAAAATTAATTTTTACTTTAATTTAAATATTCATATAAACAACTTAATGAAGTGGAATACGAAATTTAATTATCCTAAATCTAGTAGATCAATCGAGGACGGAATGAGAAAATATCTCTTTGGGGAAGAAAAATATCCAAGTGTTACAAGTATATTAAGTCTGACAAAATCAACTGAGGACAAGGCATCTTTAGAACTTTGGAGACAAAGAGTAGGTCATAAAGAAGCTCAAAGAATTAAAACTGATGCTTCACGTAGAGGCACATCGCTACATTCTTTTATTGAGGATTTTTTGAGGAATAGAATTAACGAAACTTTTTTTGATAGTAACGAACAATATAAAAATATGGCTAAAGTAATCATTGAAAATGGCATTAAAGGAAAATTGGAGGAAATTTATGGTATGGAGGCTACTCTTATAAACTCAAATGATAAATATGCAGGTACTGCAGATTTAATTGGAATTTATCAAGGACAGGAAACAATTATAGATTTTAAACAGTCAAACAAACCAAAAAAAGTTGATTATATTCAAGATTATTTTTTGCAACTTGGAGCATATACTTTAGCACATAACATTATTTATAAAACAAATATTACTTCGGGAGTAATATTATTATGCACTGTAGATAATTTATTTCAGGATTTTAAAATTGATGGAGCTGAACTAATAATGTATCAAAATTTATTTCTAGGAAGATTAAAAAAATTTAACCAATTAAAAAAAAAATCTTGACATTAAATTATGAATTTATAAAAGGAATAACGCTACTTGTTTAGATGCAAACGTCATACTTATTTAGAAATCACATTTATTTAAAAGTAGAAAATTATTATGAATTTGGCAATTTGGGATATAGAATCTAGCAGTGCTTCAACAGACTTTGGAAGCATTATAGAGATAGGAGGTGTTCTAGTTGATGAAAACTTCAAAGAAAAAGATAGATTTAATTTAAGATGTAGATTGCCAGAAGGAGAAATTCCTCAAGCGATGGCATTGATAGTTAACAAAACTAGCATTAAACAATTGACTCAAGGAAACTTAAGTCATTATCAAATGCTTGGTGAAATTGAAAAAATATTTAAAAAATGGTCTCCCGCTATATTTTTGGGATGGTCAAATATCGGATTTGATGACGAAATGATTAGAAAAGAATTTTTTAAAAATATTAGATATCCTTATATTACAAATGCAACACCTAATAAAAGACATGATGGAATTAATATCGCAAGGGCTGCTTACGCTGTTGATCCCAATGTTTTAAAAACTGAAATTAATGAAAAAAACAATCCTGTGTTTAAACTTGAGTCTTTATCTAGAATGCAAGGATTAGACTCAAGTGATGCACATAGTGCCTTAACAGACGCAATATTAACATCTAAAATATTAGAGGTAATTAAAAAAAAGCAACCCTCAACCTGGGATATGTTTTTACGAACTGCTAATAAATCCGATACCGAAACAATTTTTAAAAAGGAAAAAATGTTTACTCTAAACGAATATTTTTATGGGAAGTCTAGATTATACTTATGTGCACCGTTACATCCAAAATATTGTATTCATCCAATTTATCAATGGGGGCAGGCTGTTGATTTGAGAGTAAATGTTGAACCATTATTAAAAATGTCAATTAACGAATTAAAATTAGAAATGAAAAAAAGTCCAAAATTCCTTAGAACTATTCGCTCAAATAAAGCTCCAATAATAATTGATCAGAAATATGGAATGAAAGAAGAACCGTATAATAAAATTGATACTAGTTTAATTAAAAGAAGAGCTCAATTAGTGACAGAAGATGAAAAATTTTCACAAAATATCCTAACTGCTTTGAGAGAAATAGCGGAAGAAAAAGAACAGTTAAAATCTCAAGAGGACATATATGCTGAAGAGAGTATTTATCAAAAATTTACCTCAAATAAAGATACAGCCTTATTTCCTACTTGGCATGCTGCTTCATGGAAAGATAAACTAAATCTTTTGAATAAATTTGAGGATGAAAGATTGATAAATTTTGGAAAAAAAATAATTTTTCAGGAAGCTCCAGAAGTTCTTCCTTCTGATATTTTTAAGTCTATTCAAAGAGGAATAGCTAAAAGAATCTTAAGCGATAAATTTGAAAAATGGTGGACTATAGCCGCGTGTTTCAATGAAATTGATACTTTACGTGATAAATATTCAGATGAAGAGGATCATAAAAAACTTAAGTTCTTAGATGAATTAAATAATCATGTAATGAGAATTCAAAAAAAATACGAGTCAGTTTAATGTTAATAAACGTATTTAGACAATTGACATTTAATTAAAAAAATATAATTACTCATTATGGCAATTACTGAAATAACAGACGAAACTTTCGAAGAGAAAGTAATGAAAAGTTCAAAAATTTGGTGCCTTAGATTTACAGCCGAATGGTGCGGACCTTGCAAACAACTAGCTCCAATAGTTGAACAAATTTCTGAAGAAATTAAAGATGTTGAATTTGGTGTAATGGATTTGGATTCTCAACCAAATATACCTACTAAATTTGGAGTGCGAGGAATACCAACTTGTGTTATTTTAGATAAAGGCGAGGTTAAATCAACAAAAGTTGGCTTAACTTCCCATAAAGATTTTACTAATTGGATAAAAGAAAATATTTAATTTAATTCTTTTTTTAATTCTAAATCAACGGCATCAATTCTTTTTGTATTTTTAGCTAACATTAAATACATGGTGGGTGTTACATATAGAGTAAAAAATGTAGATATTATCATCCCACCCAAAATTGTTGAGCCAACAGCTAATCTAGACGCTTCCCCTGCGCCTGGCCCAATATTGCCTATGATCAATGGAATCATTGCGATCATTGTGCTTACAGATGTCATCATGATAGGTCTAAACCTTAAACTAGAAGCTTCTTTAATTGCACTTTCAATATTTCTTCCTGAGGTTCTTAATTGATTGGCAAAATCAACGATTAGAATACTATTTTTTGTGGAGATGCCAATTAATATGATTAAAGCTATTTGAGAAAAAATATTAATTGAACTATTTAGGAATAAAATAAAGACCAACCCACCAAAAATCGCCAAAGGTACAGTTAAAATAATTACAAATGGGTGTATGAATGAATTGAAAGTAGCTGCCATTACTAAATAAGCTGTTAATAAGGCCAAGGCAAAAATTATATACAATTCATTACTTGTCTCTTTTACTTCTTCAGACTTTCCTTTCCAAGCAATTTGAGTATTAGTTTGTGTCTTAGAAATATATTTTTCAATATAGCTCATTGCTTCGGATAAACTATAATCTTCTGAAATATTTGCTGAAATTGTAACTGCTCTTTGTCTATTATATCTTGTAAGTTTTTTGGTTGATCCTTCTTCTTTAAATTCTACCAAATTAGCTAATGAGATTAATTTACCAGAAATATCTGATCTTACAAAAATTTTAGCCAATCCTTCCTTGCTTCTTCTATCTGACAAATATTGTTGAAGAATTATTGGATATTCTTTACCTAATTTATTAAACTTTGTAACAGTTTTGCCTCCATATAAAGTCTCTAATGTTTTTCCTATTGAGTCTGAGGAAATTCCAAGATCTTTAGCTCTACTTTTGTTAATAGATAATTTTATTTCAGGTTTATTTTTTGAATAATCAGATTCTATTCTAGAAAGATTTTTATTTTTTCTTAACTCATTTATAATATCAGATTGAATGTTCTCTAGCTCATCATAACTATTACCTAATAAAACAAGTTGGAGAGGCTTCCTGTAATTTGAAACACGTATCGATTGAGGAGAAATTGGGAAAGCCACCGTTTCTGGAACGGATACTATTTTTCCAATAGCTTGCATCATTACTTTTTGCGCATTTTCATCTCTACTATTCCAGTGATCTAATAACGCTATTATTATAAAACTGTTAAATGAATTTTTATTTGTTCCAAAACCAGGCACTCTCATAATTAATCTTCTATACGGGCTATCCTCAGCTTCAAGAAGTGGTATTAATCTTTTTTCGACATCTTGTGCTCTTTTTTCGGTGTATTCAAACGACGATCCCTCATCTGTATTTCCAATTATTAAATAAACACCTCGATCTTCTTTGGGCAAAAGTTCTTTTTTAATAAATACATAAAGAATACTAGACCCAAGAATTGTAAAAATTATAAAGCAAATTATAATTTTATTCTTGTTAAGCCAGAATGATAACGTCTCTTGATAAAGTTTCGAAAACTTCATAAAAATATTATCAAATTTAATTACTAATTTATTTTTTTTTGGTTTTTTAATTAAGAATTTACTTCCTAGCATTGGAGATAAAGTAAGAGCAACAAATGACGAGACAACAATTGAAAATGATAATGCTATCGCAGTTTCTTTAAACAGCGTACCAGCTATTCCTTTTACAAAAATCAAGGGAAGAAAAACTGCAATTAATATTAAAGTAGTTGCAACAATTGCAAAAGTTATTTGCTTTGATCCTTTGTACGCTGCAACTAAAGGGGTCTCACCTTTTTCGACTCTTCTATAAATTGCATCTGTCATTATAACCGAGTCGTCTGTAATAATTCCTATAGCCAATATAAAGCTTAAAAGAACAAATATATTAATTGATAATCCAAACAAATAAATTCCCAAAAAAGATGCAATTAAACTGACTGGCAATGCAACAGCTGGAACTATCACTGCTTTAAGATTTCCTAAAAATAAATAGATGATTGCAACAACTAGTATGAATGCAATAATAAGTGTTTTGTAAACTTCTTTAATTGCTGTTGCTACATATGTTGCACGATTAAAAGAAACTTCTAAACTCAAATCATCTGGCAATTGTTTTTGAACTTGATCTACTCTCTTTGTTATATCTTTAGATAATTCAACTATAGAAGCTCCAGATCTAGCATATATTCCAATCCCAACTGTTTTTAAATCTAATTTATTTTTTTGCTGTGCTTTAAAAAGTGTTTTTTCAGATACTGCACCAAATTTGACTTCAGCAATATCAGATAAGCGAATAACATTATTTTTAGTTATTTTTACTGGTAATTCTCTTAGTTTTTCAATTTGGTTATAAGATTTGTCTAAATTTAAAGTTAAATCAATATTATCTGCCTCTAAAGTTCCAGCAGGCAGGTTTACGTTTTCAATTCTTAAGGCCCTTTCTACCTCTTGAATTGTTAAATTATTTGCTGCTAATTTAATAGGATCTATCCAAACTCTAACACTTAATTCTCTTAAGCCCCCCGTTCTTATTCTGCCTACATTTTTTACACTAGAGAATTGGTCAACTAAATATCTTTCAGCAAAATCTCCAAGTTCTAAATCACTCCACGTAGAAGAGCTTAAAGATAACCACATAGTAGTTGTAAAACCTGCAGCTTGCTTCAAAATCTGAGGCGCATTAGCCTCTGACGGTAGATTATCGACTACTCTTGCAACTCTCTCTCTTATATCATTAGCAGCATTGTCAAGATCTATACTTTCAAAAAACTCAATATTAATAGTACTGCCGCCATTTTCTGATATTGAGTCTATGTTTTTAATACCCTCAGCTCCTCCAATAACATCTTCGATTACTTGTGTTACCTCTTGGTCAATGATTGGTGCGGAAGCAGATTTGTAATCTACTTTAATTTGAACAACGGGTGGTTGTAAGCCCTTTGGTAGTTCTCTTACAGGCAATTCTGAAAAAACAAAAATTCCAAATACAATCAAAACAAGAGACATAACCCATGCAACAACGGGTCTTCTAATACTTAAATCAGTTATATACATTAAGCTTACTTTAAAATTGGTTTAATTTTTCCTTTAGGGTTTACTTTTTTTAATCCTTCGGCAACAATTTTGTCACCTTCCTTAACACCAGTTAAAACCTCAATCATGCCATTACTTCTTATTCCCGTGGTTATTTCTTTCTTTTCAACACTGTTATTATTTTGAACTTTGTACACATATATTTTGTCTCCTTCCAAAATAATACTAGTATCAGGCACACCTAGGGAAATTCTTTCATCAAACTTTACAGTTATTTCCAGCAGCGACCCTGGTATTAATTGGTAATTTTCATTATCTATTTTCACTCTAGTTAACAAACTTCTTGTTTCCGCATTAATTCTACTTGCATACCTTTCAACTACTCCCTTATAAGTTATATCTGAATTTCCAGAAATTTTAGCATTGACGTTAAGTCCTTTTTTTATTTTAGGTGCAAAAGACTCTGGAATTTTTACATCAGAATATATTACAGAGTTGTCATCTAAAGTTATAATAAAAGTATTATCCGTTCCTAATACGTCCTCTGTTAAACCTCTATATCCTAATATACCTGAAAATGGAGCTATTAAATTTTTATCTTTTAATTCTACAATTATTTCGTTTTCATTAACATAATTTTTCAGATTTAAATCATTCACTAAATTACTTTTTTGTATTCTAAAAGATTTTGTTTTTTTGGAGATGGCAGTCCCAAAGCTTTCAATATTTTCAGAAAAATTTTTATTAGAAACTTCAGCTACTATTATACCTGGGTCTGGAGTTTTGCTAAATTTTTTTTTATAATAATTTCCAATAACTGTTCTCACAGTGACAACAATTATTATTATTAAAAAAAATGAAATAATTGCGTATAAAAATTTTTTTGATGCTTTCATAACTTATATTTTTCCATACTCAGACCATGAACCGTCATATATTGTTGGTCTATATTTATTATCAATTAAAGAATATGCAAGAGCTAAAACACATGCAGTTACTCCAGAACCACATGACATTACTAAATTAGAGCTATTATTTGTTCTTAAAACATTATCAAACTTTATTTTTATTTCTTTAATATTTTTAAAAGAGTTGTCCTCATTTAATAATTCTCTAAAAGGTAAATTTATAGAACCAGGTATAGATCCACTTTTTACATCACTCCTTGGTTCATCCTCAATTCCATTAAATCTATTTTTACTTCTTGCATCTACTACATTAAATTTTTTTATATTTATATTGTTTTTAATTTCATTTTTGTCTTTAACCATGTTTTCATTTTCAATCACTGTATATCTGGAAGTTTGTATTGTCTTAATTTTATTTGTTATTGGTTTTTTTTCCATTTTCCATTTTTTCATACCACCATCTAATATACTTACTAATTTTGAATTATGTCCAAAATAAATAAACATAAACCAACATCTACATGAGCTTAATAGATCTGAATTATCGTAAATTATTATTCTATCTTCATTTGATATGCCCATAAGACTTACAATTTTTTCCCATTCTCTTTTTTTTGGAAGCATATGTGGCAAGTCTGTATTTTGATCAGAATTATTGTCCAAATCAAAAAATTGAGATCCTGGTATATGTTCTTTTTCAAATTCTGAAAAAGGGTTTCTGTTCGTCGTGGGCAAATGCCAAGAACAGTCTAATATTTTAACTCCATTCATGTTATCTCTTAACCAGTTTGTAGATACTAAGGACATGCTTTTGTTTCCATTGATTATTAATTAAGTTAGTCTAAACGTATTATTATGCTTACCAAAAATCAATTAGGCTTTTTGTACATGTTTTTATCAGTATGTGCATTTTCAATAATGGATTTAATTGTTAAATGGTCTGAAAACTATCCTTTGGGAGAAGTTTTATTTTTTAGAGGTTTTTTTGGGATTGTATTTTATCTATTTATAATTCCCTCTAATAGACGTAGAAATTTTTATTATACAAAAAGATCTGGACTTCATCTTTTAAGATGTATTTTTGGATTAATAGCACTTCTTGCAATCTTTGAAGCTTTAAGAAATCTGCCTTTAGCTACAGTCGTAAGTATATCTTTTGCTGCACCAATATTTACTACGATACTTTCAATTTTTTTTTTGGGAGAAAAAGTTGGCTTTTACAGATGGCTTGCAGTCCTTGTTGGATTTATTGGAATTATAATAATTACAGAGCCAGGTTTTAGTTCGCTTAACATTTATTATCTATACCCAATTATTTTTTGCTTAGGTTTATCTTATGTGGCAGTAACGATTAGACAATTATCAAAAACGGAACCAGTTTGGTTAATATCTTTAAATTTTTCAGCCGCTATTACTTTTGCAAGTTTGTGTACTATTCCATTTACAGATTGGGTTTTGCCACCATTGAAAGATTTATTATTATTATCTTCAATAGGAATATTTGGAGGAATGGCAAATTTGTGGTTAAGTCAATCTTATAAGTATTCCGAAATATCACTTGTAACACCTCTTAAATATCTTGCGCTTGTTTTTGCAATTATTTTTGGTTTTTTGATTTGGAGCGAAATACCTAGTTTTAAAACCTTGATGGGAGCCATTTTAGTTATTATATCCTCTATAATAATATTTAGAAGAGAAGTTTATTTTAAAAAAAAGGTTTCAATCTCAGACAATGAATAAAGCACCCAAATATTGGAATAAAGCAAAAATTAATCTTTCAAAAAAAGATAAAATAATGAAAAATTTAATACAAAAGTATAAAGATCATACACTTACAACACGTAAAGATGTATTTTTCTCATTGTGTAAAAGTATAATAGGACAACAAATAAGTGTTGCTGCCGCTTCTTCGGTATTTAAAAAATTTTCTAAAGCATGTGGTGGAAGGGTTAATTCAATAAATGTTGAAAAATTATCTGTTATAAAATTAAAAAAATGTGGATTAAGCAGACAAAAAGTAAAAGGTATAAAGGAACTATCTAGAAAATTTAATAGAAAAGAGTTTAATCCTAAATTGATAAATAAAATGTCAGATGAGGAGGCAATTATTTATCTTACAACATTGAGGCAAATAGGAAGATGGTCAGCTGAAATGATTTTATTATTCACATTCAATAGATCAAATATTTGGCCTGTTCAGGATATTGGTTTGCTTAGAGCAATATCAAACAACTATAAAAAAAAATATTTACCTCCAAAAAACTTCGTTGCAAAATTACAGAAAAAATTTAACCCGTACTGTTCCGTTGCAACATGGTATTTATGGAGATCTATTGATGACGAGCCTATTCAATATTAATATCCTTCAATAGTTTGATGGATTCTATCAGCGTAACCTTTAAGAATGTTATGAGCTTCCTGATATTCTTTTGAGTCGTAGCATTTTATTGCTGTGTCAAAATCTGGAAATTCAATAACTACTGTCCTAGGAGAGTCTTTTCCTTCGTTAGTTCTTTTATTTCCTCCTCTTACAAGAAATTTTCCTGAATATTTCTCTACAGCTAATTTTGCTTTTGCACCGTATTCTTTCAATTTATCTGTATTTTCTATTTTGTTATATACCGCTACCCAATAACCTTTCATAAAATCTCCTTTTTAAAATAATCTATATATGTTAACAGATTTTATGTCAGAAAAGTTAATAATTACTTTTGATGAATATATAAAAACTGTAGAAAAATTAGCACTAGATATCAATGGAAATTTTAAACCAACAGTTTTAGTTGGCATAATGAGAGGAGCAGCACCTATAATAGATATTCTGTCTAGAATATTGAAACTCCCAACAGCTTACATAGTAATTCAAAGCTATTCAGGGAAAAATTTAGAAGATAAACAGGGAGATTTAATTTTTGCAAGAGATATAAGCTCCATAGCTAGAGAGAAAGATTTTGAGAAAGTGTTGCTAGTCGACGATCTGTCAGATACAGGAATGACATTGAATAAAAGTATTGATTGGTTAAAAAGTTATGAACCTGTAAAAAATTATATAAAAGAAATTAAGACTGCCTGTCTGTGGAAGAAAAAATCCTCAAAATTTAATCCAGATTTTTGTCCTATAAAGTTAAAAAATGATCCATGGATAGTGCAACCAACAGAGCATTATGAAGAGCTTAGTATAGAGGATATTCTTGCAAAACAAAAAAAGGGCTAAAATAATGTTAGCCCTTTTTTTAAAATCTATTTTCTTAAGCAACAATAAAACTAATTGTGCTTAAAATAGCTATGACCCATATAGCAGGTGAAGTTGTAGAAGCCTTACCCGTAAATATTTTTATTAAAGCGTATGCTACAAACGCCAAGGCTATTCCATTTGATATAGAATAAGTTAATGGCATTGCAATCATCGCAAGAATGGCAGGTGCAGACTCAGAGATGTCCTCCCACTCAATATCGGTAATATTTCTTACAAATAATATGGCAACGTATAATAAAGCTGCCCCATCAATTTCTTTGGGTAGACTTGTTGCTAAAGGAGATAAAAATAGACAAAATAAAAACAACACTCCAATAACTAATGATGTCATTCCAGTTCTTCCTCCAGCTTTGACACCTGCGCCAGATTCAACATAGCTTGTAACAGTAGTAGTTCCCATTAATGCTCCAGCAACTGTTCCAACACTATCTGAAAGCATTGCCTTATTAATATCCTGAACTTTTCCTTTATTATCAATTTTACCTGCAACATTTGCTACAGAGGTCAAAGTTCCTGCAGTATCGAAAAAATCGATAAATAATAAAGTAAAAATTACAGTGCTCATGCTAGCTGTAAATGCTGCAGATAAATCAAACTCAAATAAATAAGTCATTGGTGGTGGAGAGCTAACTAACCCATTGAATTTACCTAAACCAGTTATCCATGCGATTATACTAAAAGCTAATATTCCTATAATGATATTACCTTTTACTTTTAATTTTTCTAAAACAACCATAGCTACAAAAGCAGCACAACCTAATAAAACTATAGGATTTCCCAAATCTCCTAGTGTAACCAAAGTAACAGGATGGTCGGCAACAACACCCATAATTTCCAAACCAATGATTGCCAAGAACAAACCTATTCCAGCTCCAATCCCTAATTTTAAACTTTTTGGTATTGAATTAATCAACCATGCTCTAATAGGCGTTAAAGAAATAATTAAAAATAATACACCTGCAACTAAAACAGCACCTAGTGCTTGCTGAGGAGTATAACCCATACCAGCTACTACTCCAAAAGCAACAAACGCATTGATACCCATTCCTGGTGCCAGGCCTATTGGCCATGTCTTTCCATAAAAAGCCATAATAAAACATGCTATGGCTGTAGCTAATATTGTTGCTGTAAATACAGCACCGAAATCAAAAAAACCTTTATCTGGGCCAGCAAATTCTCCTGATAGTATAAAGGGATTAAGAAACATAATATAAGCCATTGTTAAAAAAGTAGTTACTCCTGCAACGACTTCAGTATTAAAATTTGTTTTATGTTTTTTATAATTAAAATAATTGTCTAACATTCATTCCTCCGTGTTGAGCTAATTTAGACGATTCTTGAATTTAATGCGCTAGCTATTATTGCATTATCAACATTATACAACTCATAAGTTTAAATTCTAATTTTAGCCTTATTATTAATGCTTAATTTACTTATGAAACTAAAACACTTAGTTCTTTTAACATTTTTTTTCTTAATGCTGGGCTGTGAAACTATAAAAAAAAAAACTGACGAAGTTGCTAAAAAAGAAAATGAATTTCTTTCAAATTTTATAGGGAAAGAGGTCTCTGAATTAAAATCAAATTTAGGAGTTCCAACAGAGGATTTTATTGGTGAGACTGGTCAAAATATATTGGTATACAAAACTAAAAAATATGGAATTCCTTGTGAAAGAAAATTCGAAATAAATAAAAGTGGAATAGTAACTGGTTTTATCTCTAACGGATGTTTTTAAGCTTGTGGGGTCGTAACCCCACAAGTAAGGTTTGTTTACTTAATTTCTATAAGCTTTTTTTTTTTATATTCTGGTACAATTCTTTCACAAGCTATTGTTAAAAGACCGTCTTTAAGTTCTGCTCCTCCTACTTTAACATCATCTGCTATAGTGAAAGATCTTGCAAATTGTCTTTGTGAAATACCTTTATGAATAATCTCACCATCTTCATTATTTTCTGATTTATTAACTTGTTTTGTTTTAACAGTTAACAAATTATCTTCAAACTCAACCTCAACATCATTCTTATTAAATCCAGCAAGAGCTACTTCAATTGAGTATTTGTCCTTTCCGGTCTTTCTGATGTTGTAGGGCGGGTAATTTGATTGCATAGTCAAATTTCCATTACCCAACATATTTTCAAATTGGTCAAACATATCGTCGAAACCAATTGAGAATGGTCTAAGTGAGTTAAATATAGATAGATCCTTACTTGTCATTTATCCTCCTTTGTTAGCAAGAATTATAATTAAGCCCCATTAGGCGACTTATAGTTTATGTAATTATTGTTTTGTATTTTTCAAGATTGAAATTGTTAATTATTTTTCTTTATTTTTAAAATAAAAGCGTAATCGAAAGCTACCTCTTCAATAGCACCGTCCCTACCAGATTTTCCACCATGACCCGCATTCATTTCAGTTTTTAGCAAAAGTAAATTTTGATCAGTTTTATATTCTCTTAACTTTGCAGTAAACTTTGTGGGCTCATCGAATAAAACTCTATTATCGCTTAAACTCGTAGTAATTAGCATGTTTGGATAGTCTGTTTTTTTTATATTATTATACGGAGCATAGGAAAATATGTAATCAAAATGTTGTTTGTTATCTTTTGCATTACCAAACTCGTCAAACTCACCTACTGTTAATGGTAAAGAATGATCAAGATTAGTTGTTAATGAATCAACAAAAGGTACGGCCATAATTACACCTAAAAATAAACTTGGAACTTTATTCACCACAGCTCCCATTAACAAACCACCAGCAGAGCCACCCATACCAATTATTTTTCCTTCAGAGGTATATTTTTTTTTTATAAGAAATTTTCCAACAGCTATGTAATCTTCAAAAGTATTTTTTTTGTTTAATAATTTTCCCTCTTTCCACCATTTCATTCCCTTTTCCATGCCTCCTCTTATATGAGCTGTTACCCATATTATATCCCTATTAATTAAACTTAATCTGGTGGATGAAAAAGCAGGAGACATAGACGCCCCATAACTGCCATAACCATATAATAAAAGGTTTGCTGATCCATCAATTTTTGTATGTTTATGTCTGGTTATTGTTAATGGAACTATCCTACCATCATGAGATTCGCATTCTAATCTTTCAACAATATATTGATCAGGATTATGACCTGATGGAATTTCTTGTTCTTTTATAAACTCCTTTGTTTTATTTTTAATATCATACAAATAAACTCTGTTTTGTGTTTTAGGAGATGAATAACTCAAATATACTTTATCTGTATCACGATTTTTTTGAATAAATGTAATACCAGGATCAATTACTTTTTCATCTGTAAATAAAATTTCCTCCTCTATTTCACTATTTTTTTTTCTTACGAATAATTTTGCTAAGGCGTTTGAAACTTCGGATCTTAAAATCCAATCTTTTAAAAACATTAATCCACCAATCAATACCTCATTTTTAGGTTTTATAAATGGTTCCCATTTTTGATTAAATAAATCCTTGCATCTATCTATTTTAAAATCTTCAGCGCCATCGTTAGTATGATTATAAAAATATCCATCCCATGAATTTACAGAATAGATTATTCCTCTTTTTCTCTCTTTTATAAGCTTGGGTCTTGGGTTTGTTTCATTTACATCGAAAAAATATTCTTCTGAAGTATTATGATCAGATGTTTTAATAAAATAATATTTTTCGTCTGAGCTGATAGAAATTCCAACTGTAAAAGCTTCACTCTTTTCCTCAAATATTAACTGATCTTTTTCAGTTGGTTTTCCTATTTCATGTCTATATATAGTTTTAGGTCTATGAAATTTATCTAACCTAGAATAAAAAATAAATTTATCATCTAAGCTAAACAATATTGATCCTGAAGTATTTTCAATTTTATCTGAAACTAATATATTTTTTTTTATGTTTCTTATATAAATTGTATAATATTCAGAACCTTTTAAATCTAAAGAAAAACCAAGTAATTGATCATCATAACTTATTTCTAAATCACCTAAACCAAAGTACTCTGTATTTAATTTTTTTTTCTCTTTATCACCATCCCATATCTCCTCAATAATTTCGGTACCAATTTTTTTTCTTAACTTTTTTGAATAATCACCCTCTTCTGTTGTTTTAGTCCAATAGTAATAATTTTTATCTTTAAAAGGTAAAGACTCATCAGATAGTTTAATTCTTCCTTTAATTTCATTAAAAAGGATTTTCTGCAAATCTTTTGTATCTTGAAGATGAAATTCTGTATATGCATTTTCGTCTTCTAAATATTTTCTAACTTCAGGATCTAGTTTAGAACTGTCTTTTAAGACTTCAAGTATATTTTTTTGATGAACCCAGCTGTAATTATCTTCCCAATTGACGTTGTGACAAGTTTTTAATTCGGGTTTTTTTCTTAATTGTGGTATTTTCATCTATATCTTTAATTATATGAATATCTTTATTTTAACACTTGTTATTTTTGTCATTTTCTGGATTTTTTTTAATTGGTTTATTAAAACATCAAGCAAAAAAATTTCAAATGTTATTAGAACTACGTTTATTTTATCTTCTATAATATTAGCACTATTAATGGTTTTTGTAGGAAGATATTTATTTTCTTTGCCATTTTTAATGTTGATACTACCCATGATAAAAACTAAAGCTGGATTATCCTTACTGCAACTTATTAGAATATGGAGTCTTTTAAGAGTTTTAAAAAAGTATAGAGGTTTTAAATTTAATAATTTTAATCAATTTCAAAATACTCAAAATATGAGTATCGAAGAAGCTTGTGATATTTTGAATTTAGACCTAAAAAAAAAATTTACAAAGGAAGAAGTTGACAAGAACTATAAAAATATTATGAAAAAAATACATCCAGACGTGAGCCCTGAGCTAACAAAATTAGCAACAATTGTGAATCAGGCAAAAGAGATTGTTATGAAGCATATTACTTGACATTCTTTATTTGAATAATTTTATTAAAAACACTTTCTACATTTATTGACTCAGGTGGAAAAAAAGAGTCATGCTTAATGTCGTCTAACTTAGCATTAGTAGGCAGCATCCTATATTGGTTTTTACTATAATCACTGTAAGCTCTTGGAGTATCTAGCATTAAAATTATGCTAGGTATACCACACTGCGATGTTACATGGTGACCAAATGAATCATTTCCTACATATAAATCACATAAAGAGAGGTATGGAATTACTTCATCGATATTTTTTTTACTTAATGATATGCAATTTTTATTTTTAATTTTAGACATTATTTCCTCTGCAATAAAATCTTCATCTTTTCCACACAATATAAAGAAAAAAAATTTATTTTTTTGATTAAGTTTATTTATTAATTTAGAATAATTTTCACTTCCCCATTTAGTTGATGGACCAGACGAGCCAGCTCCTATTACAACATTACAATTTTCACTTTTAAAATGATTTTTAATTAAGTCAGTTTTATTTTTTGAAATAAAAAATTTTGTTTCTGTATCACAGTCTTGAATACCAAGAACTTTCTCAGTAAATGATTTGGCCTGATTAACCAGATGTAAGTTTTTTTTTTTATAAAAAGGATAACTTTTAATCTCTTTTATTCCAGCAATTTTTGAAGCAATACTAATTCTTAAACTAGGATAAAATATGAATATTTTATCAAAATTAAAACCTTTTAGAAATTTACTTAACTTTAAAATATCTTTAAGTTTTTTATAATTTTTATTTAATTCTACAATATCTTTAATAAGGGGATCATCTTCTAATGATTTTTTAAGATTATTGTTCAAAGTTATTATAGTAACGGGGCCATATTTTTTGGCAATCTGGTGGCAGTAAGCCAGATGCATTAAATTAGCACCTAATCCAGAATAGCTTAAATAAATACAAATATTCATATTATTTTTTTATTTAGTTTTTTACTAATGTATATTAACTTTTTAAATTAATTTTTTTTTATGACAAAAATAAGTGGAATTTACGCTGCAACACTATCGATTTTGAACAGTAATTTGACACTAAATGTGGAAAAAACAATTAAACATGCGGATAATTTAATAGATCAGGGTTGTCATGGTATTGTAATTTTTGGAAGTACTGGACAGTCTCAATTAATTTCTTTAAGTGAAAAAATCAGTTTAGTAAATGAGCTATCAAAAAAAAAACATAAACAAAAATTTATTATTGGAACTGGACTCAATTCTCTTGGGGAAAATATTAACTATATAAAAATTTGTTTATCTTTGGGTTTTGAAAATTTTTTATTGATGCCACCGGCATATTATAATTATAGTGATAATGAAGTAATATTATATTTCAAAAAAATTGTTCAATCTGTACCTAAGGTAAAAATTATATTATATAATTTCGAGAAATTGTGCGGATATAAGTTTAGTGTCGACTGTATAAATGAATTAATAAATAAATTTCCTAACAATATAGTTGGTGTAAAAGACAGTAGTTATAATTTGTACAAAAACTTAAACACTAAAAATTTTTCTGTTTTGCCAGGATCGGAAGTTAAATTGCTGGATGGTTTAAAAGCTGGCTGTTCAGGAATCATTTCTGCCACTTGCAATGTGACAGCTTCCTTGTCAAGAAAAGTATATGATGATTATTTTAATAATGGCAGTCAAACACATAATGAAAAATTGAGCAAAATAAGAAAAACATTTGATCAATTTAATTTAATTTCAGCAGTACACTCGTATTGGTCCCAAGTGGATAAAATTTACGAAAATATACTGCCAACTCTTAAATTGCTTGAAAATGCTGAAAAAAATAAACTTATAAGTGATTTAAAAAAACTTAACTTTAATCTAAAATCATATGGAAAAAGTTAAATGAAATTATTAAATTTTTATAACAGCATTATCAAAGAAGATGGTTTTCATATTATCGATAATGATAAAAATAAAATTGTAATTGGGAAACCAAAAAAAAATCCGCCTATTATTTTAAAACTATTTAAGAAAGATTTAAACTATAAGTTACTATTATTTCCAGATTTGTATTTTGGAGAAGCATATACTGACGGAACCTTGAAAATTGAAAACGGTTCACTTACAGATTTTTTAGAAATAGCTTTTAAAAATATTGGTAGAAATGATACTAATAAATTTAATAAGTTAATTAACTCTTTAAAATCCTCAATTGATTATTTTACTAATTTTAATTTTATATCTAAATCGAAAAAAAATGTAGCTCATCATTATGATATATCCGAAAAACTTTATGATTTGTTTTTAGATGAAAATAGACAATATTCATGTGCTTATTTTAAGAATGAAAATGAAAGTATAGATCAAGCTCAAAAAAATAAAATGAATCACATAATTAAAAAATTAAATTTAAAAAAAAATCAAAAGGTATTAGATATAGGATGTGGGTGGGGATCTTTAGCTATTGAAATAGCAAAGCAATCCCAGTGTGAAGTTGTCGGAATTACTTTATCAGAAAATCAGTTAAAATATTGTTTAGAGAATGCTAAAAAAAATAATTTAGAAAATCAAGTTCACTTTAAATTGCTTGATTATAGAGAAATGAGCGAAAAATTTGATAGGGTAGTTAGTGTAGGAATGTTTGAGCACGTTGGAACGAAATTTTATAGAAAATTTTTTGATAAAGTCTCAAATCTGTTAAATGACGATGGATTAGCTCTAATACATACTATTGGCTCAACAAATCCTCCTAGAAATCCACATCCATGGATATCGAAATGGATTTTCCCTGGAGGTTTTACGCCATCTTTGTCACAAACAATTTCACCAATTGAAAAGTCCGGGTTAATAATTTCAGATATGGAGGTGTTGAGGATGCATTATGCTCATACTTTACGTCACTGGAAAACTAGATTCTTAAGTGAGAAAGATAAGGTGTTAGAGATTTTTGATGAAAAATTTATTCGAATGTGGGAATTTTACCTCGCAGGATGTGAGATGGCCTTCAAATGGGGAGACCAGGTTGTATTTCAATTTCAATTAACAAAAAAGAATACAACTGCACCAATTACAAGAGACTATATTTATTAACAATTTGTTGATAATTAAAAATATATTTAATGAAAAAAAAAAATAAAAAGAAAACAAAAAAAGTTATTAAAAAAAAATATAAAACAAAAAAAAAAAGGATTTTAAAAAAAAGAATTTTTAAACAAAAATCAAAGAAAAAAAAAACTTTAGTCACACATAATAAAAAAGGAAGTATATTATTTTCGTTTGTTAAATTTCAAGAAAGATTTAAATCAATAATAAACTTAAACTTTAATATCAATATTTCAATTGTAGACAAAAAAATCGAAAGTTTTTTTAATAAAATAGAAAAAAAAATCGAAAACTTTAAAATTGCAAAGGCCGAAGCGATCAAGAGAGTAAAAATAGAAAAGCTCGAAAAACTCCAAAATCAGAAAAATATTTTAGAAAGACAAAAAATAGAAAAGGAGGAAAATCTCCTAAAAGAAAAGCAAAAAGAACTTAAGGAGGAACAAAGAATAGAAAAGGAAAGAATTAAAGATATCAAACTTTTTTTAAAAAAAGAGCAAGCAATTTTAAGAAAAGAACAAGCAGAAAGACACAGAAAATTTTTAGAAGAAATAAAATTAGAAAAGCAAATTGAAAAATTTAGACTTAGGGAGGTTAAGGAATTAGAAAAACTTGAAAAAACTTCACTTAAAGAGCAGAGAGAAGATTATTCGGGACTACAAGAAAGAATTGAAAAACTCAAAGAAAAATACAAACTTATAAGAGATCAAAAAATTAGAGAGAGGGTTGAAGCATTAGGAGTTCAAATTCAAGATGGAGATGATAGAGAAACATTATTACGCAAAGAGAGGGAATATAATGTTGCGAGACATAAGATTGAAATGGCACTTGAAAGCTTTTATAGAAGTGCAAACAGCTTGGTTTTTCAATTAAACAAAAGACACATAACTAGAAATATGTCGATATTCCGTTGTATTGATAGAAGATTTGAAACAGGAGAAATATTTATAAAGTGGGACGAGGCTCAAGATGAAGAATGGTTGTTATTAATTTATATTAAAAATAATTCTCCAGATGAGGGTATAATCATTGAAGACAAATCTAATCCAGAAAAAAATCTTTCCCATGAGTTTAAATCCACTGAAATTTTCAAAGCCTCAGATATGATGGTAGACTCTCTAACTGAATTGGTTTCACGTACAAGATCCAAGCAGAAAAATTAGAGTTTATAGATTTTTTTACTCAACGTTTGTCAAAATATATTCCCATTTACCCATTTTTTGATGTGAAATTTTCCTTATTAAAAAAGTTTTGGGATCATACCAAATATCGAAATCTAATTTTTTATCTTTTGGTAAATTTTTATTTAAAGATTCTAATTTATAAAGCTCTAATTCATATGTAATGCCATTTATTGTAACGTTCTCATTTTTAATAAACTTAACTTCTTGCTTCTTTACACTTCCTGATAAAGGACTAATTTGGCTTTTCGCATTTAAAATATCGTGGTTCCACCAATTTCCAATAATATTTTCCATTTCAGCCATGCCCACAAATGAGGAGCCATTAATTATAAATTTTTTTCGATCTTTATCAAAAGATAATTCAACAAATTTTATTTTATCATTTTGATTAGTTTTAGAATTAAATTTTATCAATTGATTTTCACGATATGTTTCAATACTTTTACTTTTAATTTTGAAAACAGTTACATCAAATAGCTTTACATCGAATTGAGTTGAGTTTTTAACCTCAAACATTTTATCCTTATATGAAAATAAATAATTACTAAATCCTATAATCTTTCCATTTCGTAGTACTTGCATTTCTATTTTAGAGATATTTATATAATGAGCAGTATGTGAAAAAACTGGCTCACAAAATAACAAAGCAAATATCAAAATCTTTTTTATCATGTTCGAACTCTAACATAAGTGTATTATTTAAAATAAAAAAAATATATAAAATAAAATAAATGTTTTTATCTATTAAAAAAATACCAAAAACTAATTGGAGTTCTAGCAAACCATTAAATTTTAAACCCAAAATAATAACCTTTGTCTATTTATCTATAGGACTTGCACTTTTTGGATTAGGGGAAGGCTTACTAATAGTTTCAACAACGGGTAATTCACCTTGGAGTGTTCTTGCAGAAGGTCTTTCTTTAAAAACTGGTAATTCAATAGGGGTTATAACTTTTTTAATAAGCGTCTTTGTTTTATCTCTCTGGTATTTTTTAAAACAAAAGCCAGGAGTAGGAACCTTAATGAATATTATTATAATAGCTTTGATGATTGATATTACAATTGATTTTGTTGATGCTCCTTCAAGTATATTTTTTAGATATATTTTAGCATGTTTTTCGGTTTTATTAGTAGGAATTGGAAGTGGAATTTATCTTGTAGCAAATCTTGGACCTGGTCCACGTGATGGTTTAATGACAGGCTTAACTAATAAAACAAATTTACCTATTGCTATAATAAGGGCATTTCTTGAGATTTCAGTTGTAACTATGGGTTGGTATTTAGGAGGTACAGTTGGAATTGGCACTTTAATTTTTGCTTTAGGTATTGGACCTGCAGTTGCTTTAGGATTATATTTAGTAGATAGAGTTTTTAATTAAAAAAGATTTTTACAAATTTTGAAAAAATATAAATTAGTTAATGAGTTTGGTAAAATTTAATCAATATTTAAAGACTTCTCTTGTCTTTTTCTCTCATGTGGATCCAGAATAGCTTTTCTCAACCTACATGATATTGGTGTAATTTCTAAAGACTCATCAGTATTTAATATACTTAATTGTTCTGCTATCGACATTTTTCGAACAGGGGTCAATACAACATTTTCATCTGTTCCTTGAGTTCTCATATTGGTAAGTTTTTTACCTTTCATGATATTAATTATCATATCTCCTGGTTTAGGTGATAGACCCACTATCATCCCAGCATAAACAGGATCGTTATGTGTTACAAACATCTCTCCTCTTGCTTGCAAGTTGAATATCGCAAATGCAACAGCTTTTCCTTGCTCCATTGAAATCAAAGCACCATTTTTTCTACCTTTCATTTCACCTTCAAATTTTCCGTAATTATGAAATATTCTATTAATAACCCCGGTACCTTTTGTAAGTGTTAAGAATTTACTTGTATAACCCATTAAACCTCTTGTCGGAGAATGAAATAGCAACCTTTTTTTATTTTTACCAGTGTCTTTAAGTTCTATTAATTTCCCCTTTATTTTGTTCATAGAGTCAATCACTTTCGATGAATATTCCTCGTCTAAGTCAACAGTAACTTCCTCAATTGGCTCTAATTTCTCACCAACTTCATTTTTTTGGTATAAAACTTTTGGTGGACTAACAGTCATTTCGAAACCTTCACGCCTCATTTGAGTTAATAGAATTTCTAACATCAATTCACCTCTACCACTTATTTCAAATGCATCTCTATTTTCGTTTTCTGAAAATAAAATTCCAACATTATTTTGAGCCTCTTGGATTAGTCTTTCTCTAATTTGGGTGCTAGTTAATTTTTTACCCTCAGTACCAGCTAGAGGGGAACTGTTAACAGTAATTTTAATTGACATTGTGGGTGGATCTATAGGAGTAGCTTTTATTGGATCGTTTACATCTAGGTCACAAATTGTATCAGCTACATTAGCTTTTTCTAATCCTGCAACTATTACTATGTCTCCTGCTTCTCCAATTTCTATCGGGACTTTTTTTGTTCCTTCGTATCTAAAAATTTTTGTTAATCTTCCTTCATCAACCTTTTCACCTTTAAGATTAATAGCCTTAATCTGTTGATTAGCTTTGGCTGTACCTTGAGATATTCTTCCAACTAGACTTCTACCAAGATAGCTATCTGCATAAAGCAGAGTAGATAACATTGCGAAGGGTTTGTGTTTATTAAATTCTGCAGGCTTGATATGTTCTATAATTAAATCTAATAATGAATTTAAATTTTTTCTTGGTCCATCCAATTCTTTATCAGCCCATCCAGATCTACCACTTGCATAAATAACAGGAAAATCTAATTGTTCGTCGTTTGCTTCTAGACTTACAAACAAATCAAAAGTTTCGTTCAAAACTTCATCAGCTCTTTGATCAGGTTTATCTAATTTATTTATTACTACTATTGGTTTTAATCCTTGTTTAAGAGCTTTCGCCAAAACAAATTTTGTTTGTGGCATAACACCTTCTGCTGAGTCTATTAATAATAATGCTCCATCGGCCATACTTAAAACTCGTTCTACTTCAGCTGCAAAATCTCTATGACCCGGGGTATCTATTATATTCACTCTAGACTCTTTCCAATTAATAGAAGCAGGTTTTGCTAAAATAGTTATTCCTCGTTCTTTTTCAAGTTCACCAGTATCCATTAATCTTTCATCAATAACTTCATTCTCTCTAAAAGAACCACTTTGTTTCATCAGGTTATCAATTAAGGTCGTCTTTCCATGATCTACATGTGCAATTATTGTTATATTTCTTATAGGGGTTTCCATTTGCGGGTCGTTATATATTAAAATTTTTTAATTAAAATAAAAAACCCTCGAGACTTTCGTTTCGAGGGTTTAAAATTTTTCTGTATTAAATTGAATGTTAAGGCTACATGCCCATACCACCCATTCCTCCCATACCACCCATTCCTCCAGGAGGCATTCCAGCAGGAGCAGAGTCTTTATCTTCAGGTTTGTCAGCGACCATTGCCTCAGTAGTTACAAGTAGACCTGAAATAGAGGCTGCATCTTGTAATGCAGTCCTCACAACCTTCACAGGATCTATTATACCCTCTTTAAACATATCGACATATGCCTCAGATTGAGCATCATACCCATTAGCAGATTTATTTGTTTCAAGAAGTTTTCCAACAATAACTGATCCGTCAACTCCAGCATTTTTTGTTATTTGTCTAATTGGTGACTGTAAAGCGCTTTTTACAATTTCCACACCAGCTTTTTGATCATCACCTTTTACTTTTACTTTATCTAAGTCTTGTGATGCGTAAAGCAAAGCACAACCACCGCCAACTACAATTCCTTCTTCAACAGCAGCTCTTGTTGCATTTAAAGCATCTTCAACTCTATCTTTTCTTTCTTTAACTTCAACTTCAGTAGCACCTCCAACTTTAATTACTGCTACACCACCAGCTAACTTCGCAAGTCTTTCTTGAAGTTTTTCTCTGTCATAATCAGAAGTTGTTTCTTCAACTTGTTGTTTTATTTGTGCGCATCTTGCTTCAATATCAGATTTTTTACCTGAACCACTGACTATTGTACTATTTTCTTTATCTACTTTTACTCTTTTTGCAGATCCAAGATCATTAAGTTTAACATTTTCTAATTTTATACCAAGATCTTCAGATATAACTTGTCCACCAGTTAAAATAGCAATATCTTCGAGCATCGATTTTCTTCTATCTCCAAAACCGGGCGCTTTAACCGCTACAACTTTTAGACCACCTCTTAATTTATTTACAACTAAAGTTGCTAACGCTTCTCCTTCAACATCTTCTGAAATTATCATTAACGGTCTACCAGCTTGAACTACAGCCTCTAAAAGTGGGACCATTGGTTGAAGGTTGGTTAATTTCTTTTCATGTAACAATATTAGAGGGTTCTCCAATTCTGTAGTCATTTTATCACCGTTGGTAATAAAATATGGGGAGAGATAACCTCTATCAAATTGCATACCCTCAACGACATCCAGTTCTGTTTCAATTCCCTTTGCTTCTTCAACAGTAATTACTCCTTCATTACCAACTTTCTGCATTGCCTTCGCAATCATGTTTCCAATTTCTTTATCACCATTGGCAGATATTGTTCCAACTTGTGCTATTTCATCACTGTCTTTTACTTTTTTTGCAGACGAAATTAGTTTTTCTTTTACAGCATCTACTGCTGCATCAATTCCTCTTTTAACGTCCATTGGATTCATGCCTGCTGTAACATATTTACAACCTTCTTTTACTATTGCTTGTGCGAGTATTGTTGCAGTTGTTGTTCCATCACCAGCTTCATCATTAGTTTTACTAGCAACTTCTTTTACCATCTGAGCTCCCATATTTTCAAATTTATCTTCAAGCTCGATTTCTTTGGCCACAGACACTCCATCTTTTGTAGTTCTAGGCGCTCCATAAGATTTGTCTATAACAACATTTCTACCTTTTGGCCCAAGTGTAACTTTTACTGTGTTTGCAAGAATATCGACACCTCTGAGCATTGCTGCTCTAGCTTCAGAATCAAATTTTACTATTTTTGCCATTTTATCTCCTTATTTTTTATTTTGAAGAAGATATACCCATAATGTCTGACTCTTTCATTATGCTGTATTCTTTTCCATCTATTTTTACTTCAGTTCCAGACCACTTTCCGAATAAAACTTTATCTCCAACTTTAACATCCATTGGTATTAGCTTTCCATCTTCAGTTTTTGCTCCTCCTCCGACGGCTACAACTTTGCCTTCTTGTGGTTTTTCTTGTGCAGTATCTGGGATTATTATTCCTCCAGCAGTCTTCTCACTGCTATCTAAAACTTCAATTAGCACTCTATCGTGCAAAGGTTTAAATTTCATATTAACTCCTATAAATATGATGTTCATATAGAGATACGCAGGCATTATTTCAAGATATCAAGAAAAATTAACATCTCAAAAAAACCAAAGAATTAAAGCAATTTTTAAGCTATATCTCATACATGTCTATAAATTTGGATAAAAATGGACTTAAATCAATAGTCTCTGCTTTTGATTTATTTTTTATTGATATTTGGGGGGTTATTCATAATGGAATTACTCTTCATCCAGAGTCCATTGCAGTTTTAAATAATTTAGATAAAGCGAAAAAAGAATATGTGCTATTAACAAACGCTCCTAGACCCAACCAAACGGTAATTAAATTTTTAAAAAATATGGGATTAGATGATAAAAAATCGCAAAATGTTTATACTTCTGGAGAAGCTTCATTGGTTTATTTGAATAAAAACTTTATAAATAAAAATTTTTACCATATCGGACCCCCAAGAGATTTTGATTTATTTAAATTATTTGAAAAAAACAAAGTTAATTCTATTGAAGAATCTCAGTTTATATTATGTACAGGACTTTTTGATGAACACAGCAAAAATCTAAATTTTTATAAAAAAATTTTTAAAAACAATATAAATAAAAAAATGATATGCACCAATCCTGATTTAATAGTGGACAGAGGTAACGAAAGAGAGTTTTGCGCAGGAACAATAGCAAAAGTTTATGAACAAGAAGGTGGAAGTGTTGAATATTTTGGTAAGCCTTACCCAATTGTATATAGACAGTCTACAAAAAATATAAAAAAAAGAGTTTTATGTATAGGTGATAATTTAAATACGGATATAAAAGGCGCCAATAATCAAAATTTTAAATCACTTTTAATCAAAAATGGAATTCATAAAAAAGAGATAGAAAAAAATGATTTAAAAATTGTTTATAAAAAATATAATGCTCATGCTGACTATATTCAATCAAATTTAAGATGGTAAAAACTACAAAATATAAAAACTTTAAAATAAAAAAAACTCACCAAAATTCAATCCTTCTTATAGGAAATTTTGATGGACTTCACTTAGGTCATCAAAAATTATTTAAGTTAGCCAATATATATAAAAAAAAATATAAACTAAAGTTAGGAGTAATCACTTTTGACCCTATTCCTAAAATGTTTTTTAACAAAAATTATGTGAATTATAGAATTTCAAATTTTAATCAAAAACTAAATTATTTTAAAAAGTATGAAGTCGATTTTATTATAAATAAAAAATTTAATATTAAGTTTTCAAAAATAAAATATGATGATTTTATAAAAAATTTTTTATTTAAAAAATTAAAAGTAAAGTTTATTTTTGTAAGCAATAATTTTAGATTCGGAAATAAAAGAATAGGAAATGTAAGATTATTGAAGAAACATGGATATAAATTCAATTACCAAATAGTTAAGCCGACCCCTTTAATTAAAAATAGTCAAATTGTTTCATCATCATTAATCAGAAACTTGTTATCAGAAGGAAAACTTAATAAAGCAAATAAACTTTTAGGAAGGAACTGGTCAATTCAGGGAAGAGTAAAAGAGGGAAGGAAAATGGGAAGAAAAATTGGTTTTCCAACTTGCAATATTGATATTAAAAATTATGTAATAGCTAAACCAGGAGTTTATGGAGTTAAAGTTAAAATTCACAATAACAGTCAATACGTAAAAGGAATAGCCAATTTAGGATATAGACCTACTTTTAATCAAAAAAAAATTCTTTTAGAGGTAAATTTATTTAATTTTAATAAAAATCTTTATAAAAGGAAAATAGAAGTCGAATTTACAAAATATATAAGAGGTGAAAAAAAGTTTTCTGGGGTAGAAAGTCTTAAAAAACAAATTAATAGAGATATTAAAATAGCAAAAAAAATTAAAATATGAGCAAAGAAGATATTATTTTACCCAAAACATCTTTTTCTATGAAGGCTAATTTACCTAATAAAGAGCCAGAGCTACTAAAATATTGGGAACAAATTAATTTATATGAGAAATTAAGAGAAAAAAGCAAAGGTAAGGAAAAGTTCATTTTACATGATGGGCCACCTTACGCCAATGGCAATATTCATATGGGTACTGCTTTAAATAAAATTCTTAAGGATATTATTACAAAATTTCATCAGATGGCAGGAAAAGACTCCGTTTATGTTCCGGGCTGGGATTGTCATGGACTTCCAATTGAATGGAAGATTGAAGAACAGTATAAAAAAAATAAAAAAAACAAAAACGACATACCTATAGTAGAATTTAGAAAGGAGTGTAGAGATTTTGCAAATAAATGGATTAAAATTCATAAAAATCAATTCCAAAGACTTGGTGTTATTGGAGATTGGGAAAATTATTATTCAACAATGTCATTTGATGCCGAGGCACAGATTGTAAGAGAATTAGGTAAATTTTTAAAAGATGGAAGTCTTTATAAAGGATACAAACCAGTTCTTTGGTCTACAGTTGAAAAAACAGCTTTAGCGGACGCAGAGGTTGAATATAAAGATCACACTTCAGATACGATTTATGTATCCTTTCCTGTTAAGAAAGCTAATTTAAAAAACTTAATTAATGCGAATGTTATTATATGGACCACAACTCCATGGACGATACCTGCAAATAAAGCTTTGGCCTACAATCAAAGTTTAAAATATTTAATAATTAAAATAAATGATGAAGGTGACTTTAAAGATAAAAAAATAATAGTTGCTAAAGATTTATTGGAGCAATTAATCAAGGAATGCGAAATCAAAAATTACAGTAAAGTGGATGAGTTGCCAGGAAAAGACCTTAAAGGAGTAATATGCTCACACCCTTTTGCTGAGATAGGATATAATCATGATATTCCAATGTTGGAAGCAAGATTTGTTACAACAGAGCAAGGTTCTGGAATTGTCCATTGCGCCCCAAGTCACGGTCCTGACGATTTTAATTTATGTTTAAATAACGGAATTAAAGCAGTTGAAACAGTTGATGACGATGGTAAATATACCAAGCATGTTAAGTCGTTTGAGGGTTTACATATTTTTAAAGCAAACCCAATTATAATCGAAAAGTTAAAAGAGCAAAAAAAACTTTTAGCTAATGGAAAATTAAACCATAGTTACCCCCATTCATGGAGGTCCAAAGCTCCTTTAGTTCATAGAGCTACACCTCAATGGTTTATCTCAATGGAAAGTAATGATTTAAGAATTAAAGCTTTAGAGGCTCTAGAAAAAACAGATTTCTATCCTAGCAAAGGCAAAGAAAGAATAAAATCTATGATAGAGACAAGACCTGACTGGTGTGTGTCAAGACAAAGAGTTTGGGGCGTTCCTCTTCCTATATTTATCTCAAAAAAAACAAACAAACCTTTGGTAGATGAAAACGTAATAGAAAATATTGCAAAAATATATGAAAAAGAGGGTTCAGATTGTTGGTTCTCTGACGACCCACAAAGATTTTTGGGTGATAAATATAAATCAGAAGATTATACAAAATTAAGTGATATTGTTGAAGTATGGTTTGATAGTGGATCAACTCATTCTTTTGTTCTTGAAAAAAGAAAAGATCTTAAATGGCCAGCGTCAATGTATTTAGAGGGTTCAGATCAGCATAGAGGTTGGTTTCATTCGTCTTTATTAGAGTCTTGTGGAACAAGAGGAGAGGCTCCATTTGAGTCAATACTTTCCCACGGCTTTGTTGTTGATGGAAAGGGTCTGAAGATGTCTAAGTCATTAGGAAACGTCATTGCTCCAGAGGATATTTTGAAAAAATATGGAGCAGATATTCTTAGAATTTGGGTTGCAGGATCAGATTACGCAGAGGATTTAAAAATAGATTACGGTATTCTAGAACAACATGCCGAGTCATATAGAAAGATTAGAAATACCTTTAGATATATTCTTGGAAATCTAAAAGATAGTTACGAAGATTTAGATTTTAACAAAGTTGAAATTAATGAACTCGACGAGTTAGAACAATACATGTTAAATAAAATTTATATTATAGATCAATTATTTCATGAGAACTTTTCTAAATATAATTTTCATACATTGTACAAAGATTTATTAAACTTTTGCTCACAAGATTTATCATCATTTTATTTTGATATTAGAAAAGATATTCTTTACTGTGATCCAGCAACATCAAAAAAAAGAAAAAATTGCGTTAAAATATTAAATATACTTTTAAAATGTCTTTTGACTTATTTTGCACCCATTATTTCATTTACTACAGAGGAAATATTTCAATTAATAAATAAAAATAAAGAAAGCATACATTTATCATCATTTGTAAAGGTCCCAGAGAAGTGGAAAAATCAAATTATTAATGAAAAGTGGAACAAGGTAAGAAAAATAAAAGATACTTGCAATATTTCCATTGAAGAAAAAAGATCAACTAAAGAGATTGGGTCAAGTTTAGAAGCAAGTATAGAAATCAAGTTAGGAAAAAAATTATATGATCTTGCAAAATTATATGATTTTGCAGAAATTTGTATAACGTCTGAAGCTCAATTAAAATTAGATACTAATTTAGAGGATGAAATTGAGGTCAATACTTTGAAAGCAAAAGGAGAAAAATGCCCAGTCTGTTGGAAAATAAAGTTGAACAAATGTGAGAGACATAATTGTAAATTAAGTTAATGACTGTATTTAAAAAAAAATTTTATAGCTTTATATTAATTCTCCCTCTGCTTTTTTTTATTGATCGTCTAAGTAAAATTATCATTTTAAACTATTTTGAAACAAGTCTTGAAACATATATAAAAATAACCTCCTTTTTAAATCTTGTTTTAGTTTGGAATTCTGGAGTTGGATTCGGACTATTCTCTTTTGAAGAAAATATTGCTTATAACATAATTACTTTTTTTGTTTTGTTAGTAATAATATTAATTTTTTATTTATCTTTAAAAACCAATGATATAAAATTTTATTTTTATTTAATAATTATAGGGGGAGCATTAGGAAATTTTTTTGATAGAATTTTATATTCTGCGGTTCCTGATTTCATTGATTTTCATATTGGAAATTTTCACTGGTTTGTTTTTAATATTGCGGATATATTTATAACTGTTGGCATTATTTGCCTTATTATTGCTGAAATAATGTTGAATAAGGAAATAAATGAAAAATAAAATTTTAACTGTTTGTGTTATTTTAGTAATTTCAATACTTACATCTTGTAAAACGTTGACAGAGGGATTGTCAGGAAAGAAAAAAGATGGATCTGATGTTTTTTTGGTAAAGAAAAAAAATCCCCTAATAGTCCCAAAAGAATATAATGAGTTACCGAAACCAATTTCCGACCAAGATGACAATGAATTAAATAATATCGACGATGATGTAAAACAAATGTTTGGCGATTTATTTGATACATCGGATAATGAAAACTTCAGTATGACAAGTGATTCTTCACTTGAAGAATCTGTATTAAAAAAAATTAAAGCTAAGTAATGAAAAAAATTGAATACAAGTTATTCAAAAAAAAAAAAAATAAAAAAAAATTTTTAAACGAATATAAAAATCTAATTTCAAAAAATAATAATGCATCAGAAATAATAAATTCGTGGAAAACTAACTATAAATATAGTTATTCTGGGAAAAGTCTCAATGTATTTAAAAATAATAATAATATAAGAATATTTGGAATGGGAGGTTCTTCCCTCGGATCTAAAGCAATACATGATTTTTTAACTCACAAAGTAAAAAAAAAAATTAATTTTATTGATAATATTGTTCCTGGCAAAGTGCTAAATAAAAAAAAAAAACATTTAAATTTAATAATTTCGAAATCAGGAAATACACTTGAAACAATAGTTAACTCAAATTTATATATAAATAATAAAGATGCTAATATTATAATTACAGAAAAATCAAAATCATTAATTACACAAATAGCAAATCAATTGAAATGTGATATTGTTGAGCATAATAATTTTATAGGTGGACGTTATTCTGTCCTTTCAGAAACTGGAATGTTACCAACATATTTGATGGGATTAAACCCAAACAAATTTAAAGTTTATAACAACTTAATTAAAAATAAAAAATTCATAAATAATCTTATATCAAGTACATCATCCATATTTTATTTTATGCAAAATAAATATACAAATTCAATTATTTTAAATTACGATGAAAAATCAGATAGCTTATTTAAATGGTACCAACAATTAGTAGGAGAGAGTCTTGGAAAAAAAGGAAAAGGTATTTTACCTATGATCTCAACTATGCCAAAAGATAATCATAGTTTATTGCAGTATTATTTAGATGGACCTAAGAAATCTTTTTATACTATATTTAGTGTTAATGAAAAATCTATAAAAAGAAAAAATAAATTTAAATTAAGTAAACCTTTCAATAAATTTACAGAAACTAATCCAAATAAAATTCTTTACTCCCAAAAGCATGCAATTGAGAATATATTTGATAAAAAAAACATTCCATATAGATCAATTAATGTTTTAGAAAGGTCCGAAGTTGTAATGGGTGAACTGTTTTGTTTTTTTATGCTAGAAACAATCTTGCTAGGAAGAGCTTTAAAGATTAATCCTCTAAATCAGCCATCTGTCGAAATTGTAAAAAAAAGGGTAAGTCAAATACTACTTAAAACTTAGCAATTATAACCTTTGACTTGCCATATTTTTTTTCGATTAATATATTAATATCAGTTGGTAAAACATCTTTAGTTTCCACATGTCTATGCAGAATAACAAGTCCATTTTTATCTAAAATTTTATGTTTTTTTATCATTTCTAATAAATCTAAAATTCTTTTTTCTTTAAATGGTAGATCCATAAATATTAGATTAAATTTTCCATTAATTGAAAGTAGAGAACTTTTTTCATAAATATCTTTTTCAAAAATCTCAGACTTATTTTTATATTTAAAAATACTAATATTTTTTTTTAAAATTTTAGATGTTTTTTTATAGTTTTCAAAAAATACTACTTTATTTGCTCCTCTTGATAGACATTCTATCCCAAAAGATCCTACACCAGAAAATAAATCTAAAATATTAGAATTTTCAAATTTGAACTTTAAAATATTTGAATGAGTTAAAATATTAAACAAAGATTCTTTAAGTATATCTTTTAAGGGTCTAGTATTTTTATCGTAAGGTAAAATTATTTTTCCACCTTTTTTTTCCCCTCCAATTATTCTCATTAATCTATTACTTTATAACCAATATCACTTCTACAAAATCCGTTATCCCAATTAAGATCTTTAATTAAATTTAAATTGTTATTTCTAGAAGTTTTAAAATTATCCGAAAGTGTTACGAAGTTTAATACTCGTCCACCACTGGAAAAAATTTTATCATTTTTGTAAGTTGTACCTGCATGAAAGATATAATTATTATTTTCGATTTTAATTTTATCTAAATTTTTTATAATTTTATTTTCATATTGATCCGGATAACCTTTTGAACACAAAACCACACATAAGCTTTTTTCACTTTTCCACTGTACTTCATGAGCTAGTCTACCTTTACAAGAGTCTAAAATTATATCTAATAAATCTGTGTTAAGTCTTGGCAGAATTGTTTGACATTCTGGATCACCCATTCTAACGTTGTATTCAATTAAGTATGGTTCATCTTTTATTATCATTAGTCCAGCATACAAAAAACCTAAATATCTTGTCCCTAAATTTTCAATTGCTTTTAATGTTGGGTAAATAATTTTATTCATAATTTTTTTTTCTAAATTTGGGTTATCTAGTCTGGACGGTGAGTATGCACCCATACCACCCGTATTTTTACCTTTGTCGCCCTCTAGAACCCTTTTATGATCTTGTGCAGTTTGAAAGTTAATAATATTTTTACCATCAGATATTATAAAAAAACTCATCTCTTCTCCTACTAAAAATTCCTCAACAAGTATGTTTTCAGCTTTTCCAAATTTACCATCAAATATTTCATTAATAGCATTTTCTGCAAATGCTAGATCTTCACAAATATAAACACCTTTACCAGCTGCGAGTCCGTCTGCTTTTACGACCAAGGGAAATTTGCACTTAGAAACATAAACAATAGAATCTTTTTTATTCTGAAAAATACCAAATTTTGATGTAGGGATTTTATATTCTTGACAGATTTTTTTTGTAAATATCTTTGAACCTTCTAACTGCGAACATATTTTATTAGGACCAAACACCAAAACATTTTCATTCTCAAAAAAATCTACAATTCCATTTACTAACGGTTGTTCAGGTCCTATGATTAATAAATCTATTTTTTTATTTTTTACTATGCCTCTAATCTCTTCAAAATCATCAATATTTACTTTTATATTATTAGCTATATTTTGTGTTCCTGCATTTCCGGGAAGACAAAATATATTTTTTGCTTTATTTGACTGTTTAATGCTAACGCAAATAGCGTGTTCTCTTCCACCACTTCCAATTATTCCAACATTCATATAATATTTTATAAACTAAAAATGTATAAAAAATTAGCAAAATTAAAATATTTAC
>MDSV01137635.1_pt1 | contig 37516 bp, 26 predicted proteins | sample 810851 | NCBI WGS metagenome assembly MDSV01 (sample SAMN05326640, study PRJNA326480) | marine metagenome | isolation source: seawater | place: Atlantic Ocean: North East | collected 2012 | reverse complement strand
TGCTGCTGAGGAAGCGCCTGCTGCTGAGGAAGCGCCTGCTGCTGAAGCAGAGGAGCCCGCTGCAGACGACGCTGAAGGCGAAGAGAAGAAGGAAGACTGATTCCTCTTCGTCCATGACATCAAAAAGGGAAGGCCACGGCCTTCCCTTTTTTGTTGGCATCGTGTGAACGAATCGTCGAACAAGGGGTGCCGAGAACCGCGCTCAAGGTACAGGAACATGCTATCTTCGCCGCATGGTTCACAACCCTTTACCAGAAGACCCTGCAGTGCTTGTCTTGGCAGACGGTACCGTGTTTCAGGGCAAAGCGGCGGGAAGCCGTGGTACAAGTTTTGGCGAAATCGCCTTCAACACGGGGATGTATGGCTACCAAGAGATCTTCACCGATCCCAGTTACCATCGTCAGATTGTGGTGATGGCGACGGCCCACATCGGCAACTACGGTGTGCACGAAGACGAAACAGAATCCTCTGGACCTCGCGTGGCGGGTGTGGTGGTGCGCAACTTCTCTTCCATTGCAAGTCGTCCAGGCGGCAATGGTACCCTTCAAGACGATTTGGAGGGGCATGAAGTCGTGGGCATTCGGGATGTGGACACGCGTGCTTTGGTGACGCACATTCGCGAAAATGGCGCCATGAATGCCGTGGTGTCCAGCGACGGCACGTCCGTCGAGGACCTCAAGGTCAAGCTCGCGGACGTTCCTTCGATGGAGGGCATGGAGTTGTCTAGCCAAGTCAGTGTGTCGGCGCCCCGTGAGGCTGGAGAGGGAGGGGAGCACCGTGTGGCGCTGCTCGACTTGGGTGTCAAGGAGAGCATCGTACGCTGTTTGGTGGACCGTGGTTGCCACGTCAAGGTGTTCCCATGGGACAGCAAGGCGTCGGATCTTCTTGTGTGGAATCCTGAGGGAATCATGTTGAGCAATGGACCTGGCGATCCGGCGGCCATGCCCGGCGTGGTGAATGAGGTGCGAGCATTGGCGGCCTCTGGGGTGCCAGTGTTTGGCATTTGCCTCGGACATCAGGTTTTGGCCCTGAGCCAAGGGTTGACCACGGAAAAGATGTTCAACGGTCACCGAGGGGTGAACCACCCAGTGAAGAACCTCATCAGCGGCAAGTGTGAAATCACGTCTCAGAACCACGGGTTTGTGGTCAGCCGCGATGCGCTTGAGTCCGCCACAGAAGTGGAAGAGACGCACGTCCATTTGAACGACAACACCGTGGCGGGCATTCGCGTGAAAGGAAAGCCCGTCTTCAGTGTCCAATATCACCCGGAGGCATCTGCGGGTCCACACGACAGCCGTTACCTGTTTGACGAGTTTGTCGCCAACATCGTAAAAGAGAAATCTGCCGTCTTGCAATGAACGACGGTCAATCCGAGGGACAGGGTCCCTTCTAATACATCTTACCGATGAGTTACATCGATTACGTTCACGCCCGCCAAATCTTGGATTCACGCGGCAACCCCACCTTGGAGGTGGAAGTTGGCACAGGTGACGGATCATTTGGCCGTGCGGCGGTTCCCTCTGGGGCGTCCACGGGTGTCCACGAAGCTGTGGAGCTTCGCGATGGCGGAGACGCCTGGATGGGCAAGGGCGTGGAGAAAGCCGTTTCTCACGTCAACATTGAATTGCAAGAAGCGCTTGTGGGCTTCGACGTCACCGACCAGCGTCTCATTGACGAGACCATGCTCGAAGTGGACGGCACGGAGAACAAAGGCAACTTGGGCGCCAACGCCATCCTCGGCGTGAGCCTCGCAGTGGCGCGTGCCGCTGCGGATTGCTTGGGCCAACCGTTGTACCGCTACGTCGGTGGGGTGAATGCACGAACGTTGCCCGTTCCCATGATGAACATCTTGAACGGCGGATCGCACGCTGACAACAAGATTGACATTCAGGAATTCATGGTGATGCCTGTGGGCGCCGAGACTTTCACGGACGGCTTGCGCATGGGCACGGAGATCTTCCACCACTTGAAGAGCGTGTTGAAGGGCCAAGGCCACAGCACCAACGTGGGTGACGAAGGTGGCTTCGCCCCCAACTTGGGAAGCAACGAAGAAGCCGTGGAAGTGGTCCTGCGTGCGATCGAGAAGGCGGGATACCGTCCTGGAGAAGACGTGCTTTTGGCCATGGATGCCGCGGCCTCTGAGTTCTACGACAAGGAAAGCGGCCTTTACAAGTTTGAGTCGACCGGAGACCAGCGAACCGGTGCTGAAATGGTGGACTTTTGGAAAGGCTGGTGCGACAAGTACCCCATCGTGTCCATCGAGGACGGATTGGACGAAGACGATTGGTCCGCGTGGAAGCAATTGACGGATGTGCTCGGCGAGCGCGTCCAGCTCGTGGGCGACGACTTGTTTGTCACCAACGTACGCCGTTTGTCGCGCGGCATCGAAGAGGGCGTGGGTAACTCGATTTTGGTCAAGGTGAACCAAATCGGAACCCTGTCTGAGACCATCGATGCTGTGAGCATGGCCCACCGTGCAGGCTACACTTCCGTGATGAGCCACCGCAGCGGGGAGACGGAAGACACGACCATTGCCGACTTGGCGGTGGCCTTGAACACGGGTCAGATCAAGACGGGCTCTGCGAGCCGTTCCGACCGCATTGCCAAGTACAACCAGTTGCTCCGCATCGAGGAGGAGTTGGGAAGCAATGCCCAGTACCTCGGAGTGGCCTTCCGTTGATCCCAATTCACCTGACATGAAAAGGGCAAGCCAATCGGCTTGCCCTTTTGCTTGGTGGAGAAAGTCCGCTCACATGCCGAAGGGCATGTCTTCTTTGGCCCGTGGATTGAGGTCCCATCCCAGCACAATTTCGTGGGTGCCGCCTGCAAAGGTTCGGATGTCCGTCGCCGTGAAATCCCGGGTGTATCCGATGCGGAATTGTTTGTTAAGTCGGCATTGGGTGATGAGCACAAAGCTGCTCCCGGTGCGGTAGCCAAGTCCCAGGGTGTAGGCGTCGGATACGGTGGCGACCAAGTTGAGGTCCAAAATGGAAGGGACGTCTGGCGTGGCACGGAACAGGACAGAAGGGGACAGGGAGAGCCAGCTGTTGGCTCGGAGGTTCATCCCCCCTTGGGCGTACATGTGGTTCCGGTAATAAGGGGAAATGCCTCCGTCGAGCGCCTTGTCAAACACAAAGAGCATCGGGGCAGAGAACCCCACAAACCAGTTGTTCCGGCGGAACAAGGCCCCAAATCCAAAGCGCGGTACCCAGGCACTGAGTTGTGTCCCTTGGTAAACGGGATCTGCAGGATCGATGACATCGATCTCACCGAGTCGTGCGCGGTACTGCAACAGTCCGCCACGCAGGCCAAAGCTCAAATCACTGTCGCCCATGTCCAAATGGTAGGCCGCATTGCCTGCAAGCTCAAAGGTGGACGTGATGCCCACACCGTCAATTGCAATGAGGCCACCGACCCCAAGCTCGCGGTTGGCAATGGCGCCGTGTGCCGAAAGAATGCCCGTGTTGGGCGCCCCGTCAAATTCCACCCATTGAAGGCGCTGCATGGCCATGGTTTCCCATTGACCTGAAGCCCCCGCATAGGCAGGATTGATCAGGGTGCCGTTGAAGAGGTACTGTCCGGTAAGGACGTCTTGTTGTGCCAGGGACGCGTAGGTCCCGAGCACGCCGAGGGCGGCGAAGAGAAGAGAGCGTTGCAGCATCGTCTTGAGGGGGTGTTCAGACTTGTACATCAGCGGCGGAGATCAACAGTTTGACGGTAGGTGAGGCCATTGGCTTCGAACACCACGAAGTAGGTCCCTACGGGCAATGGCCGGCCATTCAAGTTTGAGCCATCCCACGATTCGGAGATGTCATTGGAAAGGAAGACCATGCTGCCCCAGCGGTCGAAGACCGTGAAGGTGGTGTTTTCCAGCCAATCGCAAGGGGGAATGCCGAGGTCGGGCCCTGCATTTCTCACTTGGTACACGTCGTTGAATGAATCGTTGTTGGGAGAGAAGCCTGTGGGCAGTTCGGGCACGGTAGGCGGCTCCGAGATGACCATGATTTGCTCTACCGAAGACGTGTTGCCACAGTTGTCGACCATGGTGATGGTCCGGATCAACACACAGTTTGGACCGTTGCATTCGCCGCCTTCAAATTCATCGCTGGCGACAGCCGTGACAGTGCCACAGTTGTCCGTGACGTTCTCGAGCAGCGCTGCTTCATCGAAGGTTGGGATTTCACTGACGCAGAACAGTTCGAGGCTTTCGAGCGGCTCTTGAAGTGCCGGCGCTTCGTCGTCCACAAACGACAATTCCAGGACGTAATCCTCCGAAACGTTGCCACACCCATCCGTCAGTGTGTAGGTGTAGACCTCGGTCAGCGCACATTCGTCACCGAGCACCTCGATCAAGACGCTTGAAAGCACAATCTCAGAACCACTGGATTGGTTGTCCTCGAAGGACAGGTCCGCCGCACCAGGAGCCACCACGGTGGAATCACAGGAGAAGGTTTCTGCACTCACCCAATTCGTGAAGGCTGGCGCCTCGACATCTTCGACCAAGATGTTTTGCTGCACCGAGCTGGCGTTGCCACACGCATCTGTGACCGAATACGTGCGTCCGAGGAGGTAGGAGCCCGGGCAGTATTGCTCCAAGGTGTCTGTCGCGCAATCCACCAAAGCGTCGCTGCAGTTGTCTGCCCAAACCACCGATTCGACGTCACACACCGGCACATCCGCAGGTGCGTTGACCACCACATCCTCTGGCCAAGACACCAAATCAGGGGCAAGGGAGTCCACAAAGTTCACCACTTGAATCCAAGGCTCGGAAACGTTGCCACAGACATCTGAAGCCATCAAGGTCCAAGTCACTGTCATCTCAGCGGGACATGCTCCAGGGAGGGTGTCCAGGGTTTGGGTGACCTCAACTTCGTTGTGGTCTGTCCAAGCAGGCGCAACGGGCTCCCAAACGCTGTCGCAAGACAACACCAGATCGGTGGCCGCCGCCGACCACACAGGGGCGTCGTTGTCAAACAGCTGCACAGGTTGGACCCACACTTCTTGGTTCCCGGCCAAGTCCTCGACCGTCCATGTCAACACGACTTCATCGATGCAAGGTTCCAAAGCTTCCAAGGTGTCGATCTGGACAGCCACCATCAAATCTTCCGTTTGCGTGCAGCTGTCCATGTACACGAGCTCACTCTCCCACACGTCGAGCAACAGCGCGTCTCCCCAGGCCAGGCTTGCGCCTGCAGGTCCTGCGTCAATGGAGGGTGCGAGTTGATCCAAAACGGTGATTTCTTGGCTCGCTTCGGCCGTGTTTCCGCAAGCGTCCTCTGCCGTCCAAATCACCAGCAGCATCCACTGATTTGCCCCAAGTCCGCTGAGCGTATCGAGCTGGGCTGTGAGGGTGACGCCAGAGCAGGCGTCCGTGGCCATGGCTGAGTCAAGGAGCGTGGGCGCGTTGCATTCCCACGTCGTGGGTTCTGGGACAAACGTGAATTCGGGCGCTCCCTCGTCGACAATGGTAATCACTTGCACGCCTTCACTGAGGTTGCCCGCATCGTCTGAGACGGCAAAGGTGCGTGTCAAGGTACCCGCCCCGTCACATGGCCCGGGCGTGTATTCGTCCACGTGAGTCCAAGAGGTCGTTCCGCAGTTGTCAGAAATCACAGGGGCGGTCAAAGGCACTTCATCTGTGCAGGCCACGGTGTCATTTGCAGGGAACACCACCTCGGGCGCAACCGTGTCCACCACTTGAATCACACGTTCATGCACAGTGCTGTTGCCACAGGCATCTTCTGCCGTCCAGGTCTGGATGACGTCGTAGTTGCCGAGGGCGTTTCCTGGCATGGTGTCGGTGGCCAAAACCAAGGTCACCTCGCTGCACAGATCTTGCACCTCAGGGACATCCGTGGGAAGTGCCGCGTCGCAGGACACGGTCATGTCTTCAGGAGTGAAGAGCCAAACAGGGGCAACGGTATCCACGACATTCACGGTGACCAACATGGAATCGGCGTTCCCAGAGAGGTCGGAGATGATGTACGTCCGCGACACGGTGGATGCGCCCTCGCAGGAGCCAAGCGTCATGACATCGTTTACCACCACAAAGACACTGTCTGAACAGGCGTCCATGGCCTCGACCGGCAAAGGACTCAGGTCTTCACCGCATTGCCGCGTTTCATCGCTCCACGTCGTCACAAACGAGGGAGGGGTGGTGTCAACCACAGTCACGATTTGGGTCGTGTCCGTTTCATTGCCACATGCATCTGTCGCAGTGAACGTCCGAATCACGGTGTAATTGTTGGCATTTGAACCATCTAACAAGGATTCGCTGACCGACACCGTCGTGGTTCCACATGCATCTTCCGCTTCGGCCAAAACGGATGGCAAAGCCTCGTCACATTGCACCGTCAACGCTTCGGGGACCACGGTGAAGTCCGGTGCGACGGTGTCCACCACTTGAATCAACTGAGAGGACTCGAGGACATTGCCGTTCGCGTCTGTCGCGGAGAATGTGCGCGTCCAAAGACCAGAGCCGAGGCAATCGCCTTCGCTGAAGGATTGATCGACCAGATCCACCGTGACCAAATCACTGCATGCGTCCGTCGCAGTGGGCATGGTTGTGTCCAATGCTTCGCCGCAGGCCATGGTGTAATCTTCTGGGAAGGTCGCCCATTCTGGGCTGACGGTGTCCTCCACGTGCACCACATGTTGGTGTTCCGCGATGTTGTCACAGTCGTCGACAGCTTCGAAGGCAAAGATCAAGTCGTACACGCCTGTGGAGACATCTCCAACCGTATCCACTTCCCAAGTGATTTGAGGGGTGGCACAATTGTCGGTCGCCGTGGGGAGCACGAGCTCGTAAACGTCTGTGCATTCGATGGTGACATCTTCTGGAAGGAAGTCCCATTCTGGAGCTTCGATGTCTGTCAGCAGGATGACTTGTTCTGCCTGAGACACGTTGTTGCAGGCATCCACAGCCGTGTAGGTCCGAACAATCGCGGAGATGGGGAGGGTGCACCCTCCACTGAATTCCACGTCATTCCAAACCAAGGTGATCACTTCCGAGCACGCGTCAGTTGCACTGGGCACAGGGATTTGGCTGAAATTTTGAGTGCACGACAAATCCACTTCCTCGACCAAGCCCACGAACGTAGGACCTTGTGTGTCCACTTGGGTCATGGTTTGGACCACCTCGTTGACGTTGCCTGCATCGTCTGTCGCTGTGAACGTGCGTTGAAGAATCAGCAAACCACAAATGCCGGGAAGTGTGTCTGTGGACATTTGGAGGTCCACCGGTCCGCATGCGTCGACCGCCAGGGCCATGTCCCCTGGCCAAGGATCGGTGCATTCCACGATGGCATCCTCTGGCACAAATGAGAATTCTGGCGAAGTGGTGTCCTGAACGGTGATGGTCTGTTCAGCAGACGTGCTGTTTCCGGCATCGTCGGTGGCGGTGAACGTGCGCACAACGATGTAGTTGCCCGCCGCATCTCCGGCCGTGGTTGCGCTTGATACGTCGATGGTCACCTCGCCGCAGTTGTCCGAGGCCATGGCGTCCTCCATGGGCATGTCGTCGGAGCATTCGACGGTGTGGTCTTCCGGCACGAAGGTGAATTCAGGCGCCGTGGTGTCTTGCACGGTGATGGTCTGGACGGCTGTCGCACTGTTTCCAGCATCGTCCGAGGCTGCAAAGGTGCGCACGACGACGTAGTTGCCTGCAGCTTCGCCGGCGGTTGTCTCGCTCGTCACTTCAATGGTCACCTCGCCGCAGTTGTCCGATGCTGTGGCGTCGTCCATGGGCATCTCGTCGGAGCATTCCACCGTGTAGTCTGCCGGTACGAAGGTGAACTCTGGCGTTGTGGTGTCTTGGACCGTGATGGTTTGGGCTGCTGAGCTGCTGTTGCCCGCATCGTCAGTGGCCATGAAGGTGCGCACGATGACATAGTTGCCCGCGGCATTGCCCATGATTGTTTCGCTCGACACTTCAATGGTCACCTCGCCGCAGTTGTCTGAGGCCACGGCGTCCTCCATGGGCATCTCGTCGGAGCATTCGACGGTGTAATCCGCAGGGACAAACGAGAACTCCGGCGCCGAGGTGTCTTGGATTGTGATGGTTTGCGTGGCTGAAGTGCCATTGCCGGCGTCGTCTGTTGCGGTGAACGTCCGTGCGATGGTGTAGTTGCCCGTGGCATCGCCGGGGGTCGTTTCACTGGTCACGGTGATCGTGATTTCGCCGCAGTTGTCTGTGGCTGTGGCGTCGTCCATCGGAATGTCATCTGAACACTCCACGGTGTAATCCTCGGGAATGTTCAAGGCGGGTGGGGTGGTGTCCTGAACGGTGATGGTTTGCGTGTCGGAGGTGCTGTTGCCGGCGTCGTCCGTGGCGGTGAAGGTCCGGATGACGGCGTAGTTGCCGGCGCCGTTGCCGGGAATGGTCTCCACCTCCACGGAAACACTTGTGGGGCCGCATGCGTCGATGGCCTCGGCCAAATCGAGGACCAACCCCTCAGAGCATTCTGTGGTGTAGTCCGCCGGCACGGTCAACGTTGGTGCGGTGGTGTCCTGAACCGAAATGGTCTGGGTGGCCGAGCTGCTGTTGCCGGCATCGTCTGTTGCGGTGAAGGTGCGTGTGATGGTGAAGTTGCCCGTGGCATCGCCCGCGGTCGTTTCACTGGACACGGTGACCGTGACCTCTCCACAGTTGTCCGTCGCCATGGCATCGTCCATTGGCATGTCGTCCGCGCACTCGACGGTATAGTCGGCTGGAACGAGGGTGAACTCCGGCGCCGAGGTGTCGACGACGGTGAAGGTCTGAGTGGCGGAGCTGCTGTTGCTGGCATCGTCGGTGGCCGTGAAGGTGCGAACCACGGTGTAGTTTCCGGCCGCATTTCCGGGAATCACCTCATCGCTGTGGGTGAGATTCACCGTGCCACACAAGTCGCTGGTGGACGGCTCGGCATAGGGCAAGGCGTCGGAACATTCCACCATGGCATCCTCTGGCACGGAGATGAATGCCGGAGGCGTGGTGTCTTGCACGGTGATATTTTGCGATGCCGAAGTGCTGTTTCCTGCGTCGTCGGTGGCAATGAATGTCCGGATGACGGTGTAGTTGCCTGCGGCATTTCCAGGAATGGTTTCCACCTCCACGGAGACACTCGTGGGGCCGCACGCGTCGACGGCCTCTGCCAAGTCGAGCACCAACCCTTCAGAACACTCCACGGTGTAGTCCTCAGGAATGTTCAAGGCGGGTGGGGTGGTGTCCACCACGGTGATGGTTTGCGTGTCGGAGGTGCTGTTTCCGGCATCGTCGGTGGCGGTGAACGTCCGGATGACGGCATAGTTGCCGGAGGCGTTTCCCGGAATGGTCTCCACCTCCACGGAAACACTTGTGGGGCCGCATGCGTCGATGGCTTCGGCCAAATCGAGGACCAACCCCTCAGAGCATTCTGTGGTGTAGTCCGCCGGCACGGCCAACGCTGGTGCGGTGGTGTCCTGAATCGAAATGGTCTGGGTGGCCGAGCTGCTGTTGCCGGCATCGTCTGTTGCGGTGAAGGTGCGTGTGATGGTGTAGTTGCCCGTGGCATCGCCCGCGGTCGTTTCACTGGACACGGTGACCGTGACCTCTCCACAGTTGTCCGTCGCCATGGCATCGTCCATCGGCATGTCGTCCGTGCACTCGACGGTGTAGTCGTTTGGCACGAAGGTGAATTCAGGTGCGGTGGTGTCTTGCACCGTGATGTTCTGTAACGCAGTCGTGGCATTGCCGGCGTCGTCGGTTGCAGTGATGGTGCGGGCGATGGTGTAGTTGCCTGCAGCGTTGCCCGTCGTGAACAAGTCGGTGAACGTCACGGCGACAGGGCCGCAGTCGTCTGTGGCCGTGGCAGACATGAGAGGCAAACCGTCCGAGCACTCCACAACGGTGTCTTCAGGAAAGCTTACAAATGCAGGAGGCGTGGTGTCTTGCACGGCGATGGTCTGCGTGGCCGTGTTGCTGTTGCCCGCGTCGTCGGTGGCCGTGAAGGTGCGGGTGATGACGTAGTTGCCCGTGGCGTTGCCCGGCGTGGTGACGCTCGAAACTTCTACGGTCACCGTGCCGCACAGGTCCACTGCAGTGGCGTCCTCCATGGGCATGTCGTCTGTGCATTCGACGGTGTAATTCGCGGGAACCAACGTGAATTCTGGGGCCGTGGTGTCCACGACGCTGATGGTTTGTGTGGCCGAGCTGCTGTTGCCGGCATCGTCGGTCGCCGTGAATGTGCGGGTCACGGTGTAGTTGCCTGCGCCGTCGCCAGGGGTGGTCACGCTTGACACTGCAATGACGACATCGCTGCAATTGTCTTGCGCCGTCGCATCCAACAATGTCAAATCTTCTGAGCACTCGGCGGTGTAATCGGCCGGCACGAAGGTGAATGTGGGCGCGGTGGCGTCGACGATGGAAATCAACTGAACGGCCTGAGCGGTGTTCCCTTGGGCGTCGGTGGCCGTGAAGGTTCGCGTCAACAAGTGCTGACCCTGTGCCACTTCAAGGGCCAAATCGTCAGACACCTCCAAGGTGATGGACGTGCAATTGTCGGTGGCCACGGCCAAGTCAAAGGGGATGTCGTCTTCGCACGACAGGGTCACGTCTGCGGGCACCGACTGAAAAGTCGGGGGAGTGGTGTCTGAGAACACCACTGTCTGAGGGTTGGACGCTGCATTTCCACAAGCATCTACCGCGGTGTGAGTGACATTCAACTGGAAGGCACCTGAACTTGGCGTGCCCAAGGTGTCGATGCTCATTTCCCAACTCACCGCGGAGCAATTGTCCTGCGCGTCGAGGGACGGGGGACTCCAGATTTGGTCGCACTCCAACGAGACGACTTCATCAAACACGGTTTCAAAGACAGGTGCTTCTGTGTCTCGGATGGAGATGATTTGCTGTGCATCTGCCATGTTGCCGCAAGCATCGACCACGGTGAACGTGCGGATCAAATCGTAATCCGACGCGCATGTTCCGAATGCAGTGTCTGTGGTCGTGGTGATCTCGAAGGAAGAGCAATCGTCGTCGGCTTCTGCGTCTTCCATCACAGGTTCTTCATTGCATGCGTAGGTCGCATCCGCAGGCACGTAAGTGAAGTAGGGCAGGTCGTTGTCTGTGACGGTCACGGTTTGGACCTCAAGCGTTGAGTTCCCGCAGAGGTCTGTGGCCAAAAAGCGTCGCTCCAAAATGTACTCTTCTGGACAGCTGGTGGGCGGCAGCGAGTTGAACACCGCAATGGTGATGTCTTCTTCGGCGGTGCAATTGTCTGTGGCAGAAGCCGCGGGGTACACGAATTCACTTCCGCACGGCAACACGACGTCCGCGGGCAGGGCCACGGTTGGCGGTGTCTGGTCGCGGACGTAGATGGTTTGGGCTCCTGTGGCGGTGTTGCCGCAGAGGTCTTCCGTGGCAAACGTTCGGTACACAGTGTATTCGCCAGGGCAGTCGCCCTGCTCGATGACTTGCTCTCCTTCGGTTACTGCGAGAGGGCCGTTGCAGGCGTCGCTGGCTGTCGCAGGCGCGAAGGTGGGACCGACTTCACAGCTGAACACGGCATTGGAGGGGGCATTCAGCACAGGGTCAATCTCGTCGATGACCTGCACGGTTTGGGTGTGTTGGGTGGTCAATCCGCATCCGTCGGTCGCGGTGTAGGTGCGGATGCGGGTGAATTCATTGGGGCAATCTCCATTGACAAACGATTCCGTCATGGCGAGGGATGCGGAGCTGCAATCGTCCGTGGCAACCACGGTGTTGAGCGCATCCAATTCTTCGAGCTCCACCGGACAGTTCAGAGTGTAGTCGTTGGGCACATCCTGAAGAAGGGGAGGGGTGTCGTCGGTGACGTCGACCGATCCTTGGATTTGGTCAAAATCATGGAGGTTGCCCACGAAGAACTCCACCACGGCGTCGTTGTCCGAGGCACAAATGGAGGAAGTCTCCTCGCATGCGCTGAACTCCAAGCTGGACACGCCAAGGCCCCCATAGACCGTGCCGCCCACAGAAGCTGACCAATCAAAGGTCCCGCCCAGGCCGTGCTCGGCATTCACGCCATTGGCGCCGACCCCGACTTGCAGGGGATAGCCTTGGAGAGAGTTGGAAGTTTCGAGGTGAATGGTCTCTCCTGCGAGCGCACCACCGCCCACCAGCTTGCTGATGTTGGGTCGGAGGGTCCAGATGGTCCAGTCGTCGACCTCACCTGGGTTGGCTGAGGCGTCATTGACATTGCCGCCGCCGGCCACCCACTCGGCCCCAGTTGCCTCGAGGTCGAAGTAGAAGTCGACTTCGAAGAAGGCATTGACGTTGCTGTTGTTGTAAACTGTTCCTTGCAGGCGCGCCACGTCTTCGGGATACACGGTCCAGGTCAGGGGAGCGCCAAGGTCATTGAAGTGGTTGGTCGAGGTGAGTCCTGTCGAGGTGAATTCACCCAATTGGATCGTGCCGAGGTTGACGGGAAGGCCGGTGGGCCGGTTTCCGGAACAAGACGACGAGCTGCCCGTGGTGTACTTGAAAATCTGCACCCAGTAGTCAGGGCACCCGTAGGTGAACGCCGGGAAATTGGGGAGGGCCTGCAATGGTTCTCCTTCGGAACAAGAAATTTCAACGGGTTCCAAGGTGTCCTCTACAAAAGACAAGTCGAAGGTTTCACAGTTCGTTTGGGCTGTGCCTTGCGAGGCGTGGAGACTGGTCAAGAGGATGCCAAAGGCAAGGAGTACATTTCGAAGCATGGTCACTGACAGTTTTGGTGCGCGCGACAAATGATAATTTACATAAAATTATATCATTTTTTGCGACCTAACCTTCACTGAGTGAATAACTTTTGGTGAAATGCGAACAAAACAATTCCCGCAGCCACGCCCACGTTCAGCGAGGCCGTCTTGCCTTTCATGGGGATGGACACGGTGGTGTTGCAATGCTTGAGTACGTCCGCTGAAATGCCTGCGTGTTCGTCGCCCAAAATCAAGCACGTGGGCGTCGTGCCATCGAGGCTGTTCAAGGGGGCGTTCCCCTTTTCCGATACGGCTACTGGGGAGAGGCCCAGGTTGGCGGCCAACTGAACGGCCTCGTCCATGCGCTTGGCGCGGCACATGGGAAGGCGCAGCAAGGCGCCTGCCGAGGACTTCACCGCATCTTCATTGATGGGGGCGGACCCTGTCATGGGCACGAGCAGTCCTGTGGCCCCAAAACATTCTGCAGTTCGGGCGATGGCACCCAGGTTGCGAACATCCGTCACGCCATCGAGGGCCACAATCAAAGGCGTTTCGCCGCGCTCAAAAGCTCCCAGCACGACTTCGTCGAGCGGCTGGAATTCGATCGGCGAGGTGAACGCGATGACCCCTTGGTGGTTCTTTCGCGTCACGCGGTCCAAGCGTTCCTTGGGCACCGCTTGGGCGGGCACGTCCAAGGCCCGACACTGCCGCAGAATCTCCGACATTTCGTCGGTTTGCTTCCCCTTCAAAAACAGCACGCGCTGAAGGGGTTTGGCTTCCTCCAACGCTTCAAGGACAGGGTGAATGCCAAAGAGAAAAGTCCGTTCAGAGGGGCGTCGATGCATGGGGAAGGAAATCGAGGAAAAGCGGAACAGCCCGCGCGGCGAAGGTACGTGGCGTCGGGGTCAATCCCCGCGCACGCGGCCGTTTCTCCAATTGCTCACGCCGCGGTCCCACACCGAGCGAAATTGAATGCTTCGCTGGAGTTCATAAGCGTTGTCGTCGAGCAGGGTGCGGCGTTTTCGGAAGTGAAACGTCAGGGCGTTTGCCGTGCCCTCCTCGCCGTAGATCCAATACTCGTTCCAGGTGTCGCGACGGATGCGTTGGGGCACCCCAAACACAATGTGTACCATGCCCCGGTCGGACCGCCATCCCTCCACCAAGCCAGAGAAGCTCGCGTTGGCTTCCTCCACGCGACCATAGTAGGTGTTGAGCAGGCTGCGGGCGTTTTCCGTGGAGGGGGTGCAGGCCAACCAGAAGGCGTCCAGAGCCTGTTTGGGGTGTTGCGCCTGGTTCAGTTTTTGGAATTCCGAGCGCGAGGCGATGTACCTCAATGGGGCCATGAGTTCCTGGGGTTCCATCACGTTGGGGAACGCGGGAGGCCTGCCATGGATGCGAAGGGCGAGCGCCGTGTTGTCGAGTTCGAGGAGGGTGGTTCCGTCGGGCACCCCGAGCACAATCAGGCTGTCGGCCTGCATGGCGCCCAGCGGGATGGGGCTGAGGGTGTCCCAGCGCAGGCGCGTGCTGCTGAAAGGCGGTGGGGGCAGTTGCGAAGGGGCCGGGGCGTTGGACAGCCGCCACGTCAAAGGCAGGGAAGCCTCGACAGGCGGTGTGGGAGGAAGGTGGAAGGTCAGGGTGTCGCCCAACGTGGCATGCTGGCCAGCCAGGGCCCAGTCTGTTAGGGCACTCCAAATCAACACATCCGAGGGACCCCATGCATCGGTTGGGCCGAGCAGGCGCCTCTTGGACCATGACGCATTCCGCAACACGTCCACAACTTGCAGGTCCAGGCGCTGGAGTCCCCATGCTTCCTCGAGGGTCCAGCGTTGATGAAGCAGACGTGGGCTGTCTGCCCATGCCGTGTCCAAGAGATGCCACGTGGTGTCTGCCACCGACACCTGCAGCTGCGCGACAAAAGGCGCCGTGGCGTCGAGCCGGCTGTAGAGAAGCTCTTCTCGCGGGATGTTCAGGTAGACATCCACTTCGCCCCTGTCCAGTTTGCGATGAAGCGTGATTTCGGGGTGCAGGGTCGACGCTTCGCGGTCGTAAGGACGGCGTTGCGACGGGGTTTGAAGAGAGGTGGTGGCGCACCCCAACAGCATCGTGACCCCGAGGACGAGGCCAAAGACATGGGGAGTGCTCGTGCGCTTCACACGTCGAAGGTACATGGGTGTAACCTTTTGGGATGCCCACCCGTAACGGAAGTCAGGTTCTTTTTTCCATTCAAATCCATCTGACATGCAACGTACCCTTCGAATTGCCGCCCTCGTGTTGTTGACTGCTGCTGCACTCAGCTCTTGTGGAACCCTCTACGATCATTGTGCAGCCTACGCGGAAACGCCGACTGCGGAGACGCGTTAAACGCGCGTAAACGCAAACGACAAGTTCTGTTCGAGGTCCGGATGAAGGCTTTTCGCCACCGGACACGCACGGGCAACACGTTCCAGCACGGCCAAATCTTGGTCGCTCGCCTCGGACGACACCTCCATCTCAAATGCAATGGCGATGGCAGCCACCCTCCGGGGTTGGGCTGCCATTGTTTTTTGGACTTTGGCGTCGAGGCGCACCAAGTCAAAGGGTTTGCTTTCGACGTGGATGCCCATGATGGTGGCGACACATGCCGCCAGCGAGGTGCTCAGTAGATCGGTGGGGGAAAACGCTTGGCCCAGTCCGTGGTTGTCGGTGGGGGCGTCGGTGAGGACCGTTTCTCCCGAGGCCAAATGCGTGTTGGTCGTGCGCAACGGGTGCTGGTACGACACGGTGTAGTTCCATTGTTCTGCCATGTGTGCAAGATGCAACGCGACCTGTCCGGAGCCAACCGCAAACCGCCTAACTTCGCTTGACATGCGCAGCCTTCGTCCTTTCATTCGTCGTCTTCTGCTCTTGCCCGCGCTTGCGTTGCTGTCCTGGTTGGCGCAGGGCCAATCGGCCACAGGGCTGGATGCGGTGTATGGCGAAGGGGTGGATCTGGTGCTGACCGATGCGGCGAGGTTTCACGTCACACTTCACAGCCAAGGCGCGGGGTTTGGGGTGCAGCGCGGCACGTTTGACGGTGCCTTTGTGCAGCGCGGTTGGCAGGGGGAGCTCGTGTTTGTCCGCCACCCCAAAGAAGAGAAAACGAGAAACCCTGTCTATGAAGAGAGCTTGCCATACGTGTTTGGCAAGGTGAATGCCCACCACGCATTGCGGGTGCAGCGGTATCGCACAGCGATGGTGGCCGAGAAGTACCGCAAGAACGGGGTGAGCGTGATGCGGACGCGGCATTACGGGCTGGTGATGGGCATCGCCAAACCGGTGTATTTGGAGATTGGGTATCCCGAGATTCCCTACACCTCGCTGGAAGTGGAACGCTACGATCCGGAAGTGCACTTTTCCGACCGCATTTACGGGCGGGCCCCTTGGGTCAACGGGCTGGAGAGCTTGGGGTTGAACCCCGGCCTGTGTTGGAGTGAGGGCATGGCCTTCGAATTCCACGACGTCCGAACGACCACGCGAACCCTCGAGGCCGTCGTTCACGCAGATGTCTACTTGCAACCCGTCGAGATCCTGGCCAGCCAGTTCGTTCGTCCCAACCGTGTGCACCTGACGTTTGTGTTGCGGTACGCCTGGGGTGCACAATGGTCAGCCAAGGGTTTGGGTGACGTGGTGCGTTGAACAATCCTTTCCGACCTTTGTCTTTCCAAGCATCGACGAACAGCATGTCTGCGACCCCTCCAGCATCCAACAATTCCGCGCCCAAGGTGCGGGTACCAAAGCCCAAATGGCTTCGCGTCAAACTCCCCACAGGAGAGGCGTACCGTGAGGTGCGCAACATTGTGTCGGAACACAAGCTCCACACAATTTGCGAAAGCGGCCACTGTCCCAACATGGGGGAGTGCTGGGGTGAAGGGACGGCGACGTTCATGATTTTGGGCAACATTTGTACGCGCAGTTGTGGCTTTTGCAATGTGAGCACTGGCAAGCCTTTGGAGGCCGATCCATTTGAGCCCGGCCGTGTGGCCAACTCGGTCAAGTTGATGGGCGTGAAGCACGCGGTCATCACATCGGTGGACCGTGACGACTTGGCGGACGGAGGGGCAGAGATTTGGGCCCAAACCGTGCGCGCCATCCGCCACCAGAGCTCAGGCACTACGTTGGAAACCTTGATTCCGGATTTTGCCGGCAAGTGGGACAACCTGCAAAAAATCATCCAAGTCGCGCCTGAAGTGGTGTCGCACAACCTCGAGACCGTGCGCCGCCTCACCAAAGGCGTGCGCATCCAGGCCAAATACGACCGCAGCCTCGAAGTGCTCAAGCGCCTCGGCGACGCAGGCCTTCGCACCAAAAGCGGTGTGATGCTCGGCCTCGGCGAGACATTTGATGAAGTGGTGGAGACCATGGAAGACTTGCGTTCTGTGAACTGCCAAGTCGTCACGTTGGGCCAATACCTGCAGCCCACGCCCAAGCACCTTCCCGTGGCGGAGTTTGTGCATCCAGACACCTTTGCAGAGTTGGACGAGATCGGCCAAAAAATGGGTTTCCGCCACGTCGAAAGTGGACCGCTTGTTCGGTCTTCTTACCACGCGGAGAAGCACGTGCTGTAACCCAGCATTCCTGCACCTTATGCTTTCATTTGAGGAGCTCTCGGACGACGAGGTGCATCTCCTTCCGCGCGAGGCGACTTTTTCCGCCTTCTCGCGGTTCTTCTGTTGTAACTTTCCTCCGATTTCAAAAGAAGCCTGATAAAGACTGAATCCATGAAGTTGACTTCAACACTTCGCAGCTTGGCTGCGGGCACCGCGGTTTTGGCCCTCTCTGCTTGGGGCGTCTCAACCTTGGTCCAAACTGACTCTACGCCTTTCTCTCCTCGCCCCGTTGCGGCTGATGCGCAGCCCGACGGTGCCATGGAAATCCGCCGCATGCTCGTGGGGGATGCCAACGGCAACATCGACCACGAAGGATTGCAGGAATTGCGCCGCGCTGTGGCCAAAGCTGCAAGCAAGCAAGCAGAGGCCAAGGCGAACTCGTTGTCTTGGCACGAACTCGGCCCTGACAACATCGGCGGTCGAACACGCGGCATCGCTGCGGTGGGCAACAACACCCTTTACGCAGGTGCGGTTTCGGGCGGCCTTTGGAAGTCGACCAACCGCGGTGACAACTGGAATCAAGTGCTCACCTTCCCCAGCTTGATGGTGGGTTCTGTGGCCGTCGCAGGCAACGGAACCATTTATGTCGGCACCGGCTCCAACTTTGACGGAGCGGGAGGTCAAGGTGGCTCCGGTTTTCGCGGAGACGGCATTTGGATGTCGGAAGACAACGGTGCGACGTGGACCATGGTGGAAGGCACCGATGGGTACGACGCCACCGACGCCCTCGCAGCCGACCCCACCAACGACAACCGCGTGTGGTACGCGTCCGTCGATGGATACGGCAGCATCACCAACGGAGTGTTGGCTGAGGTTCCAGGTGGAGGCAACAGCCCCAGCAATGCTTCCGATGTCGCCATCGCGCCCGACGGCAGCTACTGCTTGGTGGCCGGCTTGAACGGCCGTGTGTACCGTTCGATTGGTGGAGACTTTACCGATCTTGAGTTGATTTCTGCAGGTGGAGGCACCAACGGCAACTTGCCCCAGTCTGGCATTGGACGTGCCCGTGTGGACATTGCCCTCACGCCCAATGCGAATGGCACACACAATGCTTTTGCCATGTACGCCACCTCTGGCGGTCTGTTCTACGGCTTGTTCTACAGCGGAGGAGATGGCGAAGGAGGCACATGGGAAGAAGTTTGGCCCGGTGAAATCCAGACGGCCACACCCCTCCCACGCTCTCAAGGCATCTATGACTTGGCGCTCGGCATTTCTTTGAGCGATCCCACCCTCGCATATGTTGGAGGCATCGAAATCTGGCGCTCTGGACCCAACCAGCAGGCTGAACAAGCGGCGGCGGCATTCGACGCGCCGGGGTTCAACTTTGGGGTGCACGCCGACGTGCACGAGGTCATCTTCGTGGACGACAACACACCTCACGGCACCATGTACGTGGCGACAGACGGTGGCATCTACCGTTCCGACGACAATGGATACAGCTACACGGCTTGCAACCGCAATTACAACGTGACCCAGTTCTACGGCATGGCCCACAGCGCGGGCTCAGGAGTGTTGGGTGGAACGCAAGACAACGGTTCACTCTTCATTCCAGGTGATGGCTACTTCTTGAGTGACGAAATGGGTGTGGAAGTGCATGGTGGTGATGGCTTTGATTGCGCCATCAGCATGGTCACGGAGGCAGAAGGCTACGATTACGCGTGGTTTGCCGCTTCACAGAACGGAGGTCTCGTTCGCGGTACACTTGCTCCAGGCCAAATCAACAACACCGGAGGCTTCTATGACGGCAACTTCACCGACCTCATCTCAGCAGAAGGGGACCTCGGCCAGTTCTACACGTGCCTCCGTTTGTACGAGGACTTTGACGACGAGCACAGCGAAAACAATGTCATCTTGGTCAACACCTTTGGACAAGACACCACGGGCGGAACGTTTGAGATGGCCACTGCGAGCCAAAACTTGCCGTTCATGTACGAAATGGGAGAGGATGAGACGTTGCACTTCTTCGATTCCATCGCGCGTCCTGAGCGCATTTTGGATGCACCCCTGACGGAGGATCCCGAATACTTCTGGCTCGATCCTCAAGAAGGTGTGGAAGACGTCCAGTGTCTGGTGACTTCAGACACCGTGGGTTTTGAAACGACCGAAATTTTGACGGAGATCATCGACACAGATTCGGTGTTCACGTACGTCGACGAGAACGGTGACAGCTTGTACCACGTGTTTGACGTGCCGACCGGCATGTTTGACACCACCTTTGTGGAAGAGCCCATCATCAACACCACGGAGGTGTGCGACACCGTGTACGTGCACGCGTCAGACGTGCTCTACAACATTCCTGAGCGCATTCGCTTGAAGGATCCCTACAACAGCATGTTTGTGCTGGGCCTGAACGGCGGTTTGGGTGTGTGGATGACGCGTGAGGCGCTCAACTTCAACACCACGCCGTCATGGATTCGCATTGCAGAGGCGCCTTCTGGCTTCTCGGGCACCAAAGCCATCGAGTTTGTTGAGCAGGGCGATGAGGCTGGCGATGTGATGTTCTATACGGGGTGGAACGGTCAAGTCACACGTGTGACCGGTTTGCGCAACGTATACAGCCAAGAAGATGTGAGCGAGTTGGAAGTCACCAACATCTTGAGCAGCGCTGGTGCTGCTGTCACCGGATTGAGTGTGGATCCCAACGATCCCAACCACGTGGTCATCTCTGTGGGCGGCTATGGCGCCAACGGTGCAGGCAAGGTGCGTGAGACGTTCAACGCCCTTAGCAGCAACGTCACTTGGAACAACATTTGGACGGGCAACGGTCCGAACGGTTTGGGCCTCAACTTCAACAACATTCCTTGCTACGACGTTGTCATCGACGCGAACAATCCGTCCACGATTGTGGTGGGTACCGAGTTTGGCATCTTCGTGAAGAATGGCAGCGCCAATTGGGAGATCAGCAACATTGGCATGGAGAACGGTCCTGACGGTGTGACGGCACCTGTGTTCGACCTGAAGCAGCAGTTCCGCAGCTCTCACCCATGGAGCAACATCACCAACGGTGGTGCCATCTACGCAGGTACGCACGGCCGCGGCATTTTTGTCAACGGCATCGCTTCTGACGTGGAAGAAGAAGAGTTGATCGCGGAGGAAGCCACATGGAATGTCTTCCCGAACCCAGTGGTCGGTGAAGAGCTCAACTTGCCCACTGCTGGATGGCAGGGTCAGGCACGCGTCGAAATCTTTGACCTCACAGGCCGTCGCTGGGTCAACGATGTGATCAACGTGGGCGGCGTGGACCGCGTGCGTACGGACGTTCGCGAGTTGCCCTCAGGCTACTACGTGGTTCGCATGAGCCAAGCCGACGCGGTGAAGGCGGCCAAGTTTGTGGTCCGTCGCTGAGGCGGCCAACCAACGCATTGAAAAAGGGACCCTTGGGTCCCTTTTTTGTTGCTTGATTGTGGGGGACGGTTATGCGCCGGGCGTGTGGTGGATCAATTTGGCACGGCCGTCCTGAATGACCACAGAGCTGAAGTGGGTGAGCCAGTCGCCGGTGTTGATGTACCGCGCGTCGTGGCCTGCGATGGGCACGTCAAGGGGGAGGTGTCGATGTCCAAAGATGAACGCGTCGATCGGTGCCCCTCCTGCGCGTTGGAGGTGATCCAGGGCGTAGGCATAGAGGTGCTCTTGGCGCAAGTTGGTGGACAGGGGCAGCTCGCCTTTTTGGCGACTCCGCGTCGACCACGCCTGCGCAAGGGCCATGCCAAGGTCTGGGTGGAGCAAGCGAAAGGCGGCCTGGCATGCGCGCGAGGTGAACACGCGCTTGAGGCGGTTGTACTTGCGGTCGCCTGGACCGAGGCCGTCGCCATGGCCGACCATGCAGGTGAGGCCGTCCCACGTTTGGACCACAGGTTTCTGGTGAACGTGCACCCCCAATTCATCCTGCAAGTAGCCAAACGTCCACATGTCGTGGTTGCCCACGTGAAAATGAATGGGCAGGCCTGCGTCGGTCAATTCGGCCATGGCGCCCATCAAGCGGACGCCACCCTTGGGCACGGCACGCTTGTATTCAAACCAAAAATCGAAGAGGTCGCCGACCAAATGCAATTCCGTGGCCGGGCGCCCTTGCGCAAAGCCTTCACCGCGTGCGGCGTCTCGCATCCATGTCACGAAGGCGCGTTCGCGCTCCACACTGGACATCGCCGCTTCTGCACCCAAGTGCAGGTCCGAGGCCAAATGGACGCAGTGCGACATCACTTGCCAAACACCCCGCGCAAAGCAGATTCGACGCCGCTGCCGCGCAGGTGCGTGGCCAAGATGGCGCCGTCGCGGTCGATGAGCATGGTGTGGGGAATGCTGTTGATGCCGTACTCACGCGCAGCACCGTTGCGCCATCCCTGCAAATCACTCACGTGGTTGGGCCACGTCAGTTGGTCTTGCTCGATGGCCTTGCGCCAGCGGTTGGCATCGCTGTCCAACGAAACGGAGAAGACTTCAAAGCCTTGGTCTTTGTATTTCTCGTACGCCCGAACCACACTTGGATTTTCCCGGCGGCAGGGGCCGCACCACGAGGCCCAGAAATCCAACAGCACCACGGTGCCGCGAAGGTCGCTGAGTTTGCGCTCGTTGCCGTCGGGATCGTTCATGACGATGTCTGGAGCCATGTCTCCTTGGCCGTACTTGCTGTTTTTGCCCCCTCGCTTCTTTTGCTTCGTGGGGTTGGGCAACTCCATGTTGCGGGGCAACACCGCGCGGTCGTAAGCAGACTTGATTTTGCCGAAGTAAAAGGAGTTGCGGAACTCGTCTTTCAAAGCCTCAATGTTGGCCTTGAACAAGTCCTTGTGGGCACCCGCATCCAAGCTCTCCAAAGCACTCAAGGCGGCGAGGGTGCCGCTGTGCTTTTCCGCAAAGGCGAGACTCAAGGCGTTGATGCTGTCCACTTTGGCGGTCACGGCTTCCTTGGCCGCGGCGCGCTTGTCCCCACTCAAGGTGCGCGTGTCACGCTCCGCTTGCTTGATGCGCTGTTGCAGCGGCATGATGGCTCCGTAGTATTCCGCAATAGTGACCGACTCAGGAGAGCCGGCAATGGAGGCGTCCACCATGTAGTTCTCACCCGCCCGTGCCGTGGCTTCTACGGTCACCCCTTCGGTTTGGTCTGTGATCAAAACGAGGGGGTGCACACGTCCTGCAAGCAATTGATGATACCCTCGGGTCAAAGGCTTGGCGGGCGTCAAGGTGAATCCACCCGCAGAGTCAAGGGTCGTCGAGGCGACATTGACCAAATTTCCATTGTTGAAGCTGCGCAACACGACCTCCGTGCCGGCGTCCAACCCTGCAATGGTTCCGCCGATGGAACCTGGAGCCGTCTTCGGGGCAGGCGCTTCACAGCCCACCCAACCTGCGGAAAGCGCGGCCAAAAGCACGGCGGTAATCAAGGAAATGCGTTTCATGTCACTGAGGGGGTTTGGATTGCGAAGGTAAGGTCTGCGTCCACGTTTCAAGGAACGCCTGAACGCGGGCTTCCGTATGCCAAACCAGCGTCAAGGGCAGCACCCACAAGTCGACATCTTCCAAGGCGTGCTCAAAACGACGCAATCGAACGGCGTCTTTTTCTGTGGTGACCAAAGAAGAAATTCCCGCCTCCTTCATCCACGCCAGCCAATGGGAGACATCGGCGTGGGTGTAGGCGTGGTGGTCGGGATAGAAGGCATGTGCGGCAACCTCTGCGTGTTGCTGTGCGCTCTCAAGTGCCCGACCGGGCCGGGCAATGCCTGTCACGAGAAGCGCAGGTTCACTTAGGGAGGCGCCTTCATCGGAAGCTCCCTTGGCCCAACGTTGGGGTGGCGCCGATGCGGTTCGAGACGACCAAGGGAATTGGGGGTGGTGCCCCGAGGTGTCCACCACATGATCGCAACGCTTCAGGCGCGAGGGCAGATCTCTGAAAGGTCCCGCGGGAACCAGCAAGCGCCATGTGTGCGCCTCGGGTCGCCCCACAAGGCCCACGAGGACATCTGGGCGGAGTGTGCGGTGCTGCATTCCGTCGTCCAACACCACCACCCGCAATGCGGGGCGCGCCGTGGCCATGCGCTCAAGCCCGTGCAGCCTGTCTTCACAGACGGCCACGGCCACGGACGGCAAACGAGACTGCATCATCCATGGCTCGTCGCCGGAATCGCGCCACGTCTCTCCATCCTTGACCCACAAAAAGCCCTTCGTGGTTCGCCCATATCCTCGGCTCAGGATGCCCACGGTGCCTTCCCCCAAAAGCCCTTCCAGTCGGTGGGCGACATCGAGGACATGTGGGGTTTTGCCGGTGCCGCCCAGTTCCACATTGCCGATGACCAAGGTGGGCAAGGCCCCCCGGCGACTGGGCAACACGCCCCAATCGTACAGGGCGTGGCGCAGCGCCAAAACCGCCGCCCAAACCGCCGCCACCGGCATCCACCACGGCCCCAACCAACGTGGGTTTGTGGATGGGGACGCGTCTGAAACGGCGCCGGGAAACTGGGGTGGAACGTGTACCTTCGGGTCCATGGAAAACGCCTTGAAGGTACGGGACATCGCGGCTTGGCTCGAAGCATGGGCGCCGCGGCATTTGGCAGAATCGTACGACAATGTGGGACTGCTGGTGGGCAGCGCAGACATGGAGGTCGACAAGGTGTTGATCAGCTTGGACTGCACGGAAGACGTTGTCGCCGAGGCCGAACGGGAGGGCTGCCAGCTCATCGTGAGCCATCACCCTGTCATTTTTGGCGGATTGAAGCGGCTGAACGGTGGCAATGACGTGGAGCGAACGGTCATGCGTGCAGTGCGCAGCGGCATTGCCCTTTACGCCATCCACACCAACCTCGACAACGTCATGACCGGCGTGAACCGTCACTTGGGGGAGCTGTTGGGTTGCACGCCGGAGTCGCTGCGCATCTTGCGTCCGATGGGGGCCAAACTGGAAAAGTGGACCGTCTTTGTCCCCACAGAACACGCCGAGTCGGTTCGGGACGCCATGGCCCAATCGGGCGCAGGGCACATTGGGAACTACGACCAGTGCAGTTTCGCGACCGAAGGCACGGGCACGTTCCGCGCCTTGGAAGGCGCAACCCCCTTCCTCGGAAACCCCGGTGAAATGCACCGCGAACCAGAGGTCCGTTTGGAAATGGTCGTTCCGGGTGAAGCCGTGGCGGTGGTGCAGCGCGCCATGCTCGAGGCACATCCCTACGAAGAGGTGGCCTACGACCGGGTGGCGCTGGAAAACGGCCGTGTGGATTTGGGGGCAGGCATGGTGGGGGAGTTGCCAGAACCCATGGCTTGGGAGGCTTTTGCAGATTGCGTCAAACAGGCGTTGGGCGGGCAAGCCTTGAAGCACACCGCACCCGTGAAGTCCCACGTGCAACGCATCGCGATGTGCGGCGGAAGCGGGGCGTTCTTGATGGAGGATGCCGCCCGCGCAGGTGCAGACGTGTACGTGACTTCCGATGTGAAATACCACGAATATTTCCAGGCGGAAGGGCGCTTTCAATTGCTCGACGTTGGGCATTATGAGAGCGAATGGCAAACCAGCACGTTGATTGCCCACAAAATCAAGGAGAAATTCCCTAAATTTGCCGTCCATTTGTCCGCAACGAAGACAAACCCAGTTACCTACCGCTGAACACGACCGATTCCCAATCGCATGGCCAAGAAAAAAACCAGCACCGCCGAAGACAAGCTGCGCGCCCTATTCGACCTCCAAATCATTGACTCTCGCATCGACCGCCTTCGCGTCGTTCGCGGCGAACTTCCCTTGGAAGTGCAAGACTTGGAGGATGAGTTGGAGGGATTGCGTGCCCGTCTCGAGCGCATGGAAGACGACAACGACCAAGTGAACCAGCGCATCACGGCGTACCAGATGCAAATCAAGGACAGCCAGGCGTTGATCGAAAAGTACACGGAGCAGCAGAACAACGTGCGCAACAACCGCGAGTTTGAATCCCTCTCCAAGGAGATTGAATACCAAACCCTCGAGATTGAGCTCTGCGAAAAGCGCATCCGCGAGTGCAAGGCACAAGTGGAGCAGAAGGCCGAGGGCCTTGATGGCACCCGTGAGCGTTTCAACCAACGCCAAGCCGACCTCGAGGCCAAGAAGGCTGAGCTCGACGCCATCATTGCCGAGACGCAAGCCGAGGAGGAACTCCTCCAAAAGCACAGCGACAAGACAGCAAAGGGCATCGAAGATCGCTTGGTGAACAGCTACCGCCGCATCCGTGGTGCGGCCAAGAACGGCCTCGCTGTGGTGCCCATCGAGCGCGAAGCCAGCGCCGGCACGTTCATTAAGATTCCACCCCAGCGTCAGATTGACATTGCCCAGCGCAAACGCATCATCGTGGACGAGCACAGCGGCCGCATCTTGGTCGACAAGGAGCTCGCCGACGAGGAAATGACGCGCATGAACACGCTCCTCGACAAGGAGCTCGCCAAGCTCAAGAAGTAAGGCGCCTCGCCGTAAGGCAGGAACACAAAAAAGCCCTCCGATTTCGGGGGGCTTTTTGTTGCCCGATGCTGGACTTAAAAGCTTACATCCGAAGTCCTGCTGACAACAGGAGGCTGCTTGCGCGGCGCTGAAGTTGGCCTGGCGCCTCGGGGGAGAAGGCCCCCATGAAGTAGTAATCTTCGCTGTGCCAGGCCGTGCGCCAGGCTGCGCTGAAGTGCACGTTGCCAATGCGGCAGCCGCCTCCCACACTGACGTGGGCGCGGTTGCCCTCGGACACCACGGCATCCCCGACAAAGGGAGACGTGGACATGCCGCCCCCGCTGCGAAGCCGGAATTGCTTCTCGTCCCCGAGGCGCAGTTCCAGGCCGACACGGGCTTGGTGAACGGTGCGGTATCCGGCTTGGACCGCGTCGTTTTCCGCGCCAAAATCGTAGCCCGTCGACAACCACCCTTCCGAGTCCCGGAGCTCCCCCCGGCGCATGTCGCTGCGCACGTAGTCGGCGTTCAAGACGCCAAACTTGCCCATCAGCACGCTCGCACTGACCGTGGTTCGGTCCGGCGTGAACAGGAGGTATTCGTAGTTGGAAGTGGGACTGGCCGCACTGGCTGCGGGTTCGTCGATCCACGTGGTCCGAATGCTGGTTGCGTACGTGTCTGTCAAGGTGAGGCGGCCACGCGTTTGGTGAGCGACGCCCACGCGAAGAATGTCTGACACACGCGCCAACACCCCAAAGCGAAGCAAGACGCCTTTCCCGGAGACACTGAGGCTTTCTTCGTAGGCCCAGTCCTGCAGATTGGCATCCGCGGCATTGACCGACTCCCTGTGCGTGGACGATTCTTCGAAGCTCACGCGTGGCAGGCCCAAAGTGACCCCGATGGACACGCGGTCCTGGAACATGGTGCCAAGCGCGATTTGGGTTTCCCCCAGCCGGCCTTGTCGCTCGATGGTCCGGTCCACGGTCACGTTGCCTTCCGCAGCCGTGGCATACAAAGCCTCATTGTCAGGCAACAACAGCCCGGTGCGCCAAGCGAGGGAAGCCCCGTAGCCAAAAATCTCACCCGCATCCAACGCGTCGTCGGTGCTGGCGTACCCGTACACAGCCGCGTCGTCCAGGGCTTGCGACACAAACAGGTCGGACACCGAGTTGCCTGTGCTGACCCCGTCGATCTCCACCTTTTGGGCGAAGGGCGTGCGGTTTTGGTGTCCCACTGCGAGGGTGAAAAACGGCCAATCGGCATCCACGCTGGGGTAGGTCAATGCGACCCCATAATTGCTGGCCACAACATCGGCCTGCGCGGCCTCCACTTGTCGGGTGCCCCAAAGGGCATTGGTGGAGCCGGTGTGTACGCCGGCCGTCATGGCGAGGTCGCCACGTCGGTACATGCCGAGTCCTGCGGGGTTGATGCCCATGCAGCTCAGGTCAGCCCCGAGGGCACCAAAGGAGCCACCCATGGCCGTCACGCGAGCCGAAGCCAAGGGGTCGATCCAGCCGTAGCGAAGGACGTCGGTTTCGTTTTGGGCCAAGAAAGAGGAGGAGAGGGCAAACAGCCACGCCGCAAGTCCCCTTGATATCCACGTGTTCATGGCGTTCAGCGTGAAGGGAATCCACCACGTCCGCCTCGGCTGCTGCCGCTGCTGCGACCGCTGCTGCTGCCGGAGGATCGGCCCGAGCTGGGTCGGGTGCTCGGACGCGAGCCTGAACTGCGCGACGACCCTGAGGACGACCCTGACCAGCTGCTGTTCCGTGAGGAGCTCTTTCTCGTGGAAGAAGAGCGGGTCGAGGACCGTGATGAATTGGAGGTTCCGTAGGAGGAACGTCCGTTGGATTCAGAAGTGGTGCGCGCGGGATTGGGGTACGCTGGGGAAGTCGGCGTGGTGCGTGCCTCTCGGGTCGCGCGAGACGCGGCCTTGTTTTCCACGGCCTCGATGCCACGCCAAATGGTCATGGGCGCCGCGGGCTTTCCATTTTCCGCGTCCACCTCGTCGACCTTGTTGGTCAGCAAACGGCCTCCACCTCCGTTGGAGTTGATGGCCGACGACGTCCAAATCGGCGTCCGGGGTGCCACAACCACGGTGTTCACATCGAAGACATCTCCGCCTCCCCATGCGTTGCCCCAGTTGTTGACGCCGCCGTACAAACCGCCCGTTCCATAAGGGTTGTAGGGATTGTAGCCGTTGAATCCGTAGGGGCTGTAGGCATAGGGGTTCATGCCCCAGCTGTTTCCCCAGCCATTGCCAAAGCTTCCGCCCATGTAAGGATTGACGCCCCATGCGCTGGAGCCCCAGCCGAGGTTGCCCATGGGGCTGCCGTAGGGGTTGTAGGGGTCGTAAAATCCAGGATTGGAGGCGCTGTACCCTCCGTAGAAGCTGCTTCCCCATGGATCGTAGGGGTTGGGACCAAACCCAGCCGCTCCGTATGGCGTCATGTAGCCTCGCAACATCGAACGGCCTCGCAAGCTCTGGGGCACGTAGCCAAAGCTGCTTTGGAACGCATCGCCTCCGCGGGAATCGCGGGGTCCGTATTCACCGTTTGCATCATCGTAACCGGCCTGCTCGTAGGCGTAGGCGAGGTATTCGGCATCGGTGATGAACTCCTCGCCACGGTCGAGGTACAACTCGTCGTCTTCGAGGTTGGCCGTGCGTTGCATCAGGCTGCCACATCCGGTGGTCATCACCACAAGGAGCAAGGCCATCAAGGTCGCGAAGGACCCGGTGCGAAGGGAAGGAGGGTGCATGTTCATGTGCCGTGGTTCAAGATACTACATTCCGTAATTTTGCGTGACTTTCAGAGTCTCCAACCTCTACAGGCATAAACCATACCAAAAATGGCGAGCAAGCTCACTTCCCGCGAAGAAGACTACAGCAAATGGTACAACGAGCTCGTTGTGCAGGCGGACCTCGCCCAGCACAGCGATGTGAAGGGATGCATGGTCATCAAGCCGTATGGATTTGCGATTTGGGAACGGATGAAGGACGTGCTCGACGGCATGTTCAAAGACACCGGACACGTGAACGCATACTTCCCGCTGTTCATCCCCAAGAGCTACCTCAGCAAGGAGGCTGCCCACGTGGAGGGCTTCGCGAAGGAATGTGCAGTCGTGACGCACTACCGCCTCAAGAACGACCCCAACGGAGAGGGCGTGGTGGTGGATCCGGACGCGCGCTTGGAGGAAGAACTCATCGTGCGACCCACGTCGGAGACCATCATTTGGAACACTTACAAGAACTGGATCCAGAGCTACCGCGACTTGCCGTTGCTCGTGAACCAATGGGCCAACGTGGTGCGCTGGGAAATGCGCACGCGCTTGTTCTTGCGCACGGCGGAATTCCTGTGGCAGGAAGGCCACACGGCCCACGCCACGAAGGACGAGGCCGTCGAGGAAGCCAAGAAGATGCTCGAAGTCTACGCGGACTTCGCCGAGAACTTCATGGCGATGCCCGTCATCAAGGGGGTGAAGACCGAGAGCGAGCGCTTCGCAGGCGCCGAGGACACCTACTGCATCGAAGCCCTCATGCAAGACGGCAAGGCCCTGCAGGCCGGCACCTCCCACTTCTTGGGCCAAAACTTCGCCAAGGCCTTCGACGTCACGTTTGCCGACAAGGAAGGAGGGAAGTCCCACGTTTGGGCCACTTCGTGGGGCGTCAGCACCCGATTGATGGGCGCCCTCATCATGACGCACAGCGACGACCAAGGCCTCGTGCTTCCTCCCAAGCTCGCCCCCATTGAAGTCGTCATCGTCCCCATTTACAAGGGGCAAGACCAAATGGAAGAGATCGTCGCCAAGTGCCAAGCCGTTGCTGAAGAGCTCAAGGCTGCGGGCATTCGCGTCAAGCTCGACGACGACGACACGAAGCGCAGCGGTTGGAAGTTTGCCGAATACGAGCTCAAGGGCGTGCCCCTGCGCATCGCCATGGGCCCACGCGATCTCGCCAAAGGCACCTGCGAGCTCGCCCGTCGCGACACCAAGACCAAAGATTTTGTGTCGCTCGACGGCCTTGCCGCCCACGTCCGCGAGCAGCTCGACGACATCCAACACTCCCTCACGTCTCGCATCCACGACCGCATCAAGACGAGCACCCACGTGGTCGACACCTGGGACGAGTTCCTCGCGGTACTGGACAAGGGCGGCTTCGTGAGCGCCCACTGGGATGGCACGGCCGAAACCGAGGAACGCATCAAGCAAGAAACGAAGGCGACCATCCGTTGCATTCCTTACGAAGGCGACACCACGCCAGGCACCTGCATCAAAACAGGCGCCCCAAGCGCCCGCCGGGTCCTCTTCGCCAGAGCCTACTGATCCCGCCCAACAACCGCACCATGGACACCAACCTTCCCATCGGCCTGAACGCCGAAGACAGCGCCGCCCTCAGCAAGGAACTCAACGCGCTGCTCTGCGACCTCCACGTCTTCTACCAGAACGTGCGCGGCTTCCATTGGAACGTTCAAGGCCAGAACTTCTTCGAGCTTCACCTTAAGTTCGAAGAGTTCTACACCGACCTCCAAGTCAAGATCGACGAGGTCGCCGAGCGCATCCTGACCTTGGGTGGCAAGCCCCTTCACGCCATGCAGGACTACGTGGCTGGCGCCACCATTCCTGCCGTGAAGGACGTCACCGACGGCGTCGAAGCGGTTCGCCACTGTGCCGCAGCGTACGGCGTGCTTCTTGTCCGCGAGCGCGGCATCCTGGCCCTGAGCGACAAGGCCAACGACGAGGGCACGAACGCCCTCATGAGCGACTACATCCGCGAGCAGGAAAAGACCTCGTGGATGTTGCGTGCGTACCTCGCCTGACCCCGCCAAACCCCGTCGCCGCATTTTTTTGCTGGTCGGTTGTGGAGAAAGAGCAACCTGACTATCTTTGCGCTCCTCTTTGGCCCGTTCGTCTAGGGGTTAGGACGCCAGGTTTTCATCCTGGTAGCAGGGGTTCAAATCCCCTACGGGCTACAAGCAAGAAAGGCACCCAAATGGGTGCCTTTTTTGCGTTCTGACCGGCACGGAAAGCTTGCTTTTCGAGGACGGAAGGAACGCAAAAAAAGGCCACCTTGGTCGAGGAATGAAGTTTGAGGATTGGAACGAGGAACTGGTGAACCGATACAAATCCTTTCGCGCCTCACAGGGGTGTAAGGTGTCGACCATCGGTAAGGACCTTGCCGTCATCAAGGTGTGGCTCACGAAGGCCCACCATCCCAAAAATTCGACCTCCATTCCGCTTTCGGTGCAATTTGTGCAATTGTTTAAACCTTCTACCCTCTCAGGATGTTAGCACGGAATGAAAAAGTTGTTGTTGTCAAAAATGTTGTGTTTCGCCTTGATGACTGTGAGTCTTTCCAGTTGGAGTCAAGCCACGGAACCGCCCGTACAACAGTGGAATGAGCTGTTGCTTGAGGCCATTCGAAATGACCTTGCCCGTCCAAATGTTCACGCTCGAAACTTGCACCACTTCAGCTCTGGGCAATATGCGCTTCAGCTGCTAACTGAAGGTCAAGACGGCACTTCGGCTGACGGCAACGTCACGTGGCCGAGCATCCCAGGATCAATTGGGACGTGGACCGCCAATACTGACGACTACCGTGACATGATGGCCACATATGCGTATCGTTTCATTGCGTTGCGTTTTGCAGCCGCTCCCGGCTGGAGTGAAACTGTAGCGGCGCTGAATGCGGCTTTCGTCAGTACGACTGGCACAACTCCCAACGTGCTCCTAAATGGCTCGGCAGCGGCAGCTTTTGGATTTGACATTGCCAATGCCATCAATGAGGCTTACCTCAATGATGGAGCCAATCAAATCAATGACTACGCCAACACCTGTTATGTCCCCGCCAATGACCCGCTCGATGTCACAGAAGAAGGGCCTTGCGATTTTTCTTTGAACGATCCCAACCGCTGGCAACCCCTCTCGTTCGGTGGAAGCTTTGTAGACCAAGCGGGAAACGAAACGTTTGAAGATGTGGTTCCCTTCAGCGGCGCCAATTGGGGAAATGTCACGCCCTTTGCATTGCAGAACAGCGACGTCACCTTCCTCAATCGCGACGGGTGCGTCTACCCCGTCTACTTTGACCCAGGACCACCGAAACTCCTCGGAGAAGCAGATGGAAGTCTGTACAATTGGCAAACTGGTTTTGCATTGGTCGCTCGTTGGCAAACGCAGCTCAATGTGGACGACGCTGTGGTGGTGGACATCAGCCCGCGGAGTGTCGGCAATCTCAATGCAGATCCCACTTTCCCAGATCACCTTTACAGGCAATTTGAGGGAGGAGACATCGGTCCCGGACATGCATTCAACCCAATCACCGGAGAGCCTTACGAGGCTGAAATGGTGTACAGAGGGGACTTCACTCGGGTGCTTGCAGAATTTTGGGCCGATGGCCCGGACTCAGAAACGCCTCCCGGTCACTGGTTCACCATTCTCAACGATGCCACATCACACCCTGACTTCGACTGGCGTTGGAACGGTCGTGGAGAACCCATGGAACACGGTGCTTGGTTGGCGAGGGCATACCGACTTTTGGGGGGCACCATGCACGATGCGGCCATCGCTGCTTGGAGCATCAAAGGGTACTACGATTTTGTCAGACCCATTTCAGCCATCCGTTATATGCTTGCCAAGGGGCAATGCACGGATCCTGCCATGGGCAATTTTGATTCGGAGGGCATTCCACTGATTGAAAATGTATTTGAAATCATTGAAGCGGGAGACCCCATTTTAAACAGCCAGCCTGAAGCTCTTGGCATGGTCAAAGTCCATCAATGGGTGCCCAATCCCCAGACGGGCATTCCTTCCTTCGAATGGCGCACAGGTTGCTCGTGGTGGCCCTATCAGCGCCCCACTTTCGTGACACCTCCATTTGCGGGTTACGTCAGCGGCCACTCGACCTTCTCAAGGGCTGCAGCGGAAGTTCTCGCGTACGCCACTGGGTCCGAATACTTCCCTGGCGGCTTAGGCACCTACGAGGTGGAGGCCAACAATTTTTTGGCCTTTGAATCCGGTCCCACTGAGTCATTTACCCTGCAATGGGCAACATACAGGGATGCAGCAGACCAGTGCGCTTTGAGTCGAATTTGGGGTGGAATTCACCCCCCAATGGACGACATCCGTGGCCGAATGATCGGGTCTGAAGTTGCCGAGCGCGCCATCGCAGCCTACGAGGAAGATGCCATTGACGATGGCAATGACACGGCTCCTGATGCAGCTTGCCCTGGAGACTTGGATGCCAATGGCACAGTAGGTACGAACGACTTGTTGCTCTTGCTCACCGCGTTTGGGGCGGAATGTGACTTAGGGTAAGAACCCAGGCAGATACATTCTTCGATTTAGACAGAACGGGACGTCGAGATGGGATGCCGGGGGGGCATTCGTAAATTGTGGCCATGGTATTCAGCCCCATGGGCATCCGAACGTTTTGTGTTTGCCTCCTCCTTTGTTGCGGCGGTGTCACTGCCATGTCTCAGGCCATGTTGGTGAAAGATGGCAACTACAACGTACGCCTGCGGATTGACGGTAACGTTGTGAAAAATGAAAATTACCAAGTCCTTGCGCGCATTGACGGTGACCAAATCAAAGACGGCAACTACAAGGTGATTGCCCGAATCGATGGCGATCAGATCAAGGATGGCAATTACAATGTCATCGGTCGGCTCGATGGCAAACTGGTGAAAGATGGGAACTACAACATTCTAGGCCGCCTCGACGGCAACACCATCAAGGACAAGAATTACAAAGTCGTCGGCAGGATCGATGGGTCCCCAAGGAGCAAGCAGCTCATCGCCATTTTGTATTTCCTCGTTTTGTGACGCCAGGCATGTCGCTTTGAGTGACTTCGAAAAGTGGAAATTGACCTCTGTCGCAGATCGTGGCTTTCAGGCTCGGCCGAAATGCTCAACGGCACGAAGACGGGAAGACAGGAAGACGGGAAAACGGATGAATTGGCGGCCGAGTCGATGTTCATAACCTGCCCCTTCGTCAAACGTGAGGCATGATTCGTCATTTTGACTTGACCCCAAACCTTGCGCTTTTTTTTATGAAAACTTCCACCACACCACCAACATGCCGCGGGCATCGGACACGCCTTCTTCATGATTGGCATTCTGCTGCTGGCCTCTCGAAAGGCAGACATTGCAGTGGCCAAAACCATTCTCATCGCCTACCTCATCGGCATTGCCGCGATGTTTGCAGTCATGAATTTGGTCATGGGCCAAAGCGAACTGATGAACTTCAGCATTGAGATGATCGCAGCCATCGACCAAAACCCACCTCATGCTGCTCACCCCCTCAGAGGTTGCCACCCGGCATCGTCGTTCATCGCCTCACGAATCAGGTCCTCGGAGCGTTGAGAAACCTCTTTCCGCGTCCAATTCTTATGCGCGATTTCCTCTGCCGAGACGGGTTCCAATACCTTCACCACAAGCACCTTTTTGCGCAAGCCGAGCAAATGAGACAGGTGTTCCACAACGGACCCGTGCTTCACGAGGTACGTGTAGGCAAACCGTTCCGCCGGGCTCAAGGGATGACCGTTGGTGTGCGTCCACCGGAAAGCCAGGGGCTGCACCCCTGAATCCGAATCAATCGCAATTTTGAAGAAGGGGGAATGAAAAGGCAGGAGTTCAATGCCGTCGCTTGACTTTCCTTCGGGGAAAAACCCCATGTTCACCTTGGACTGGGCCATCATGCTGGTGGCCGGTTGCAGAAGCTCCACGATGGACTTTCGCCTGGTGCGATCCACAAACACGAAGCCCAAGAGCTCCATCACCGCACCAATGCCCTTCATGTTTCGAATGAGCGCGCTTGAAATCACCATGCACGGGCTCAGGGCCATGAGAAGGAGCGAGTCGAGTACCCCTTGGTGATTGCTCACAATCAAGTGCTGAGAGGACGGCATTTTGCCCTGGACGACAAGCTTCACCCCCACAATCCTCATCAACAGTCGTGAGAAGGGGTAAATGACAAACCGCACGTTGAATCGGAGGAAGAGGTGTGTGGGGAAAAACAAGAACACCAGTCGGAGCAACAGACTCAGAAGGGCCATCATCAAGATGGCCAGCATGATGAAAATCATGCGAATCTTTGCAAGCATGGGGGACCCTTGAAGGACGGCTTGGTGAGGCATGGACTCGGTCATTTGAATGAAGATTGGGTCAAGCTTGCTTGGCGAGCTCGGCGCGCTTGGCGACGAGCTGTTCCTTCAACTGCGCGGCGCGCTCCTCGGTGATGTCGTAGTTCTTCATGATGAGCACCGCCCCAATGACCCCTGCGATCGGCAAGAGGGAGTAAAAGGCACGCATGCCGGTGACGGCCGATTCGGTGACGTTGCCGGCGTCGAATCCGACAAAGGACAGGATGGCGCCACTCAACAACGCCGCCACACCAAACCCAAGTTTGACCATCCACCAGTACACGGCACCCAGCACACCTTCGCGGCGCTTGCCGGTTCGGAGTTCATCCAAATCGCAGACGTCCGCGGTCATGCTCATCATGATGGTGAACAAGCTCCCAATCCCAAACGAGTGGAACGGCAATGCGAACAGGAACAGGTAAGGCTTTCCTGGAATGAAGAGGAACCAAAACAGCACGTACCCCACGATCGAAATGAACTGCGACACCATGAAGGCTTTCTTCTTGCCGAGCTTCTTCGACATCCACGTCACCACAGGAATGACGAGGAACGTCGTGATCAAGGCGCCCACCGAACCGTGCATGGCAGGCCAAGTGCCCGCACTCGCCGGGTCGCTGTTGAACATGTAGTGCACAATGATCAGGAACGTGAACGCCGCGATGACGTTGAACGAATTGAAGATGAGGAACGTCGCGCCTGCGATTTGGCGGAACTCCTTGATGCGGAAGGCCTCAAAGGCAGAGAAAAAGATTTTGCCCACGCTGCCCAATACTGCCGACACATTGATGGGGGCGAAGTCGGTCCGGTCCAAGGTGGACTTGCCCTTGAGGAACAAGGCCGGAATCATGGCGAACATTGTGCACGGAATGGCCACCCACACGGACAGCTCACGCACCCCCGCGTCGGCCCCTTCCGGGAACCAGCTCGGATCGTACAGGATCACCCAAAACCACGGAGCGATCACCCATGCCCATTGGCCAATAAACTGGGCCACGGCCATGATTTGGGTGCGTTCGTGGAAGTCCTCGCTGATCTCGTACCCCATCGCCACGTAGGGCACGCTGAAGATGGTCAGGCCCAGGTAGAAGACGAGCGACCAGCTCAGGAAATAGATGAAGTTGTAGGTGATGCCGTCGCCTTTGTGCAGCTGCCACATGGCGACGTAGGCCAGGCCCATGAGGATGGCCCCGATGAACACGTACTGCCTCCGTCGGCCCCACTTTGAGCGGGTGTTGTCGGAGATGAACCCCATGATGGGGTCTGTGATGGCGTCAAAGACGCGCGGCAAGAACTGGATGATGCCCCACAAGAGGGCTGCAAAACCGAGGTCTTGCACCAACACAATGATGAACACGCCGAGGGCCGCCGGGAACATTTGGTTGGCGAGCATGCCAAAGCCAAAAGCCACTTTTTGGCCCATGGAGACGGAAGAGATCGAAGGTGAGGTGGCCATGGAGCGTCAGATTTTCAGAGTTCGGAAGGGGTGAGGACAATGGTTTGAAGGGCTTGGGCATCCAATTCGATGCGGACGTCGGTGGGCAGCCCTTCAAGGTGCACGGACCGTGGCGTGTCGCCTTGGTTGAAGCACACCACGGTGTAGGATCCGTCTTCGTTTTCAGTGGCCACGGCCATCACGTTAGCATCGGCACAGTCGTTGGCGAGCACCGTGGCACCGGGACGAATGAACTTGCTGAAGTGGCACATCACGTCGTAGAGCGGCGTGAAGTACACCTCGTCCTGTTCCGGATCCACAATGACTGGCGCGATGCACCAGTTCTTGAACCAGTTGGGTCCGCCCTGGCGGTCGAGCACCATGTTCCAATCGACCCAGCCGGCCACCCAGTGGTTGAGGCAGCCGATGATATCCCGGGCGTAGCGGTGCACCGGAGAGTACTTGGGATGCAGGTACTTCTTGTCTTCTTCGCGCCAGGTGAAGCCCCAATCGGTGGCTTCCTTCTGCCAGTACCAATCGTCGTCTTGCCAAACAGGTACTTCCGCGTCGATGCACCCTTCGGTTTCGATGAGCAACTTGTTTGGCGCCGCGTCGTGCGCCCGGTCGAGGTCGTCGCCGAACACTTCGTAGGTGCTTTCATACCAGTGGATGGCGGTGCCAGCGAAGTATTTCGCGCTCTCCGCGTCGCGGTACATCGATGCCGTCCACTCGTCGAGGCCAGCGCGGTTTTGGTCGTAGCCCAAGATTTTCAAATCGCCCAGGCCGCCTTGCTCCAAGGCAGGGCCAAGGTGCTCGCGCACGAACTCGGTCATCTCGTCGGGCGAGTACAGCATGCTCTCCCAGTTGTTGCCGTTGCCGTGTGGTTCATTCTCCACGGTGAAGCCCCAAAGCGGAATGTCATGTGTCTTGCACGCCTCCGCGTACTTGACAAAGAACTTCGCCCACGTGGGTTGCATCTCCTTCAGGAGGCGTCCGCCCACCCAGTCCTTGTTGTCCTTCATCCAGGGTGGAGCAGTCCAGGGAGAGGCGATGAGGTGGAAGCCGTCCTTGGAAATGTCCTGCGCCATGTGAATCATCGGGAACAAGAACTCGAGGTCTTGGTCGATTCTGAAGTGCTCGAGCTCCATGTCGCCTTCGACCGGCGCGTAACTGTAGTGGAAGCGCGAGAAGTCGCACGAATTCATGTGCGTGCGGGTGAGGCTGTAGTTGGCCCCGTCCTCGGCGAAGTACGCCTCCATGACCTTGCT
>MDSV01043742.1_pt1 | contig 37582 bp, 36 predicted proteins | sample 810851 | NCBI WGS metagenome assembly MDSV01 (sample SAMN05326640, study PRJNA326480) | marine metagenome | isolation source: seawater | place: Atlantic Ocean: North East | collected 2012 | reverse complement strand
TAAACAAAAAGATGATAAACAAAAAGATGATAAACAAAAAGATGATAAACAAAAAGATGATAAACAAAAAGATGATAAACAATAAAAAAAAACTGATAAATAAATATATTATAACAAAAACAAATGTATTAAAATTGAAAATTAAATATATAAATATTCTTGTATATATTTAACTTATAATGAAACAACTAAAACAAATAATATGCGCACATGCTGAGTGTAAAAAAAAATTAAATTTGACACAACAAATAATAGGTAAATGTAGATGTAATAATATATATTGCACCGAACATAGATTACCAGAAGCACACGATTGTAGCTATAATTATTTTATTGAAAAAGATAAATTTATTAACGATAATAAATGCATTGCATGTAAATTAGAATCTACCATTTGTTCTTCCGAACATTAATTTTTGTAACACCTTTCTTAGGTGTGTTTGGATTGTAAACATCTTCTTCATCATCAGAACCTAGATCCTTAGATATTTCCCAAAATTCTTTCGAACCTAGTTTAAATTCTCCACGAGGTTCTGCTTTGTACCAAAATATTTGATCATGTAACTTATTTGATTTCGAATTATTATCTATTACTAAACATTCGAAATTTTCAGTACATTGATCCATAACTTGTGAAAAACTTTCAAAGGTGGGAAACATTCCAGCATAATTTTCCCATATTCTTTTTCTATTTGAAATATATGGTTCTCGTAATATAAAAACATAATCAATATTTGTTCTTAGATTTGGTGGTATACCCAATGGATATTGCATAGTAATAACAAGCATAATTTTCCAGTGGCGACCATTCATAAATAGCAATCTCATCATTTTATCTTTAGTCCAACTGTTGTCAAATAAACAATCATCTAATATAACGAATGCTCGAGGATCTATCGTAGATTTTTTGTATGCTTCCATTTCTCTTTTAACTTGTTTTAAAACAGTCTTTTGGCGTTTTAATATATTTTCAATAATAGCTGTATTATATTCATCATGAATAAATAATTTTGGAACATGACTTCCATAGAACCCATTACCTGCTTCTGTTCCCGATATTACTGTTCCTATTGGTATATCTTGATGATAATATAGTAAATCGCGAACTAAATATGACTTGCCAGTATCACGTCTTCCAATTAATACAACAACCGGGCCTTTATTTTCATCTGGTCTAAAACTTATTTGTGACATATCAAATTTCTTTAACTCTAAAGTCATTTAGACGATTATTAGATTATTTAATTTATCTTTTAACCAATAGTTAAAATAATTATAAATATAATTGTTATAAAACTTATAATTAGTTTAAATATAATGATTTTAAATATTATATTCAAATAATGGAATTCCACTATAAAAAGAATGATAATACTAAATTATTTACTAATTTGGAAAATAAAGAATTAACTAATATATATAAGTTACAAAATTACATTCCTATTTACGATAGATTTTTTTCATTAAATACTAGTAATTATAATTCTATTAATTTAAATAATTATAATATTATTAATATTTTTGATAAAGAATCTGAAAATAAATATCTAGGAAACGTATTGGATCATTCTAATAATATTATTAACAAAAAAATATTTTTTAAGTATAGTCCTTTATTAGATCCAGCTAAATATATAACTGGAAAATATGATATATCAGAAAATATGTTATTGTTACCACAATATGATAAAAAATATGGATATGCTAAAATACGTGACCCAAATAATTCTGCCTATGTTGACGGATTTTTTTCATATTTAACTAGTCAATTATTTAATAATTTTAATTTTGTACACGGTATCGATTTTTATGGGTCATTTATAGGAATAAAGAAGAATTTTATATATGATATTACTGATGAAATAGATTTTTTATATGAGTCTGATTTTTTCCATGAAAATAACAATAAGTTATTTAAATTGGAAGATAATATACATTCACATTTATTAAATAAAGGCACAAGAAAAAATAAATTACTAATTAATATTACAGACGATATTTATAGTGATATTAGTAATATTAATATTATTTCAAGTGATAGCCAAATAAATGATATCAATGCTTTATTTATTAATGAAAGTAATAAAAGCGCAATTGAAAACGATGGTAGTAATATTATATTATGTTACGAGGGAAAAATAGACAATACCAGTGATGATGATTCTATTAATACTTGCTCTTCAAGTTCGTCTTATTCTGAAGAAAACTTTAATGCATCAGAATCAGAAAATGATGATGAGAGCGACGACAATAGTTCTATATTATCAGATGACACTATTAATATTAATATTAATGATTTTCCTATTAACTTGATAACATTAGAAAGATGTCATGATACATTTGATAAATTAATTACAGATAATAAAATATCAGATGAGGAACTTAGTAGTATAATTATTCAAATATTAATGATTCTAATTACGTATCAAAAAATATTTAAATTCACACACAATGATTTACACACTAATAATATTATGTATGTTCTAACCGATAAGAAATATCTGTTTTATAAATATAATAATAAAAAATATAAAATACCCACTTTTGGGAAAATATTTAAAATAATTGATTTTGGAAGAGCTATTTATACATTTCGCAAACAGTTAATATATAGTGACAGTTATCACGAAAAAGGTGACGCTGCCACACAGTACAATTTTGGACCTTATTTAAATTCTAAAAAACCCTTATTAGAACCTAATTATAGTTTTGATTTATGTAGATTAGGTTGCTCAATGTATGACTATTTTATTGATTCATTTGAAGAAGAGAAAGAAATTAAGTCTGGTATAATAAATATAATATTAAAATGGTGTTACGATGATAAAGGACGAAATATATTATATAAAAGTTCCGGAGAAGAGAGATACCCAGAATTTAAATTGTATAAAATGATTGCTAGAAGTGTACACAACCATGTGCCATCAGATGTTATTAAAAATAATTATTTTGATAAATATGTTGTTTCTAATAAACATATTAAAAAAAATAAAAACAAAATTTTTGACATAGATGGACTATCATGTGAATATTAATAACTAATAATAATTTTTAAATATGTTTTAACAATAATATTTAAAAATTAGCTTCGCCTACAAATGCTGAAGGTTGTATTTTGCTACTAGTATTTGAATTTATTTGTTCTATTATTAAAAATCCAGTTACACAACTAATGAATACGATCAATGTGTCGCGAATAATCATCTTCAATGGTTTAAATTCTTTTAATACCAATTTCATTTCTAAATATTTCAAGATAATATATACGATGCTTATAATTATAGAATTCAAAAATACATTTTCCATTAATTTAATTATTTATATTTCTTGTAATAATTAAACGAATTACGCATATTATAATGGTTCTAACACTTCTATATCATCGATTATTGGTGCAGATTCCAATTTAAGCGGTTTACTTATATCATTAATATCACCAATCTCTAATGCTATTGTATCGCCAATTTTAAGAGATTCATCTTCTTCGTCACTTTCATTTTCTTCCTCTCTGCGTTTTTGCAATTCCGCTAAATGATTAATATCTTTCGGTGCGGATACTTTAGTTTCCAAACCATTATAATCAATACTACTATCAGTGTCCGAAAATTTAATATTTGGATCTGTGCTATTATTTGTAAGAGATTGAATTTCAGTGGATTCGATAGGCAATGTTTTTATAGGTGCTGGTACTGACACTTGTGGTGTTGTTGGTGGCGGCAGAGGCTGGGATGTCGGTGCTGCTGATGCTGTCGGTGCTGCTGGTGCTGTCGGTGCTGCTGGTGCTGTCGGTGCTGCTGATGCTGTCGGTGCTGCTGGTGCTGCTGGTGCTGTCGGTGCTGCTGGTGCTGCTGGTGCTGATGGTGCTGATGGTGATTTATCTGGAGATGTAATAGTTTCGTTACTTTTAATTATCATATTACTTACTCCTTTATTTTCAGTTGTTTCTTTTGTATTTTCATTGTTTTTTCCATTTTTAGTATCATCCGTATCTGTAGTTTCTACGATAACTTCTTTATTAAATATTTTTTCCTCAACAATAACTTCGTCTTCATTAGTCTCTTCAATATACGCCATTAAAATTTTATCAATGGGCATAGTGTCTCTAATACTAAGCAGAATAGATTCTTTTATTATTAATTCAAGCTCGCGATTATTTTTTTGTATTTGTAATGGTTCGATATCTTTTTCAAACAAATAAATATTTGTGTAAATTTTACGAGCTGTATTTACGTATACTTTATGAATAAAAGAATCTTTTGAAGGTATGTCAATATCTATTTGTTTTTGTTTTTGACCAACGCGTACACACGTTAAAGCTTTTAATTGTATTATGTGAACACATGTTATTAATTCTTCTAAATAAGAACAATTAGTACTAGTTTCTATACGTTGACGTTCTTCTTTAATTATATTTTCATTCCATTGCGGTATTCTTGTTAGAAATGTTTGAAATGTCATTAAGTATTTTTCTTCTTCCTCACTTTCAATACATAATTTTAATGATTCATTATATATTGACTTTAAACCTTCACTTATAGCTGGAGTTAAAGTATTTACTAAACGTGAACACCATTCATTTTTTGATTCAGATAAACTCGTTAAAGAATAATCATCCATTTACATAAATGATATATTTTCTAAATTAATGTCAGAACGTAAAAAAATAAAATTTAAAAGAAACATAATTAATAATTTCTCATTATTAATTTCTAGTTTTATCCTATTAAATGTTAGTAAATATTGATATTTCTTAATGTTATCCTCAATATAATGATATTTATCAAAATAATTAATTATATCAATTCCGCTATATGCTTTTTCATATAAAATTTCTGATATATTAATAATATCAGTATAATTATTAACTGTTATATTTTTTAAGTATTTAGTTAACCATTTTTCGCGTGTAATTTCATATTTGCTGCTATTTTGTTTAGATATTATATGTAAATTTACTTTTTTGTTATTGATAATAGGATGTGGAATATATATTTCACAAAATCTCGATAAAATCGGTTTCAATACTTTATATTTATCTTCAACAACTATAAAAAATCTAGTAGAGTAACTGAACAATTCTATACATCTACGTAGTGCTGATTGTGCATCCATAGTTAATTTATCGGCGTTAATCAGTATAACAGATTTAAAATTAATATTTTTTTTAAAATTAACATGTGTTTTTGCAAATAATTTTAGAGTGTCTCTAACAAATTTTATACCCTTACCATGGGCACAATTAACAATCATAACATTTTCTTTAATGCATGATTTATCGTTATTATATATCTGTTTAATAAAATTTTCTAATATTGTTTTTTTACCACCGCCACTGGGACCATGGAGTATTAAATGTGGAATTTTTCCATCTTTCAAAAAACAATTTAATTTGTTAATAATAGTTTCATGTATTTTATATTCCATACTTCATTATTAAATATATATTTAATAACTAATTAATTAATATATATTATGCCCAACTGGTTAAACTCTGCGTATAAGGATTTTCCTTAAATGCATTTAATAAATCCGGTTTATTCCGTTCATTGTTTATATTTGAATCATAACTAGATGTATTTAACTTACCATATGTTTCTTTGGAAGGTATTGTATTTTTTCCTAATCCTGGTGCCCACATACGATTATTATTTCTGTCAGTATCTTTTTTATGAATACTTATTACATCATTTTGATTGAATATCTGTGTTCCACCTTGATTTGCTCTATTTTCATATGTTTTATTGACATTATTTCGTTGTCTATATGCGGATTCATAACTGGTCTCACCACTTAATGAATTAGGACCAGCATTTCCAATATGATGTATATTTGTCGTGTCTCTTTGTACATTTACTGGTTGATGTTCTGAAACTATATAACCATCTGCGCCTTGTCGACCTATATTCAAATATTTTCCATCTGCTAAATTTTCGCTCATTTCACGATTTGTAGTTCTAGTTTTATCACCTGGGTTCCAAACTGGGGTTTTTGAAACAGTTGACCCAGCGTTACCTACTGGTCTTAAATTACCTATTACATTTTCTTTACGCGATGGGCGAAGTATATCTAATAATGGTGCTATTACAGCACCCATCATACCATTAACTCCTCCTACATTTTCAGAATGAGACGTTGTTGAACGATTGTTTGGAAGTGGTTTATACCCTTTAATACCATAATCATTATCAGAAATAACACCATATCCTTTTGCAGTAGCATTAGTAATATCGTTGGGTTTAAGAACAACACGATTCGGTGTTTTATAAACGCCCTTAGTATAACTAGCCCCACCACCACCATGTGATCCTTGTGTTCCATAATACTCACTAGATGTCAATCTATTAGTATCCGGTACAATTTCGTTACTTCGCGCCGAAGGAGCTTTTTGTATACCAGTTGTAGTGAACCATCTATCCTTACCGAGTGTATAATATGTATCCGATTTATGTTGTTCTACTTTGCCTTGTGTATTAATGTTACCAGATTCTTTAATATATGAATTTGCTGGCCCTTGATGACCATTTAAATCAAATGTTACTTTGGGATTATTCTTAACACGCAATTCGTCTACATTTTTTGGTAACCATTTATCACGTACTTCCATACCCGAATTAAATCCAACTCCACCTTCTCCATTATATCCTTTTCCTAATCCGGGTGCTACTTGTTCAGAATAAAAAGGTTTTACATTTGATTGTTTAAGACTAGAGTTCATTCTTGATTGAACAAAATCACTAGTATTTGGCGTTCCATTAGTAAATTGCATTCCAGTAGATGGTTTAAATAGTGGTGCTTGTTCTATTTTTCTGTTATGTTGTGAACCGCCGCCCTGCATATTATCTAATCTACTTTCTGATTGATCTGCGGATACTGTCGCACCTTTTATTTTAGCACCAAAATAAGGAGTCATATTATTATGTCTGAAATCATTTTCGTCAATCGGATTGCCAGTTAAAGACATTTGTTTTTGAGTATTGTTTCCTACACTTCCCGAAGGGTTATTATTTTTAACTGTATCATAAACACTATTTTCATATTGTTTAAAATATTTATCAGTTATTTGATTCGGATTTGTGTATTTATTTACGTTTTCTTTATTGACAGAATCAGAAGGTATAGGAAAATCACTTATATTAATATTTGTATGGTGGGTGGCCTTATTAAAATTATTTTCAGTATTATTATTTGGATAGATACTATTTTCACTAGTTGTAAAACCTTCTATTTCATCATCATTGTCATCAGAATTTTTATTATAATTAGATATGACAAATAAACTTCCTAACGCTATTAATGGTATTGCTACTGCCATTTATATATATATACAATACGATATAATATTTATATAAACATTTCTTATTTACTACTCTAAATTATTAAGATTCATATTAGCATCGCTGAACTTTTACTTATTATAGGACTATTTTTACCACCAACACAAATACCATCTCTCATAACAGATTTATCTTTCAGATTTGGATATTTTGCAATATAATTGTTTTTCTCTAATATCCGCGTATTTAAATTATTTTGAAAAGGTATACAAATATTTTCTTGCGGGTCATGAGGCAATATATACCAATTTACTTGTTCTAAATCTCTTATCTCCCATGCTGGATGAGTTACACGAGGTTGTTCGGTAATAGTTTCACAAACTGGATATATTATTTGCTTACTTTTAACGGCGTTATGTTTATAATTGTTGGTTTTTAAACAATCTCTATTTATAGATCTTGTTAAACCACGTAAATCGCTTTCTAAATTAATAGAATTTGTTTTTAAATTTCCTCCCCAATATTGCAATCGTAGATAAGGATCATCCATAAAACATGGGTTGTCACCGGGACCCGGTGTATTTAACATGTAGCGTCCAGTTCCAGTTATTTCTTGTAATTGCTTTTCAATTCTACAATTATCATCATAAAATCTTGTAAATGACATATATATATTTATAATAATATTAATTAAAAATAACAAATAATTTATTATAATATGTCCTCTATATGTCTTAATATGATTGTTAAAAATGAAAGTCATATTATTGAAAAAACGTTAATAAATATAATCAAGTATGTTAAATTAGATTATTGGGTAATATGTGATACTGGTTCAACTGATAATACAATTGAAATAATTAAAAAATTTTTTTGTGAGTTAAATATTCCAGGGGAATTGTATGAACATAAGTGGAGAGATTTTTCATATAATCGTAATTTAGCTTTGCAATCAGCATTTAATAAAGCTGATTATATTTTTATATTTGATGCAGATGATGAAATTCATGGTAATTTTAAAATGCCAATTTTAAAGAAAAATAGCTACAATGTTAAGTTTGGAGGAGGATATTCTTATAATAGAATTAGTATTATTAATAATCACATTAAATGGAAATATTTCGGCGTATTGCACGAAATTATTAAATGCGAAGAACATAAGAATTATATATCTGAGACAATAGAGGGAGATTATTATTTTATATCTGGAAGAAAAGGTAATAGAAATAAAAATCCAAATAAATATATAGAAGATGCGAAGACATTAGAGTCTGCGTATAATAGCGAAAAAAACGAATGGTTAAAAAATCGTTACGCGTTTTACTGTGGTCAAAGTTATAAAGACTCTAAACAATATGACAAAGCATTATATTGGTATAAAAAAACACTTGATTTAAATGGTTGGAATCAAGAAAAATTTTATGCATGTCATATGATAGCAAGTATTGAAGAAATTAGAAATAATATTTCCGAATGTATTAATTATAATTTAAAATCTTTGAATTATGATTCATTAAGATGGGAAGGTTTATATTGGTTGATTAAATATTATTGGGAAAAGGGGGAGAAAAATATTGCTTATATTTTTGTTAATGGAATAGATACTTCTATAAATGATTATCGTGACTATGAATATAAATTGTTTTTAAATGATGCAATACAAAACTATAAATTATATATGTTAATTATTATAATTAGTTACAAAAATAAAAACTATAATAAAGGCCGAGAAGCTTTATATTTATTGTATAAAAATTTTAATAAATTAGATATTTCGATTATTAATATTATCATCTATAATGGTCAGTTTTTTATACCAGAAAATAATTTTATAATAAATTATTTAGATGAAACATTAGATTTTATAAAGAAATGTATTTATAAATTTCCAAAAGAAACGAACAATGAAACAACAAAATGTATTTTAAATAATTATATTAAAACTTATACAAAATACATTCATGAGAAATCTTATATAGATATTAGACCACCATTATTTTCAAATAGAAATATTGATACGATTTTAACTATAACATCTTGTAAAAGACCAGAATTGTTTAAAAAAACAATTAATTCTATTTTATTGACATGGAATGATCTATTTAGAGTTCAAAAAATTATTTGCGTTGATGATGGTACTGAAAAAAAAGAACTAATAAAGCTAAAAAAATTATATCCATGGATTGAATTTATAGAAAAATCTGAAAATAATAAAGGTCATAAAAGCAGTATGCAGATTATACGTAATATAGTGCTAGGTTCATTAGCAAAATATTGGATTAATATAGAGGATGATTGGTTATTTATTAAAAAAGATGATTATGTAAAGCGAAGTATTAATTATTTACAAAAATATGAAAATATTGGTGTAAATCAAATTTTATTTAATAAATGTTATGGTGAAGTAATCGATGACATTTTCTGGGAAGGTGGAAAAAAATTAGAAGATGGTTTGCTTTTACATATTCAGAATGAAAAAAAATCACTTTGTGGATATTGGCCTCATTTTAGTTTAAGACCTGGTATTACTAATGTTAATATTTTGAAAAAATTAGGCGATTTTACAACAATAAATACATTTTTTGAATTTGATTATGCAAAAAAATATACTGAAAATAATTATAAAACGGCTTATTTTGATGAAATAACTTGTATTCATATTGGAAAGTTAGTTGGTATACGTGGTAATATATCTGAAAAAAATTCATATGAACTAAATAATGTAATACAAGGATCGAAAGCCAATTTGTATGATATTAAAGATAATTTTGTTATAGAATCAAATATATATAAAAGTCATACTCTTCCAATAAAAGTAATAAATTTAAAACGGCGTAAGGATAGACGAAACAAGATGGAAGCCATATTAAACAATATTAATTTTCAATTTAAGGATGGTATAGATGGAATTAATTTACAAAATGATGATCCTAGATTATATGCATTTGAAGGCAATGATTTTAATAATAATGCTGGAACTATAGGCTGCGCAATATCACATATTGAATTGTGGAAACAGTTGCTAGAGGATAATAGTACAGAGTATTATATAATTATGGAGGATGATATAAATCTTAGAAAGAATTGGTTCAATAGTTTAAGTGGGATTGAAAATGAATTAGTTAATAATCATATTGTTTTACTGGGTTATAGTATGTTTTCAAATATAAGACAGCAACACTATAAAAAATATAATAATAACGAAGAAGTAAAAATTTATGATTTATCTCTTGATAATTTTGTTGGAGGGTTTTTTTGTTATAGTATAAATAAAAAAGGTGCTGAAAAAATTTTACTTTATCTTAATAAGAATGGTATTAAACATGGTATAGATTATCTAGTTATGAAAAAAATCCCTCTATTACAAAAAAAAGAATGTCGTCCACAAATTGCCTTTACAGAATGGAAAGAAGGCAATAAATATGTTGATACTGATATTCAAAATTTTGATAAAAGTATTGAAATAAAGAAATATACGAACGAATCTATCTGTGATAATTCAAATAATATTACTTACGAAAAAATTATCGAATTATCTCATAATACTTTTATTTATTATTCTGAATATGATATATTAGATATTGATAACGATTATAATAATATAAGCGATAATCTGAATTCAGATTGGGTTGCATATAATAGTATTGGGCATTACAAAAAATCATTAGGTAGTATATTAGAAAAATCAAAAATTTTCAATAGACAGCAAGGAATATACATTAAAAATAATATATCAATTAATAATAGTATTTCAAAACATAATATTAACGAAAATAAAATAGTTATAATAACACCATGTTATAGAATTGAAAATTTGAAACAAATATATAATTCTATTAATTTTAATTTTGTTATTAAATGGATAATAATATATGATGGAAAATATATTTTAAATTATCCTAAACAATTCGAAAATAATGATAACATTGAAGAGTATAATTACGCTGCCGATGAAAGTATGTGGGGCAATGCACAGAGAAATTATGCTCTTGATATACTAGCAAAAAAAAAGGCACTTCATAATTGTTTTGTTTATTTTCTCGACGATGATAACATAATCCATCCCAATCTCTATAAAATACTTAATTACATAAGTAAGAATAATATATATACATTTGATCAAAAAAGATTATCAAATATTGATGGAACATATGGATTGACTCTTACCGGTAATAATATTGATTATCAAAAAATAGATACAGCACAAATATTGTTATATTACTCTCTAATTAAAGATATTAGATGGGACATTAGTATCTATCAAGCAGATTATTATTATATTAAAGAATGTTGTGTTAAAAATTATAAAGTTCATAAATATATTCCATTAGAGGCATCATATTGGAATTATTTACGAAAATCATGAATATTATAATATAAATATAACTTTCATTTTAAGATAATAGTATAATGACATGATTTACATAATAAATTAAAATAATTTATTATTTCGTTTTGAGTACAATTTTCTAGACTCCAACAACGAACTTCATCATAATTTAACTCTTCAATTGCATTTTTTAAATTTTGTAAATCATTATTTGCGTCAAATAAAAATACTTCACATAATAAGTCATCTATGTATTGGTTTACATCTGGATTTTTAATTCGTTCGGTGCCAATAATTAATACTTGTTTATCATAGTCTGGATTGAAACGGTGATTAATAAAACGATGTTCATAATTATTCCGTTTCCATATTTCACTACAATCATTGATATATTTTGTATTTTCTGCGGCGCCTTTATAAGACATTAATGTATTAACGTCATACTTTTCATAATATTGAGGCATTATATGAAACGGTCCAATACGATTTATTTCGGCACTTTTAATTAATGAAAAATTATTTTCGTCATCGTTCATATATTGAATATAACCAAGTTTACATATTTTTGCAATATTTGTATTTGTACACGTTCTAAGTAATAATTCATAATCATCGCAAATAGGTAACATTTCTGAATAATTTCCAATATCTAATAAGAATTGTCGTTCCCATATTCGTGGATGATTGGGACAACAAACAAGATGAGATAGTGTTATATTATTTATATTAGGTGTTAGATATACGTTTTGCCATTTTCCATTATATTTCATAGCATAATATCCCGCATATCCTTTACTAATAATATTCCCATATTTTAAAGGAGTTCCGTCTTCTTTCACATTAATGAAATCCATATAAATAAATCCAATATCATTATGTGATATAAAACAATCATAAGCATCTTGTAAACAGCTAGGAGTAATTTCATCATCATGATCCAATTCCAAACAATATTTACCTCTACATAATGAGACAACTTCATTTTTAACATTTCCAATTACCCCACTATTATCTGAACGTTTATATAAACGAATTCTATGATCTGTTAACACTTCACGTAAGTAATAAAAATGACTTTCATTTTCTCTCGGTGTGTCGTCCATAATAACCCACTCCCAGTCCTTTAATGTTTGATTTAAAAGACTTTTGTAGGCTCTGTTAATTTTGTCAAATGATTTATAGCATGTGGTGAATACAGAAAAAATTGGTCTTGTTTGAATGCGATTTTCTATTACATTATCTATATAACATTTGTTAGTTATTGTATTTACATAACCAATATCTGGTAAACTAATTTCATGTAACCATCTTTTTCGCAGTCTTTGTGGAATATTTGATAATATTAAATTATATTCGGATTTATCAACACCATACGTTAAAAGTATATGATATTTATTACCATATAACAAGTTATAATTATTTTCATCATTTGAAATAGTAACAGAAAAATCTAATTTTTCTGGATTAGAAAATATTGTATCAATATTACTGTAACAATCGTGTCTTATAAATATTACAATAGGATACTTCATAATATTTATAACCTAACTATTATTTAAATTATATAGTAAGTAGTATCCATATGACTTACAAGATAACTATAAATATATTTGATAATGAAATACAATTATATTTATATATTATTAAGAGCGTAATGGTCTTTGATTATCCTCAATTACTAAATTATTAGGCATTATTAGTGGCAAACGATTAAAAAATTCTTTTTCTGGTAATTTTTTAAGATGAGCAATTGTATTTGGTTTGGGTTCTACTAAGTTAGTAGAATTAATACCTAAAAGCGCAGACTCAATATCTATAGGATTAGTTGATAATGCATCGCGCGATATAAAATTAGGCATGTATCCTAATGTCGGTATTGCTGTTTTATAAGGAGACCCATGCTGTGAATGTTTATACAAGTCATAGTTTTTTGATAAAGTATTAACTTTTTGTTCTAATTCATAATTTCCAGGTGTATTTTTGCTGCGGGTAGAAGCCATATGTATATATTATAGATTATTAATAAGATTTTCTTTATTAAATGTTCTTATTTCTTTTAAATTAACTAAATCACATATACATAAATGAATCAAATGAAATAAATCATATTGAAATAATCCTTTAAATATTGTAAAATCATCATCTCCTATAAATTGTTTAATCGTTGTTAGCTTTTCCGATTTCCTCGCAATATTAATAATATTAATTAATTCTTTATTATTTTTCAAATCATTGAAAAGTTTCTCCATAATACCATTTATTCTTTCATCTTCCCATTTATTTAAATTAAATGATTGTAATAATTGTATTTGATACATATGTTCTTGATCTGTTGTATCATGGTCCTTATAATTACAAATAAAATCTGTTTTATACATAATTAATTTAATTTATAATATTTAAATTAATTAGCTAATTTATTTTATCTAATTATTATTTTCAACATATTCTTTGTCCCGAGCAAGTTCGCGAGATGGAACTCCACCTCTAATCCAACCAGAATCGGCCATACCTTCAACTAAGTTAGCTGGATTGTTAATAGTAGACTTAAGTGAGGGAATCATTGGAGTATTATGATATTTTATAAATGATAATTCTGTTGATTGTGTAATACTCTTACGATTGTTAGCTAGTTCACCTTGTTGTATTTGTGACTCTAATATTGGGTCCGATTTTCCTCTACCAAGGTAAGGAACGGTGGCAAATTGTCGCTGGACAAGACTAAGTTTACATCTAGGTTTTGATAGATTAGTCATTAATAATTGAGAATTTTCATCTATATTGCACCCACCAATACCAACTTGTTGACTACCTTTGAAATTAATATCTAAATTACTCGTAGCAAATTCTATTGCATTATTCATAGGACAAGCATTTCGATAATTATTTAATATATAATTTGATGATAATGAATTTTGAATAGTCTGTTGACTTTGGTCACACATATCATTGCCTATTCTTGTTCCTTGATTTAATGTATAATCATATACTGAAGCCATTATATAATTAATATATATTTTTTTATTAGTAATTTTATTTTCGCGAACAAGCAATCTCATGACCTTCTTTACATGAACTCATACCACCATAACAGAATTCAGCAAATTTCTTTTGATCATTAGGAATCTGTGTGTTAGGAGTAGCATACCACGTCCTCATTGACTGGTCAAATGCAAAATTATCTCCTAAATCTTTAAATAATTTTTCTTCAATTGTGGGGTCATTGAAATTTTCAGATACAAATTTTTTAGTAGCGTTGTTTATATCTTCTGTCACAATTGGATTAAATGTTGGAGCTGCTGGTTTTTTATTTGGATTGCTGTATATATCAGTTAACATAACATTCATTAATGGATTGTCTTTTGTAGGTGTACTAAAATTATCCTTAACTAATTTATAAAAATTTCCGTCTGTAAATGCTTCGGTATTAATAATTTTTTTTTTTTGATTTTTTTGAATTTTCTCTACTAATATAATTATACCTATTGTAATTAAACCCGTAATAAGTATTTTTAATTCTCGGCTAAATATATACCCAATAATAGTTAGTAATATAATTAAACGAGTTATTGCATTTAGTTTATTATTTTTTGTCATTTCTTTTGTAGGCCATAATTCTAATATTTTTTTTTGGTTTAATAATATAGATGGTTCACTTAACCAAAACTGATTAGTCATTATATATATTTATATTTTTTTTATTTATCTTTTTATGCTTTTTTCTTTTTCTTTTTCTTTTTCTTTTTCTTGTTATTTGATTCATTAGTAGATTTTTTTGAACTTTGTTCATAATTCTCTCCACTACTAAATATAACATTTTCTAAATCTTCGAATTTAATACCTTCAGAGATCAATAAATCCATAGCTATTTTGTTAGCATTTTCTATAGTTTCATCCGAAAAATCCGAATTATCAAGTTTTTCGGATTTTTGTTCGGCTTTTTTTTTCATACGTTCTCTCTGTTTTGCTAATTTTATGTTGCGCTGCATCTGTGCTTGCATTGCTCCTACGTTCATCTTATCAGAACCCATTCCAGTTTGTTTAAACATATTTTGAAGATTTTCCATTCCCGGCATATTCTTCATGTTTTGCATCATTTCCGCCGCCTCACTTAATAATTCACTTTCTTTAATATCACCAGATTTAATTTTTTCATCCAATTTACCTCCAACTTTGGTTACCAACCCCATTAATTTTGTTGGATTTTGAAATAATGTTTTAAATACTTCATTTACAGAATTTTCATCGTTCATGTCCATATCAATATCCGCGGCTGTTTCTTCAGCAATTTCGCGAGCTAAGTTTCCTAATTTACCATCTAACATTTTATTTAAGTGATCGTGTAATTTTTCTGGATCTGGAATTTTGTCTGTGTTATTAAAGGACATATCAGAAAAATTATTTCCACTATTATCGAAACATGACTCCATATTTGAAATAGTTTCTTCCAATTTATTTTTAAATTCATCAGTGTCGATTGCTTCAAATAATTTTGATGTTTCACCAAATGAAGCAGAATTAGGAATTTCTGTAATTAATGAAAATAATAATAATTGTAAATATTTCCATATTATTTTTTTTGTATTATCGCTTATATTTTCCTTCAATAATACTTTAAAATCTATATCGGGTAATAAATATAAAGGTTCTACACCATCAAATATTTTTTCGTTCTGATATAGTATATCAAAAAATTTCTCCGGATATATACCAATACAATATTCTTTTATTGTATCTATAGCAGTTTTTAATTCGTCATTTATCTCTGTACTATTTATAATACAAACTAAATCAGCGTTTAAATTATTTTTTAGCTCTGGAAAAGTAATCAACAAATCATTTACAAAATCAGTAAATATTCTTCTTAAATTAACATAATCATCATTTGTCTCTTCGTTGTCATTTGTGACCTCGTCGTCATTTGTCTCTTCGTTGTCATTTGTCTCTTCGTCGTCATTTGTCTCTTCGTCGTCATTTGTCTCTTCGTTGTCATTTGTGACCTCGTCGTCATTTGTCTCTTCGTTGTCATTTGTCTCTTCGTTGTCATTTGTCTCATTTATTACTTTATCTTTTTTATCTCTCATAATATAGTTTGATTTATAATATATTTTTAAATTAAACTATAGTAAAATTAATTAAAATAAATATCGCAAAGTTTTGATAGATTTTGCAAATATTTAATTATTTTTTTTTGCTCTGCTAATTCCATATTTTTAACTGGGTTTCTAAGAAAATTTATCTTATTTAAAATATAATCAGAATTATTTGTTTCACCTAGATCTTTTTTATAATCTTTATTAATAAAGAAATCAATATTCTCTTCTTGTATTTGTTGTCGATATATATCTACAATATTTTCTTTGAAAACCTTTATTGTCATTTTTGGATTAGCTCTACGCAGTTCAATAAAAGCATTTTTAACAGTTGTTATATCATTATCTTCTGGAAATACTCTTTCAATATCTTCAACCATTTCCATGAAATGGTCATTAAATCCTTTCAGAACTTGTGTACTCATTTATATATTTATTTATTTAGTAAAATTTTTTTAAATTATAATTTAGTTATTTAGTATTTCATTATTCCTTTCATTGTGTATTTTTTCCATTGATACCTCACCTATTTTATTTGGTGTATATGTGTCTGGTGGTGTTTCTATAGTCCCGGTATAATTTAAATCAGCATAATGGTGTTGTTGTCTCATACCACCATTTCCTTGAGCGGATAATTCTTCTGGTTCTTGATCCAGAAAACTATAATTATCAGACATTACACCATAACCACTTGTAGTATTATCTATAATCGAAAATGCATGTGGTTCTCCATTATTCATAGTTGCTGTATTATTTACTTCTATTTCTTGTGGTTTAATGTATTCAGTAATTTCTTCGCCAAATAAAACACGATTCCCTCTATTCAATAACATTAGTGCCGGTACTTTTGTTATATTTGGCGGTAATAATATTTCTTCACCATTCTCCAATATTATATTTGTAGAACCATTTGGTTTTTTTGCGCGTTTATCTATACAAATAAAATGCATATCATTTTTTATATTACTTTGTCCTAGTTTCTGTAATAATGGTTTACAATTGTTACAATAATTACTATAATAAAGTATTGTGCTCATTATATAATGTATTTTATTTTACGTATATTATTTTAAACTTATTTAAAAATTGATTTAATTATTTATATATATATTATATTAACATGGACCCCAAAATAACTGATTTATCACAAGAAGATACTTATTTACAATTTAAACTAAGTGGTGTTAATGTTAGTATTGCAAATGCCTTAAGAAGAATAATTTTATCAGAAATTCCTACGATTGTTTTTAGAACATCACCTTATGAAAAAAATCTTGTTGATATTGAAATTAATACATCACGAATGAACAATGAGTTAATCAAACAACGATTAAGTTGCATACCGATACATATCACAGATATTAATTTTAATATTAAGGATTATATTGTTGAAATGGATGTTACGAATGATTCAGAATCAATTATATATGCTACAACAGATGATTTCAAAATTAAAAATATTCATAACGATCAATATTTAACTAAATCTGATGTAAATAAAATATTCCCAGCTAATTCTTTTACAAGAGATTTTATTGAAATTGTTCGGTTACGTCCTAAAATATCTGATGTTGTTGGTGGAGAACAAATTAAATTAACGGCAGAATTTGATTTTGGTACTGCTAAAGAAGATAGTGCCTTTAATGTAGCATCAACGTGTAGTTATGGAGCATCTCTTGATAATTTATTGATAAATAAAGAATGGAATATCAAAAGTAAAGACTTAAAAGCCGAAGGAAACACCAAAGATTTTATTGAATCTTATAAGAAAGATTGGTTATTACTAGATGCTAAACGCCTTATAGAAAAAGATTCATTTAATTTTAAAATAGAATCTGTAGGACCATTCAGTGATATGAATATAGTATATAAGGCTGCATTTGTCATGATTAATAAAATAGAAAAATTTAGTAATGATATACAGACAAATGAAGAAATGGTTAAAGAATCAAATAATACAATACAGTTTTGTTTTGATATTACTCTAATTGACGAAGATTATACATTAGGAAAAGTATTAGAATACATTTTATATGAAAAATATTATATAATAGACAAGACAAAGGTGAAAGACGATGAGTCCAATAATTATTTAACATTTTGTGGTTTCAGTAAACCACATCCTCATATTAATGAAAGTATTTTGAGAATAGCTTTCATTACACCAAAAGAAAAATCAGACATTATTCCAATTCTAATAGATGTAGCCAATAAGGCAACTAATATATTTAATAATATTGCGGATGATTTTAAAACCGAATAAATAAATAATTAAACTTTTGTAATAATTATTTATTTATATTTATCTACGATTATTTTTTGTCTTTTTCGCTTTTTTTGCTCTTGGTTTACGTGTTTTAGATTTTTTAGATTTTTTAGATTTTTTAGATTTTTTAGCTCCTCCAATTGTCGGTATTGGTAAGGCTGATGATGGTGGTGGATATGCTCCCCACGTTCCCATACTATTGGCTGAATTACCGAATAATCCACCATATCCTCCTTGATATTGATTTATTGTACTACCTAGAGCACTCATACCATTTTGATGATATAATAATTGTGCCAATTCTTGTGCTAACTCGGGTAATATGTGAAAATTTGGTTGGGCCATACCCAACATACCGGATAACCCACCTTGACCTATTAAATTTTGACTATTAAAAGACATATTAGATTGTCCCGGCCCCATCGCCATCCCCATAGTAGAGCCTCCTGTTTGTTTTACCATTATATATTAATTGAATATTTTTTTTTTAAAACGCATTAATTATTCTAAATAATTTTTAAATAAATTCTAAATATAAATTAAACTATGTTTACGTCAACAAATGTTAAAAATACGATTTGGTTTTCATTAGTTATTCAATTAATAACTGGTATAATACCACTACATAGTCTATTCATAGATATTAACACAAAACATGTTATATTAAAAGATATTTTAATATTAGAAACTGTTGTTCAATTTATTGAAATGATATTTTATATTTGGATTGCATTTGCAGTATTAAATGTGAAAAAAATGGCGTCCAGAAGATATATAGATTGGATCATAACTACACCAGCTATGTTATTGTCAACAATAATGTTTATGGAATATCAAAAAATTAAAGAACGGAAAAATTTAGACAAAGAACCAATTAGAACTAGTAAATTTTTAAAAGACAACAAGGAAAATATATATAAAATATTTACATATAATTTGTTAATGTTAATCTCTGGATTTTTAGGCGAACAAAATATTGTTCCAAAGACGTTAACAATACCAATTGGATTTATATTTTTTTTAAAAACATTCGAATTAATATATAATAATTATGCTAATACATCTGTATTAGGAAAACAATTATTTTACTACTTATTTATAGTATGGGCATTATATGGCGTAGCAGCTACATTTAAACCAAATATAAAAAATATTAGTTATAATTTATTAGATATTGTTTCAAAAAATTTTTATGGATTATTCATATATTATCAAATAATGTCAATAAACTAGATTATTATTATCGATATTACCTTTTTTTATAATTAATAACAAACATTATTTGAGAAGGATGCAATGAATTAACATGATCAATAACATATTTTTTTGTAATTTTCTGTTGTTTTTTCTTCAAAATGGTTTTATACTTTCCATGAAGAATATACATATTTTCTTTATATTCGTAAGGATAATTTTTTAGAACATTTTGTTTATATATAAAACATGCCACATAATAATCATATAACATTGACATATACGCTATAATTTCTTGCTCATATGATTTAAAATAATTAGTATGTTCTGGATAATAACACAAATACTCGGAAATATCATGACTAATACGTAGTTCCAAATATCTATACTGTAGCTTTGGTTGATTTCCTCTTAATTTTCTAATATGTTCATACTTTGTATTTCTTAATTTACTTCTTGAACCACTTGAATGATGGTGAATCATTATTCCTACACACGAATACATATCTAGATTATTATTAATATCGATTAATTCAGAATAAGAATTAAATTTATATTGTTTAGGATAATGAATATTAATATCGTTGAATAGATATTTAACGCTATTTGTATCAATTGCATCGTATGTTAGATTATCATTTTTAATTTTATAACAAGCAACCAAATATAATCTTTTTTCAATAAACGGGATTACAATACGATTATTCGGATGTTGGAGAACAAATGTATAGGTTAAATTTTTATCGAGTATGTCAAATTCAAAATTACACTCATTACAAGTTTCGAGAAACATCTCTCTAAAATTTAAAAGCTTTTCATTATTAAAATAAGCCACTTTCCCCCCAATCGTACTCTTAGTTGAAATTTCCCATTCCTCTTTACTGGAATCATAAAATAAATTAATCATAGTACCTTCTACATATTCTTCAGCAACACATTCTTTATTATCATATAATGAATTAAATAAATCATATGGATATGATTTTGGTGGAGATACGCAAATAATTTTATCATTTTTAAATACAATAGAACGACATAATCCATATGAATTAATATTATCATTATTCAATTTTGATTTATCATATTTAACAAATTTGTATAATTCATTATTATAATTATAATCTTTCACCTTAAAATTAAGCAAATTATCATTATTAGATTCATTAAGATTAATACTTATATTAGCATTATTTAACAAATCCAAATCATAAGTGTGGCTGCTTGTGTATATCATATTATCGTTCATAGTTTAATATAAATACTCTGATATTTGTTTTCATATCAATTTTTTTTTTAATCATATAAATATCTATTATAAATATAAGATAATGAGTAATTCTTCATCTGTTAACAAAATAACCATTAAAATAGGAGATATAATTGAATTTGATGCTCCAAATGATATAAATATCCATAATAAATTATACTCAGTTGATTATGTAGGTCCAAGTCAGATAACCTTGATTAATTTATCAGATGAATTTGACGAAAATACTATAATATATATTACTGATGGAAATCTTAATAATGATAACATCATTTCTATAATTTTACATCATAGAGCAGAATTATCCGGATATGCAAGACAAAATGATTTAATACCCAATACATGGATAGATATACATTTTGATACCGACGTACCTATGATAATTACTGGTAAAATAACTAATCTTGAAGAGGATCAAATTGAAATTAAAACTACAAACGAAGAAGTTTTGTACATAGACTTTGAATATCAAGGTATACCATTAGATTTACAAATAAAAGAAATAAATATTAGAGATGCCCCTACTAATTCAACTGAAAAATCAGTAGATATTGATGAAAAATCATTAGATATTGATGAAAAATCAGTAGATATTGATGAAAAATCAGTAGATATTGATGAAAAATCAGTAGAAGATTTAACAAAAGAAGACAGTTTTAAAAGAGATATTCAAAATTTAATAATGCAAGCAGACGACATTAAATTTGGTAGTGAATTACAAGAAATCACAGAATCTATATATTTACCGGAGTCACTTCAAAAATTTGGTATTGAAAAACAAGTAAATGATTTATTAGATGAATTATTATCAACAATACCAAATAATGAGAGAACTTTCAAGGTTTTGAATGAAATACATAGAATGATTAGTAGATTTAAAGAATTAAGACAAGAATTTTCAATTTTTGATGAATACAATAATGCTGTTGGTGCTAAGAAAATTGGTTCTGATTATAAACCACTAGTAAATACATTGGAACAATTAAATCAAAAATTATATTGGATTCTTCCCGTATCAAAAAATAAAAGAAAAATATATAATTTAGAAAATATAAATGAAGAAAATATAGGTTCAACTGATTTTATTGATATTATTCCTTTAAAAACAGAAGAAGTATTAGATGAACAAAAAGATATATACAATAAATATTTAGAAAATGATATTCCAGAAGCGGAAAATAAATATATCTATTTACAAGTAGCATCAAATAATTATGATAAACCTTATAAAGAACCTTCCTCTAACCATGATGTTTTAGTTACAAAAGAAGTTAATACTAATATACTATCAGTTGTTAATAATTTAGAAGAATATAAATCTTCTTCTATAAACAATAATAGATTATCTCAAAAAAGGTTCTATTTACAAACACATTTAACTGGAGACATCATGTTAGAAACACAAAAAAAAAATAATATAGTTTCTATTAGTAAAAAACAAATAACGCCAAATGATGATATATCTATCAAATCTATCATGACATTACAAGAACCAACTATTAAATTTTCTCGAATTAATTTACCAACAACGGATATTGTTACAAGATCTAATTTAAATAATAATTTTTTGAATTATTGGTTATTATTACATAAAAATACGACAGTATCAAATGTTTTTGTTGACGATGTTTCCATTCCAATAGAACTAGATGAAAACAAATATTTGAAAGAAATAACCGAATACCTACCCAATATAAGTGAAGATAATGATATTGATTATCGACAATATTTAGAAGCAATAATACCTAGAACAAGAGTATTATTCAATATGATTAAAAGCAATATTAATAATAATTTATCAATATTTGAAATTTTAAAATATATGGAACCATTTATGGTTTATAATAAAGATATAACCTTTAAACAATATCAAGACTTTGTTGCATTTATTAAAAGTAAGATAGTAAACGTTAAAAGTAATTATATAACTAATATTAAATCTTTTAATAATCTGCAAGTTAAATCATCAAAATATAATTCTGAATTATTAAGTATATTGCGTAGAAATGATATGATTATATATAATGAAGTGCTAGAAGCATATAATATTCCAATAGATAATTCGTTACAAGATTCCGAAATATATAACTTGATAATTAATATAGATAATGGAAAGTTGTACAATAATGCTTTAAGTTTGAGTGTTGTAAACTTAATGGTTCCTAATGGATTAGAAAAAATCGATGAATTTATTAATAATGATAAAAAAACAGATATTGATAATACCGATAAATGCGAGACAAATATTATAGCAAAAAAATATATTGAATTAGATGAATTAGAACAAGATGATGGTGTATCGGAAATATATTTTGATAAAAAATATGACCCAACTTATTATGAAATTAAAGATGAATATAAGACAGAATTAGAAGCATTTAATGATTCATTAAATGATAAAATTATATTTTTATCTGAAAAATTACAAAAAAAAAATGGCTTTAAAAAGGAAGTTTCTATCCGTGAAGCTCGTGCTATAATTGAAAATAAACGTTTGGTTCAAGATGGCGAGTATGCTATATTAGAACAACTAACAGATGCTGAACCAAAAGTATATTATTATAAACGAGATGACAATAAATGGATTTATGATGAAAATATAGACGAAAATACATTTACTGATAACAATAAGGTTTTTTGTAATTTAAATGAAAAATGTATTTCGATAAAAGATATGTGTGAAAATGTTTCTAATGGTATATCCAGTATAGAACGCAATAATGTTAATAAAATATTAAATGAATTCGACTTAACCTTGGAAAAAAATATGCAAATTATTAAAGATAATATTATATCTGATTATAAAAAATCACTATCAAATATTAAAATAATTATTAATATTAATGATAGAAATAGATTAAAAAATAATGAAAAACAATATGATATTGGTTTAACATTGGACACTATTGAAAGAATTAAATCACCCTATGAAGATCTAAGAGATAGTATACTAGGTCAACAAGATTTTGTAAAAAAACAAAATGATATAACTAAGTTTGTAAGAAATTTTACACGACCAAATGATGACAATGAAAACGAATGGTGGTTATATTGTATAGATACAAATATTAAATTGTTACCAACATTTATTAATAAATTAGCATGTGCTTTTGTAGATGGTGACAATTATATGAGTGTTGTTGATGATATATGTGCTAATCAAGGCGAGAAGAGTGATGATGACTCTTATATTGTTGACAAATATAGTGGTTATAATATAAAAGCTATAAATTTTGATGTAAGTGAAGGATATACACAAGATGGTTATAAAATAAAAAGTCGAGATATATTGGAAGCCGAATTTAATCATTCATTAGTTCAACAAGGAAATGCAAAAAAAGTATTTGAATCACCAGAAACTGAAAAAATTTATAAAATATCAAATGCTATTGCTAAATTTATAGGTATTAATCTGGAACCACACATTGATTTTATCACTAGAAATACGTTAATAACACGAAATAAAACAATGCCTTCCAAAGAAAATTATGATAAATCACAAATTAAAAAGAAAAAAATAATTCCATACGATAAAGCGTTAGACTTACATTTAATAATTGTAACATTGTCATATTTTATAATAGCTATTCAAACTAGTATTCCTTCTGTTAAAACTAGAAAAAAATACCCTGGTTGTATTAAGTCTTTTTCTGGGTATCCTATAGCAGGAGAAGAGGATTTAACAGGCATAACATACATAGCTTGTATTACCAATAAGATAAAGAGTTCTGTAGAACCATGGGATGCTATAAGAAAAATTAAAACAGAAGATATTGTAACAAAAATCACTACTATTATAAAAAAATCTATTTTAAATGAATCTGAAGTGAAAGAACGAATTAACGAAAAAATATTATACAATAAATTAAACGAAGATGAAAATGATATACCAGAGTCGCTGAGCATTAAAAGATGGACTAACTTTCTTCCTTTGTTATATTCCGTTAAACTTAAATCATTTCAACAAGTATCTAAGGCTTTTATTGATGACTTAAAAACCAATTATAAAAAAAGTTCAAAAGAACAAGATAATAAAATTAATACAATGCGAGGTAAAATAATTTTTTCTGTTGTTAAAATGCAAGAGTTGATACAAGCAATAATATCAAAGAAAAAAGCTATATTAACAAATAACGCATTTGAACCATTTCTAGAAAATGCATGCTGTGATAGTGATAATATTAATACTCTTAAATATTTTATTGATATCGATAAAGAGATCGCTATATTAAATAATGATGTGGTTGAAACACAAAATATACTCGATGATTTAGAACGACTTAAAAAGGCAAACACTATATTTATACCTAATAATACTAAATTGGAATATCCTAATATTTCTTCAGACTATTCAGAAGAAACAATTTATAAAGCATTTATATATTATTGTAAATTTAACAGCAATATCCCTATATCTGATAACGAAATAAGAAGTATATGTAATGACAAACCCAGTTCGTTTAATAATAATATTGCATTAGAACAACAGATAACAAACTTAAAAAATGAAGGTTTTGTATATTCAAATGAATCTTTATATCAATTACTAAATGTTATTAATAAAAGAAATATGGAACCATTAACTATAACACCAGTAAGATATAGTAATATTATAACAATTAAAACAATACTAGATTATGCAAATGAAAATGACAATGATACATTGCCCACAATATTCATAGATAAATTTACAGCATTACTTGATAATTATGAAGATGGTGAACTAATGGAAGATACAAAAGAAATGGAAGAAATGAAAAATTATTTATATGTAGCCAACGAAAATATGCGCAACGAAATAATAGAATTCATTAGCAAAGAATCGAAAAAGAAAACTAATAAAAAAATAATAGAATGTATTAATACAATCGGTGATTTTAATATAGTAGGAACAGACACATATATTAAAAAAAACGACGAAACTATTCATAAAATGATTAATTTTATTAAAACGTCAATCAAATCAATTAGTAAAACATTTCCTTCTATGATTATAAACAATGTTGATTATAGAAATGTATATCCTCCTTCACATTGGAAATTGTCGAACTTCCATAAAATGGATTTTAATCGCATTATTAAGAATAATTATGAACCAATTAGTAGTTATAAAAATGATAGCCATTTAAAAATTCATTTAAATACTTTAATAGAAAATAGTGACATTTTGTATCAGTTATCTGAGGCAACTATGTTTAACACTCCTATTATTAAGAATGGTGAATTATTTTATTCAGTTTTCGATAGAAAAATGTGTGTATTACTATTTCAGTACTATTTTTATTCTTCTTTAAAAGAACACATTAGAATTATAGACGATGTCAAAATATTAAGAGAAATAGCCTTAATTAAAAATGATACAGATATTGATGTGATGGGTGACGATGACTTACAAATTGAAATAGAAATCTTATCTGGTGAAAAAATTTCACTAGCTGAAAAAATAGCATCCTTATTGAATAGTTATGCTACAATAATTTGTACTCATAAAAGAGATATTAATTTTAATCACGATAATATAATTGATATTGTTCATAGAGCAAGTGAAAAAGAAAAAAAAAATATTACTGATTTGTTAAAAAATTTAACAGAAAGCGAAAGAGAAATAGAAAACATGTTTAAAAAACACAAGTTAGAAAAATGGAGTAAAGGGTTAAAGAAAGGATTAAGGGTTTATCAAAGTGATACATATGATGAAGAGAGAAAACAACAAGAACAAGATATGATAAATGATATTAAAACTGGTAATGTAGACGCAGTAACAGATATAATGAAAAATATATACACGATGGAAAATACATACGAAGAACAAGAAAGTCGTTTTATCGAAGACGAAGAACTAACTTTTGATATGATGCCCAATGACGATGATTATGGTGATAATGATGGAGATGAGCAATATAGCTGAATATAGTTACAATTATTTTAGTTTTTATTTATTTATTTTAAATAAATAAAAATCATAAGATATAATATATGAATCGTAATATTATAAGGCGAAACGTTACTTCGTGTTCTATATTATTATTTATTATTTTATATACAATTGTATTATCATGTAAACCAGCTTTTATTTACAAAAGAGATGGTTCTCTTAGATCTTTTGGAATTGGATTTAGAGACAAAACGGTTATTCCCGCATGGCTTCTAGCTATTATACTGGCTATTATATCTTATCTTATTGTATTATATTATATTGCTTTTCCTAAATTATTACACTAAATACATTATGAATATATAATATTCTTATATTTATTGTTTTGATAATTTATTGACACGAAGCATTAATAATTTGATTTGTAGCAATATTTATTGTTAATATACCAGTTAATAGAGTCCATATTAACTCCGCTACAATTTCTTTAAGACCAACAAGTTTTTTTAGGTATTCTTGGTTATTATTAGAGCCTTTTTCCAATAAACCGCCTCTATTCATAGTTTCAATAAAATCATCAAAATTATCTGTAGTAATTTCATTAATTAATAATGTTGGATTACTATAAATATAATTAATAGTAGCTTTAAATTCATCCACACTTTCAGTTCCGGGTTGTTTAAAAATATTTTTTAATACATCCTTTACGCCAAACATTGTAGTTACTAAATATCCAAATGTATTTGAAAATGGTGATAACCATCCGGGAAATATTATTAACATTAGTTTTAGTAAAATAAATATTAATATCCAAGGTATTAATGTATTAGTCATTGTTGTCTGCCACTTTTTATGAGAAGCGCGGTCGGGATTACTTTCATGGCACATTTTAGAATGTATATTGTAATTTATAAGCATCTGTGAAAGGGCCAACATTAGATAATAGCCCCAATCGACCCAATTGGCTTTCGCGAAGTATTTTATTATATAAAAAAATATAGTTATTATTGAAAACATTGCCATTCCTAATCCACTGTAATTGTAAGTTTCTGACGCCATATAAATATTATGGACAATATATTTTGATATAATACTTTATATATTTAATGGCGAACAATCCTATATTATGTGAACCCGGAATTAAGTATTTTGTAAAAAAATCACTAATTGACAGCCATAAATTTAAAGAAAGGTATAGCAATGTTATATACAATGTATTAATGTTAGTTGCATTTTTAATAACATTAGGGCTAATTTTATATTATAGATATAAAGGTAAACTAACACATGGTGAAAAAATCATTAAAAATAGAAGAAAAAAGGAATATATTGTTTCAAAACTACAGCAATTATCAGCAATAAAAAAAAATAATAATATGATTACAAATTTACCTTCATTGAATACATTTTAATATAATAATTATAATTAATATTGTTATATTAAATATATATGGATAGTAAGATTTCTGATGCTATTAATAATTATTATAAATTAAAACAAAAATATGACAAACATATCATAGATGATAAAAGAAAAATTATAAATAATGATAATTTGACAAAAAAAGAAAAACGTTTAAAATTTAAACAAATAAAAAAAAAATGTGTTAATTGTGGTAAACTCGGTGGAACTATATTCTCTAATAATAACAATACTCTAAGTGCTGTATGTGGTAATGTTACACCTTGTAAATTGAATATTAATATCAATAGAGGTAATTACACAAACATATATAACACTGAATTATTTATAAAAAATGATATTGATACTATTAAAAAAAATATAATGATGTTAAAATTAGATTTATTATTCAATTATTCCGATGAAACTATTGTACTTAAGGAATTTAAAAAGGAAAAAAAAGATCTTAGTGATTTAACACAATCTTTGATAAGTATTCGTAAAGAATATATTTCTATAGTCGACAATATTGATGACAGACAATCTATCGATGATTTAAATATTAAGCTATCAGAATTAAAAGAACAATTAAAAACAATAGCAAACAACAATAATATTAATTTTAATATCAATTATATTAATAATATGGTTGAATTATACATCAGAGACATAAAACCAGTTGTAAATGAAATCCAAAAAAAAAATTATAAACATATGGAATTAATTACAAATACAGAAAATAATTCTTACATACTAAATCAAAACAAATTTAATAACTCACATTTATATGTAGCTATTAATAATAACAATATGGCAAAAATAGTTACTTATAAAAAATAAATCAAAAAATAGAATATATTATAACTCTTCATAAACAATAATAGAAGATATATATATATATGCGATTGGGAACTATTATAAATATGCCTGTATTTATTGTTAGTTTATGTCTTGGTTTATTATTTGTATATTTATCAAATCCACCACCAACTATAATTTATGTATATCCTACGCCAGAAAATGTTGATAAAATACATTATGTAGATAAAGCGAATAATTGTTTTAAATTTAATTCACAAGAAGTTTCTTGTTTAGGCAATAATATTAAATCTGTACCTATTCAAAAATAATGTAAAAATATTACTATATAATATATGTTTAAAAATATAATTTCTACAGTCAATACTAAATATGGAAAAATTATAATTTCAATAATATTAGGTCTTGGATTAGCAAGTATATTTAGAAAATCATGCGAGACACGTAATTGTATTGTATTTAATGCTCCTCCTTTCGAAGAAGTAAAACAAAATATATATAAACACGATAATAAATGTTTTAAATATGAAGAAGAAAATATTATGTGTAATTCAATGAATAAACAAATTCAGATTGCGTAAAAAAATTAATATATATAATAATTTATTTATATTAAATATGACTACAACAAATTTAGATGATTTACCTTTATCGCCACAATCCGATCCAAATATTAATATTAATATAAGTGATAATACTATTAGTAATTTACAAGAACAGAGAAAAACAGAAATACAAGATATAAATAGCTCTGTCTCTCAACAACAACAAAGTCCTCAGCAACAACAAAGTCCTCAACAACCAAACAATAATATTGATATTAATAGTTTTATAACTGGTATTCAAAATGCCGCTGCTAATGGTGCTCTAGAGCTACCTTCGAGAGATATTCCACAGAATCAATCACATATAACACAAGATTCACAACTAAAACCAAACTATATTCCCGAAGAGAATAATAATTATATTGAAAACGACGATTCATTTAATGAAATGATAAAAAAAAACATTAAACCATCCAATACAAACAATATTGACAATTTATATGATGATCTACATGTTCCTATTATACTAGCTGCAATATATTTTGTTTTTCAATTACCTATTATCAAAAAAAACACACTAAGATATATACCCTCGTTATTTTTAAAAGACGGCAACTATAATTTTGTGGGCTATATTGTTAATAGTTTAGCATTTGCAAGCACATATTACTTTATTATTAAATCTATTGAATACTTAACTATTTAAGAAAATAATTTATATTGATAATTTTGTTATCTTAACCTTACTTTCTTGTGCAAAATATTCTATTAGTTCATCATTATTATAATCATTGGTATATTTTATTTCATTTATTCCAGCAGCACATAATATTTTCATACAATTAACACATGGGTAATGTGTTATATACGCTGTTGTATTATTACAACTAACACCTCTTTTTGCACAATCTGCTATTGCATTCTGTTCTGCATGTACTGTAGCCATTTCATGACCATCGCGTATTTTTTGCTCATGCGCAGCTCCTGGTAAATAACCATTATAACCTTGTGCTATTATACGATTATCTTTTACTAATATACACCCAACTTGTAATTTTTTACACGGAGAACGTTTTGCAGTTAATTGTGTTAATTCACTAAAATATTTTTCCCATGTAGGACGTTCTGCCATTATATATAAATATAATGTATATTTATATGCTGTATATTTATATGCTGTATATTTATACTACCAATATTAAAGATTTAAGAATAATATTATTATAATGGATAGTAAATATATTTATTCCAACATGTAGATAATAAATACTTTTTATTATATTTTACATGCGGATTATCAGTAATCGCTTATGGATTAAATAATATTACCGCATAATATATTCAAGTTCGTTGAATCTATATATTATTATTATTTTAAATGTATATGTCAAATAAATTAGTAAATATATATATCAAAACTCTAGTATCAAAATTAAAACATAATAATATTCCTAACAATATTGATATTATATTTGATGGTGGTGCTTTTAATGGTGGGATGGGATTTGGTATTGCATTATATATTAAAGAATTAGAAAGACATTTTAATATAAATATTGGGCGTATTTCTGGTTGTAGTATTGGTTCAGTAATAGCATTATCGTATTTAATAGATATTAATTATGATATTAATAATATTTTTATGTCAATGTGTAATAATTTTAGAAAAACATTTAATTTATCACATTTCAGAAAATATATTAAAAAAATTATTTACGATAATTTATCGGATGATTTAAAAGTATTAGATAATAAACTATATATTACATATTACGATACAACAAAGTATAAACAAATTGTAATATGTAAATACAGAAATAGAAAACATTTATTAAATGTTATTATGCGTTCATGTCATATACCATATATTACAAGTCCAAATATGAAATGTCAAGATAAATATATAGATGGTATATCACCATATGTATTTGCGGATGGTGAAAGGCCAATTTTATTTATTAAACTTGTTACATTGACAAATTATAAACAAATATTTAGCATTGGTAAAGATTATAACATTAATCCGAGAATGCTAAATGGGATAAATGACGTAAATAAATTTTTTACATTAGGTTATTCCGATATGTGTAGCTATTTTAATAATTGGTCTTATATATCAGTCATTACACTAAGATTAAGATTAGTCATAGTATTTTTAATATTATGGATGTTAGATTGTTACTATATTATTAGATCTTATATTCCAGATTATATATTTAAATTTGCTATTAGTAAAAATATCGAGATATTTTCTCAACAATTATATTATGATATTTTATTTAAAGTAATTAATGGATAAAATTAAATTAATTTAAATAATCATTAAAAATTTTTTCAGTATAATAGGGCTGCAAAGGGTCAAATGGATAACAAAAACATTGATTATTAAATTTATATGTACCTAATTGACCATTTGAACAATTGCAATATTTATCTGATATAACTGATTGTATTGGTGTATTAATACAGAAATCGTTTGGATATCCTTGATTCAAACAATCTGTTAAACTTTGGTAATTTTCTTTAGTTGGTGTGATATTTGTGAAAATATAGTTTATAAATATAAATAATATATAACTTACTAATATTAATAATAATATCATAAAATATAAATTTTTATATTTCATTATATAATTACAAACCAAGTTTTTTTTTTTATATTATTAATTGTTGTTTTTCTCGTGTTTTTTTGTTTTTTTTTATTTATTTTTCTTGATTTTTGTGTTTTTTGTGTTTTTTGTGTTTTTTTTAAATGTTTTGTATTTAATTTATCAGACGGGGCATATCGTAAAAAATATTCTTCATATTCTTTACTATTTTTTTTATTTTTAAGTTCTTGAAATTTAATTGCTTTATTTGAACGAATGTCTTCCATAGTTTCTTGCCTTCCATAACAATTAATACTAAAACGTCTTAAAAGTCCTCTTTGTTTCAATCTATTTTTTGATTGAACCACAAATAAATATTGTGCCATACAAAGTAATCTTTCTTTATTAAAATATGGACGATTTGCATATAAAAATGCAAGATAGAAACTTAACATAGTATCTATTGACGCAACTTTAATAATCTTATTTTTTATTTTAATTGTGTTATAGCTATGACAAGCAAGTGGTTTATATACCATACAAATAGTATCTTTATCTATAATTATTTCATAATGTTCTGATATTAGTTCTCCGATTGGTTTTCGTTTCACTATACGTATTTTTTTATAACCTATATCATTTAATCTTTCTTTAATTAATGTAGATGACATTATTGGGTCTTCTGATAATATATCAAAATCTGGTATATTTTGTAATTGTTTTCTTTGATTATATGGCATATATTTACCATATAACGTACTAGCATATCCGCCAAAAAATATTAACCCTTGATCAATAATTGAATTTCTAATTGTAAAATATAACTTTTTTTCTTGATCTTTATTTCCCTCATATTCTCTTTGAAAATCCAACAATTCACATTCTTTGTTATTTAATGGATAATGTTTATTTAATAAAATAAGCCTCTTAAGAACTTTTTCCCATCTACTAACATCTCCTGCTGGCCTTGATAATTCTAAATACATACCCATTCTTAAAAAATTAGGAGGAGAATATAATATCCCATTTACTTTTATTGCTTCTTTAATAAGTGATCTATATATTTCATTATCTAAAAAAGTTATATCTGCAACCGGTATAAAATTTACAAACACTTTATAAGTTCCATTATGTACACCCGCTTTTGATTCTACGTCCGTGTAACCAGCTTTAACATATATATCAGCTAATTCTTTTGCATGTTTAATAGCATTAGTTGAAAAAAAATCATAATCTGGAATATCTACATCTTTGTTGTAAAATTGATCTTCCACAGGTAATATATTGTTAATAGCTGTTCCTCCGTAACAAATTAATTTTTTTTCTCTTATAAAATTTTCAACTATTGAATTAATATCTTTTATGAATTCAGATTGAGCCATTTTTGTATTTATACGCATTTCAGCACTATCTACTGCTTTTCTTAATATTTCTAATTCCGTTTCTTGTAAAGTGATAGACGTCATCAATATATATATATATATTATATTTTTACTAATTTTTAAGAATACATACTGAAGCGGGTGAGTTCTCCGGCCGCATTTGCACCATCTTCTCCTAATTTTTGTACACTAGCTATATCTACAGTAACACTTGGGATTTGTTTCCTAAGTTTTTTTGGTTTTAATATAAAAGCTCGTTTTTTTGTATTGAAATCTTCATGATATTTTGTAAGATATGAATCATTATATTGAAAACATTGACCTATAAATTGTATTCCATATCCTTGTATAATATCATTATTAAGAGTGTTTACTCTATGAGACATTTCTTCCCAGTCTATATTGGAAGGATTATTTGAATTATTTGGTAAAACCATTGTTAATTTTGATTTATTCCATGATTGAATTTCATCCATTTGGCCATTTAGTTTTGCATCATCCAGTCTGAATAACCTCATATCAGCACCACCAGAAATAATATTTACATACTCATATAATTCAGATTCTTCAATATTAACGATTGAATTATTTCCATCGTCAACTTTGTTAATCATGATAACTATTTTTTCCCTTAAATCTTTTATAGCCACCTCCCCTAAATCTTTATTATTATATTCATAACTAAACTTTCGCGGCAATATTTTTTCGCTAAAATGTTGGAATATAGATTGTGCCATTTTATTTAAAATATTAATATTAGATGATTTGATCCTAAAATGTAATATCATTGGATCTACTTTTTTCTCGACTTGACAATGCCTCGAGAAAGCATAATCTGATATTGTTTTCATAACATCATCAAATTCTAAATAGTTATATGATTCTTTAATATTGTAATCATTTTGTGAAGATAATGCTATTACTGGTCTATCATCATATGAATAAATCTCAAAATCTAAACATCTTGCCTGCATCTCAATACAATGTTTTAGTGCACATGTATCAACAAAATTATGTGTAAATCCTCCAGTTGCACAGCAATTATAAGCAGTTTTAACATAGAAATCTCGTAATTTAAAATCCCCTTCCAATTTATCCATTTCATCATCATTATAGTATATTGCTTTATCATAATCTTCGTTCACATCAGAGAAACCAATTGATTCGATTTTTTCGGCAGTCTCGTAACAATAATCTCCATTAGTGAGAGTGTGTGAGAAATTTCTTGTAATAGTATCACAATTTGCATCTTTAAGGTTAGTTTTTGTAATAATCCAAACTATAAAGAATCCTATTAAAAAAACACACATTGCTAATATAAGATACTCTACATACTCTCCGGGATTTTTTTTTACATTTCCAATCCCCGTTTGCACACTATTGTTTACTTGTTGTGTAAAATTAACCATATTATCCATAGTAGTTTATTATATTATATTATTATTTAATAATTGTTTAATAATAAAGTTAAAAAATTATATATTTATTATATATCATGCCTGGTGGACTTATGAATCTTGTTGCTGAAGGAAAGCAAAATATTATATTAACTGGTAATCCAAGTAAAAGTTTTTTTAAATGTACATATGCTAAATATACAAATTTTGGTTTACAAAAGTTTCGAATTGATTATGATGGCTTAAGAACTTTACATCCAACTACATCATCAAATTTTAAATTTAAAATGCCAAGGACTGGTGGTGATTTAATTATGGATACATATCTAGTTGTAAATCTTCCAACAATATGGAGTCCAATTATTCCACCAAAAATCGACAGTAATGGTGTAATTGAGAAAAACAATATAGTAAATAAATGGAGACCATATAAATTTAAATGGATTAAACAAATTGGTTCTCAAATGGTTGAAAGAGTACGATTTACTATAGGTGGACAAGTAATACAAGAATTTACTGGACAATATTTATATAATATGGTTGAAAGAGATTTTGATGCAGCTAAAAAAGATCTATATTACAAGATGACTGGACATGTACCCGAATTATATGACCCAGCTAATGTTGATGGTAATGATGGAGTTTATCCTAATTCTTATTATATAGATAGTCCGACTGGACCAGAACCTTCAATACATGGGCGAGCTTTATATATTCCTCTAAATATTTGGTTTACGTTAGCGTCTAAAATGTCTTTCCCATTAGTTTCATTATATTACAATGATTTTTATATAGAAATTGACATTAAACCTATAAAAGACTTATATGTTATACAAAATATTCCAGATAAAAATGATGAAGGTACATATTATCATCAACCAAACTATAATAATCCTATAGATGAGTTATATAGATTTTTACACCCCCCTCCCAGTGTTAAATTAAATAAAGAAGATTTTTTGGATCAACGAATTAATTGGGATACTGATATACATTTAATTAGTACATATGCTTTTTTATCTGAAGATGAACAACGCGTTTTTAAAAATAACGATCAAATATATTTAATCAAACAGATATACGAAAATAAAATACGTAGTCTTGTTGGAAGTAAAATAGTTGATTTGGAATCACGAGGAATGGTTTCAAGTTGGATGTGGTATTTTCAGCGCAGTGATATAGCGGTAAGAAATGAATGGTCTAATTATACAAATTGGTCATATGATTTTAAACCATTTACTAGTGGCATGCCTGGTGATTTATTAAATAACGACAAAGAAAAATATTTTGTAAAGGTTAATAAGGAGGAGGAGGTAGCGGAGGGGATCACACCAAATATAGAATATAATTTGGTGGATGAGGTAAATAAAGAAGCGGTTGGCACCCATTTTATAACTGGAAGGTATTATTCTAATAATAAAAAGAATATAATGGAAACATGGGGATTATTGTTAGATGGTAAATATCGTGAGAATCCTCAGAGAGATGGAGTATTAAATTATATAGAAAAATATACACGTACATCTGGAAATGCTAAAGACGGATTATATTGTTATAATTTTGGTTTAAATAATAATGTTGGTGAATATCAACCGAGTGGTGCAATTAATTTAACAAAGTTCAATAAAATACAATTTGAATTAGGATTGATTATACCCCCAATGGACCCAAGTGCACAAGTTGAGGAAATATGTATTGACGGAGAAATTGTAGGTATTGATAAAACTAGAGACAATATATATGAATATACATATGATTTAACTGTAATGGAAGAGAGATATAATGTACTTACTTTTTCTTCTGGAAATGCAGCATTATCTTATGCCCGATAAATATTTTTGATAAATAACTATAGTTAAAATTATAGTTATTTAGTAAATCCCAACACCAAACGAAAAACCAGCAGGTCCACAGTATAAAAATTTATCATGACCTGTTACACTCGTCCAACAATCATGAGAATCATTAAACGCATTTACAATATTATTTGATGCGGTATCACTTCCATTTCCGCTTCCGCTTCCGCTTCCGCTTCCGCTGCCACTTCCATTTCCACTTCCGCTCCCACTTCCATTTCCATTTCCATTTCCATTTCCATTTCCATTTCCATTTCCATTTCCATTTCCATTTCCATTTCCATTTCCATTTCC
>MDSV01055726.1_pt1 | contig 37593 bp, 34 predicted proteins | sample 810851 | NCBI WGS metagenome assembly MDSV01 (sample SAMN05326640, study PRJNA326480) | marine metagenome | isolation source: seawater | place: Atlantic Ocean: North East | collected 2012 | reverse complement strand
TTCTATAAACTTAATCAAACGGCCTTAGGGGATTTTGATTCTACTGGATTTGATTATTCCACTCCAGACTACGCAAGCTTTTCTACTGTCACTTTAACCCTTTCAGGCGCAAGCACTGCCCCCACTGACCTAAGTATCGATCCTTCTAGTATTTCACTGGAAGGCAGCTCCATCACTTACTTAGGCCGTCCCACTCAAGACCAGATACAGTTTCGTGTCGACTTAGACGCACTCAGTGATGGGAACTACCGATTAGAGGTCACTTTTGATGGAATCAGTGAACGTTTTAATGCTTCGCTAAGTGTCGGTACGAGCCCCATAGACACAGGAAACAACATCCTATTAATTATTGTTGATGATTGGGGATTTGACTGGAGCCCTGTTCACAATGCAAGTGCAAGCGTTGGTTTGACGCTACCATACATGCCGAATTTACAAAGACTAGCTAGCACAGGCTTACAGTTTAACCGCGCTTATGCGCAGCCAATTTGTTCGCCTACTCGAGCAACGATTTTAACAGGGCGTCATCCTTTCAGGCATGGAGTCGGTGATCCCAATACTAACAATACCCTACCTGCTTCGGAGCTGACATTACCTGAAATTTTTACCCAAGAATCGTCCTCTTATGCCCTAGCGTCCTTCGGAAAATGGCATTTAGGTAGCGGTGCGACAGGCCCTCAAGTAACTGGCGGGTGGGATTATTTTAAAGGAATTTTACAAGGAGGCGTTACCGACTATTTTAATTGGACGAAGACCGAGGTCATTAACGGAACGGCACTCTCTACAACGAGTACAAACTATACAACTACCGATCAAATTGATGATGCGGTGAGCTGGATCAATAGTAATGCTTCAGATAGTCCTTGGTTTTGCTGGCTAGCGCTCAATGCGCCCCACACCCCTTTCCATGAACCACCTGCCGAACTTGCGCCCCAAGGAGGCTACACAAATCCAAGTGATAGTTCAAATACGGGTCTTTACTGCCGCATGCTTGAGGCAATGGACACAGAGATTGGGCGTTTGCTGGAGAATATCGATTTAAACGATACTAATATAATTATAATTGGTGACAATGGCTCCCCTGGTCAAGTAGCTCAATTACCCTATGGCAACGGGCACGCGAAAGTCGATCTTTACGAAGGTGGCATTCATGTCCCGCTCATAATATCTGGGCCAGACCTTACTGTGAGCGAGGGCTCCAGTACTAATGCACTGGTACACTGTGTGGATTTGTTTAGTACTATCTTACAACTAGCTGGCATTAACCCGTCGACTGCTACGAGCGCAGTAGATGCAATTGATTCTAATAGCCTCATTCCAATTTTTAGTGGAAGCGGTTCAAGTAGTCGCACAGTAGTGGCAGAAAAGTTTGGAGATACCGTTGGAAGTGGTCGGGCCCTTTTAAGCGCTGATTACCCCGAATTTAAACTCATCATCAATGGTGACCCATTGAGCTCTAGCGATAGTCCAAGCTACGAGTTTTATAATATTTTGCAGGACTCAAACGAGCAGTCACCACTCAACAGCAGTGCGCTCAGTTCAATCGAAACAATAGCCTATGATTTTTTCATAGCGATGGATGCTAGCTTAGGTGGTGGCTACAGCGACCCCGCCGATGGGAGTAGTAGCAGCGAAATCGTCTATCTGGAATTGATCGATAATAATACCAATTCGGTACCACCACTAGTTCGAGCGGTAGGGAGTAACGCGGGCAACCCTGTACACCCCTTAGCCGTGACCATTGGCGGACAGGAAGCAAGCTTTGATACAAGTACGCTTAATAGTGGATCTTCGGCTTCACGCGTTGATCGCTCCGGCTCACCCGACCAATATTTCGTCAAAGTAACTTTTGACCCAACTGCTGCAGGCTTAAGTTCTGGGGACTATTCAATGGTGGTAACCTTTCGTGGCGCAAATAATTCAACCAGAACCTTCAACGCGACCAACTCCTACACAGTTCCATGACCCTAAGAATTGCAGGGCTCACACTGTTGCTACTGGCATCATTAAATGGGGCTCAGTTAAGTATTGAGTTTGTAGCTAAATGGGAGGCAAGGCTAGTAACACTCTCTGAGTCTTGGCACGCAGCCCGAAACAACTCGAGCCTTTCGCTCAGTCGCATCGCTTATCTTGTTTCAGAACCTGTCCTCATTGATAGTACGGGTAGTGAGCACATACTACATGATTGGTACGGACTCATCGATTTTGAAGCGGGTATCACAAGTGTCGATCTGGTGGACCTGCCCCCACTTGAATTCACTGCGATCGAATTTTTAATTGGCTTGGAACCAGAAATTAATCAATCCGACCCCGCTAAATTTGCAGCGAAACACCCACTAAATCCAATCCATAATAAGCTCCATTGGAATTGGCAGGATGGGTATATATTTCTAGCCCTTGAGGGTCACTGGCATACAAAGTATAAAAAAGGTGGCTTTTCCTACCACTTGGGGAATGAACCTCATCGGATGCGGGTGCGCATGCCTGCCGCAGTCGACCTGCGCACCCGCGATGCCCACTTGATCCTAGATTTTAACCTCGACCATGCTTTGGCAAATATCGCCTATGCAAAAACCAGCTCGACTCATGGTCGACCGGGCGATCCCTTGGCTCTTCAATTAAAGGAACAAGCACAAGACGCATTTAGCGTGGCACGAATCGATTCCTCACAAAGGCAGACAGCCATTCCAGCGGTTAAAGGTATTGCTACCCCTTTTATTGGCACTCCGTACCCACTTAAAATTAGCAAATTCTTTCCGCTCCCTCCACTACCCAAAGACTATCCGCTGAGTGCCGAGCGCGTCGAACTCGGGCGCCGCCTTTTTCATGACGCACAGCTTTCGAAGGATACTACCATCAGTTGTGCCTCCTGCCATAAAAGTGAACTTGCTTTTGCTGACAATCGAAGGCGCAGCACAGGCGTTAATCAACAATTAGGTCGGCGTAATTCAATGCCGCTTGTAAATCTCGCATGGAAAGATGCATTTTTTTGGGACGGTCGCGTTCATTCACTACGTAATCAGGCGCTCATAAGTATTCAAAATGAAACAGAAATGGGCGCATCACTAGAAAAGATAGAAAAAAAGCTCTCCGAACACCCTGCTTATCCGAGTCTTTTTAATGCTGCCTATGGCTCTAGAATTATAAGCGCTGAGCGCATAGGAGTAGCAATTGAACAATTTTTGCTGACACAAATAAGTGATGACTCGCGCTTTGACCGAGCATTGAAAAATGAAGTTGCGCTAACGGAAATTGAGAAGCGTGGTCTTGAACTTTTTTTTACAGAGTACGACCCCAGGCGAAAGCTTTATGGAGCCGACTGCTTTCATTGTCATGGAGGCCCTCTTTTTAGCGATCTATCCAATCATAATAACGGTCTTACGCTTACTTCTGACCGAGGAATCGCAGAAATTACGCAACGCAAATCAGACGTGGGTAAATTCTCAACACCTAGTCTTCGCAACGTAGAAATAACCGCTCCGTACATGCATGATGGGCGCTTCATCTCACTTAAAGAAGCGGTCGAACACTACCGTAGCGGCATCCGAAGAGGCAGAGCACTTGACCCTAATCTAGCCAAACATAGCTCTCCGGGCATACCCCTATCAGATGCAGATGTAGACGCGCTTGTTGCATTTTTAAAGACGCTCACTGATAATAAATTCCTCGATTAAGCCATGGATAGGCAGTGATGGCTTCTTGATTTTTAATATCCTCTAAGTACTGTTTAAAAATGACTCATTATAATTATCAGATTCAATTAAAGATAATCTGGGATGAAGCGATCCGTCGCTACCGAGCCGGTCATCAAAAACCGGAGGGTTTCATGAATGCCGAGACTCTCGATTTTCTTGCAAAGATTGGACTAAATACAATGGACGTATTTGACTACGTTGAGGATTCTATCACGCATCAAGAACCTGACTTCGAAACCTTTCTTTTAGTCCATGCGGTTCGCCGAGATTACTTCTTACAAAAGCAAGGAGGCGTGCCCTCAAAACAACGTATTGATTCGACAAAACTTCCCGCCAAACAAAACAAAGTGCGTGAAATTGAATGGTTGCCACGTCTTCTGCCAAAAGCACTAGCAAAGCTTCGTGGAGAGCTTCCTTCAGAAACAATGTATGGTTGCGGTGGCGATCGGCGATTTTTTAAAACCCACAACATTCACCCCGCGGAATTTCTAACAGTTACTTGGGCACATGAAAACGAGCCAGATATGATTGTCGACTGGGTGGAATCAAGACGTGCCAATACGAATCCTTAAACCCAGCCTTGATCTTATACAAAGAAACATAATTTTAGATGTCTGCTTTTTTTAAGTAGGCTTTTTTATACATGGACAAACTCTCTGAAATAATGGCAGCTAAGCGGCATGCCTATCGTAATTTAATTCGCCCTGTACGTGACTCCGAATTAGAGCGCCTTGCTCAAATGCAAAAACAAGGCGGAAGTTTTTATGATGCGCTCGCGCGCAAAGACCGGCTATCAGTCATTGCTGAAATCAAACGTAAATCTCCTTCTGCAGGTCAAATTGCAGATCAAGGTCTCGATGCTGTCGAACAAGCTAGGAAATATACGAATGCAAAAGCGGATTGTTTTTCAATTCTCACAGATACTGATTACTTTGGTGGTAGCCTTCGAGATCTATGGGACGTGGTTGAATTTTTAGAAGCGCATCAACGAAGCACTCCTTGCTTACGAAAAGATTTTATGATCCATCCAGTACAGGTTGTTGAGGCGACTGAAGCTGGAGCAAGTGCAATATTAATTATTGTACGTGCCCTCGAGGACGATGCCATCAAAGCTCTCTATGAATCGGCTAGCTTGGCAGGCTTGGATGTACTGTTTGAAATTCATGAGGAACGTGAACTGGAGAAAGCACTTACATTCGACCCAAAAATAATCGGCGTTAACAATCGCGATTTGAAAAGCTTTCAGACCGATCTTGGTATATCAGAACTCCTCATACCGCAAATACCAGAATCAATTATCCGTATTAGTGAAAGTGGAATCTTTGAGCCAGAAGATGCTGAGCGGGCAAGCTCATGTGGGGCAGATGCAATTCTTGTTGGCGAGGCGCTCATGCGAGACGAAGATCCTGAATCTTTGGTGGAGGCCTTTCACAATGCCTGAAGTAAAAAGGCTTCAATTTACCAACTAGGCAAACGTGCTTGCATCGCTGTATTACTATAAAGAGAACGCTAATAAATGGACTAGATAGCTACGTGCGATGCCTTTAAGCCCTACAGTAACCCGGGAGATCCTCCATCAGATTGAGCATGTCCCAAATAAAAAACTCGGGCAGAATTTCCTCATCGACGGAAATATTGTGCGCAAATCGATTGAGCTTGCTGGAATAGATTCAACCTCATTTGTCGTAGAGATTGGTCCAGGATTAGGCACGCTCACACGAGCCATTCTTGACACAGGAGCTCATTTATGGGCCATTGAACGCGACCCTAAACTGAGCGCCTACTTGCGCTCTAGTATTGTAGAGGATGCACCAAACTGTAGCCTAAGCCAGGGTGATTGCCTCGAAGATCCACATGCTGGGCTTACCCTACCTGGCGAAAGCAAAGATTTTAAAATTATCGCAAACCTACCCTATGCTGTAGCGACTCCATGGATGGATCTAATTTTATCGAAGCCACTGCCTAGCCGCATGGTACTTATGCTACAGAAGGAAGCTGCTGATCGCTACAGCGCCGACCCGGGCAGCAAAACTTTCGGCGCTATATCAATATTTCTACAATCATCCTTCTCGCTGCATAGTTCGCATTTAGTCAAAGGACCCTGCTTTCTTCCTGTACCTAAAGTTGATTCGGTTCTCCTACGACTCGACCAAAAAGTAAATCCAGTACATTTTTCTAATCCTGCAAAAGAGTGTATTCGGCGCATTTTTACGCAGCGCCGTAAACAACTTGGCGCGCTCTGCAAACGTGAATCCAATCCACAAATTAGCGCCTGGTTCGATTCACTTCTCTTCAGTGGGATTTCTCCGACCGTTCGCCCAGAAGCATTACCCATCCATTGCTGGCAAATGCTCGCCAATTTAACTAAAGACAGTTAGATCACTAAAACTAATATTTTATGAATCCTATTACATGGAAACTTCACTGGCAGATTCTGTTCTCGCTAATACTTGCAGTTTTAGTCGCACGATTTATTCTGCCAATGTGTAGCGCACAATCGAGCGCTTACGTCGAAAGCTTTTGCCAGTTTATTGGGAAACTGTTTATGAATGCATTAAAAATGGTCATTGTGCCTCTAATTGTGGCATCGATCGTTGCTGGAGTTATGCATCTAGGTGCCGAAAAGGGAGTTGGTCGCATGAGCGCGAAGACTTTTCTTTATTATACCTGTAGCGGAGCATTCGCAGTCGTGGTTGGCTTATTTGCCGTCAATCTTATCGGTCCAGGGAATGTAGACCCTGCAGTAGCAGCTGCCATTTTAGGCGAAGCCAGTGAAACTGCGCTCCATCAAGGACTCATGGAAAAAGTTGAGGGCCGTGGAGCAAATGACCTATACGCGATTTTTTTACGTATGTTTCCGTCAAATATTGTGAACGCTGCCGCGAACAATGGGCAATTACTTGGGGTGATTACTTTTTCGATATTATTTGGTGCATTTATAGGTAAACTTCGCAAAGAACTACGCATTGCCCAGCAGAGCTTTTGGGAGGGAGCGCAAGAGGTCATGCTACGCCTCACTGATTTTATTATTCGATTTGCCCCAATAGGAGTGTTTGGACTAGTCACACCGATTCTTTTGCACGCGCCCTTTGATCAATTGATTGGCACCTTATTAAACTTTTTTATCACCGTGCTTCTCGCTTTGGCTTTCCATTTTTGCATCACCTTAGCCATCGCATTAAAATCCTTCGGCAAACTTAATCCGCTAACGCATTACAAAGCAATGGCGCCGGTTTTACTCACTGCTTTTTCCACAGCAAGTTCTTCTGCCACCTTACCGTTGACAATGGAGACAGTGGAAGGGCGAGCAGGCATATCGAAGAAAACAAGTTCCTTTACGCTTCCGCTTGGGGCGACCGTTAACATGGATGGGACTGCTTTGTACGAGTGCGTCGTAGTCCTGTTTATTGCCCAATTATACGCATCTACTGGGACTCTCGCGCTAGATTTTAGTCAACAATTATTAGTCGTTATTCTGGCCTTAACAACAAGTATTGGAGTCGCGGGTATTCCCGCGGCTAGTCTGGTCGCAATTTCAGTCATTTTGCCAGCAGTAGGCCTCCCGGTAGAGGCTATCGGAGTCGTATGGATCACTGACCGAATGCTCGATATGTGTCGCACCTCCGTGAATGTATTCAGTGATACCGTTGGCGCAGTTGTCATCGCTCGCAGCGAAGGAGAAGTCCCTTACCCTAATAAATCTTAATACCACTGATCGCCTAAAACATACTTTTTATTTAGATTCTCACCATTGCATAACTAGCAGATTCATCATGAACATCGAAGAGCGCCTTTCTAAACTTGGGATTCAATTGCCCACAGCTCCTTCACCAGCAGGGAACTACCAACCTGCACTAAAAATAGGTCAGCTACTCTTCCTCTCGGGCGCAATTTGCTGCGTAGATGGAGCTATGACACACTGTGGAAAGATTGGCGCAACTCGCGATATCGCCTACGGCAAAGCGGCAGCCCGAGTCTGCGCCCTAAATTTACTTACTACTGCGCAGCAAGCATTGGGCGACTTGAATCAGATTAGACAAGTGGTCCAACTCAATGGCTTTGTTAATGCAATACCAAGCTTCTCAGAAAGCCCTGCTATCATTAACGGAGCCTCTGATTTAATTGTTGAAATATTTGGAGAAAGAGGACGGCATACCCGCGCAGCAGTTGCAGTCACAGGTCTTCCCAAAGACAGCACGGTTGAAATTCAGGCTATTTTTGCAACAAGCTAAGCATGCCTAATTGATTGATGCGCGATAGTTTAAATTTTATGAGGCTATATACACTCGTTTAAAAATAGAGTCGATAATTGTAGTAAATATTACTTATTAAGGGTAGTAACATTCGTTCGTGCTTGCATGAATTGTTAAAAATTTCACCCTTTCGATATTTTATGCCAAAACGCACTGATATAAAAACTATCCTGATCATAGGTTCTGGACCAATTGTCATAGGCCAAGCCTGTGAATTTGATTATTCGGGTACACAGGCATGTAAAGCACTTAGAGAGGAAGGCTATAGGGTCGTGCTAGTTAATAGTAATCCAGCTACAATAATGACGGATCCTGAATTCGCTGATGTCACGTACATTGAGCCGTTGACGCTAGATGCATTAGAAAAGATTATTTTAAAGGAAGAACCTGATGCATTATTGCCAACACTTGGTGGACAGACGGGGCTAAATCTTTCCATGGAACTCCATGAAAGTGGACTATTGAAAAAATATAGTGTTGAGATGATTGGCGCGAAACCGGAAGCAATTGTAAAAGGAGAAGCCAGAGAGATTTTTAAGCAAGCGATGCTCAAAATTGGCCTAGATGTAGCGCGTTCGACTACAGTTAATAATCTAACAGATGCCCTAAAAGCGGCAGACGAACTAATAGGTGAATTTCCTATTATTATTCGTCCTAGTTTTACCCTTGGTGGCGCGGGCGGAGGAATCGCATACAACCGCGAAGAATATGAGGCAATGGTACAGAACGGCCTAGACATGTCCCCCACTACAGAAGTGCTGGTAGAAGAGTGCTTACTAGGCTGGAAAGAATATGAGATGGAAGTAATGCGCGACCACAAGGATCAATGTGTGGTAATTTGCTCTATCGAAAATTTTGACCCTATGGGTGTTCACACAGGTGACTCCATTACCATCGCTCCTGCGATGACTTTGACCGACAAGGAATATCAACTTATGCGCGATGCCTCCTTCGCATGTATCCGTGAAGTTGGGGTTGAAACCGGTGGTTCAAATATACAATTTTCAGTCAACCCCGCAAATGGTCGTATGGTAGTAATTGAAATGAATCCGCGCGTTTCGCGTAGTTCTGCCCTTGCTTCCAAGGCAACTGGTTTCCCAATTGCCAAGATTGCCGCAAAGCTAGCGGTTGGGTATAGTTTAGATGAGCTACAAAATGATATTACACGTGAAACACCGGCAAGCTTTGAGCCTACAATCGACTATGTAGTCACTAAAATCCCTCGATTCACATTTGAAAAATTCCCTGGTGCGGACAATACTTTGACCTCTGCAATGAAGTCTGTAGGTGAAGCGATGGCGATTGGTCGTACCTTTAAAGAATCATTTCAAAAAGCATTAAGATCACTTGAAATCGGTGCGATGGGCTTCATGGGGCCGGCTAAACTTGGTCTTGCTGAAAAAGTCACGAACTTGCAGAAAATTCGTGAAGGCATCTCAATACCCACTGCTGAACGTGTCTTCTGGTTACGGCATGCATTGTTAAATAATATCAGCACGGAAGAATTACATGAGCTCAGCGCAATTGACCCATGGTTCCTGCAACAGCTAAGAGAACTCGTCGATATAGAACTCGAGCTAAATAAGAGTAGCTTAAGTAAAATTGATTCAGAACTAATGCATAAAGCTAAGGAATCTGGATTTAGCGATAGACTCATTGGAGAGTTAATTGGTTCCACTCGCCAACCAGTTCGTAAAAAACGAGAAAAGCTAGGCGTACTAACAAACTACCGCTTGGTCGACACCTGCGCTGCAGAATTTGAAGCATTCACGCCTTATTTCTACTCCTCCTACGGATCGGAAAATGAGATTACACAGACGGACAAAAAGAAGATAATGATTCTTGGTGGTGGGCCCAATCGAATAGGCCAAGGTATCGAATTTGACTACTGCTGCGTGCATGCTTCTTTTGCCCTAAGGGAAGCTGGTTATGAAACCATCATGGTTAACTCTAACCCCGAGACGGTATCCACTGACTATGATACCTCCGATAAACTATTTTTTGAGCCACTCACGCTCGAAGATGTTCTGGAAATCTATTACCAAGAAGACTGTGATGGAGTGATTGTACAATTCGGAGGACAAACACCCCTAAATTTAGCAAGCGACCTAGAAGCGCACGGTGTAAATATTATCGGTACTTCTCCTTCGATGATCGATGCTGCAGAAGACCGAAATTTGTTTCGAAGCATTCTAGAACGAACTGATTTAAAGCAACCAGAGAACCGTATAGCAAATTCGCAAGAGCAGGCCTATGAATTAGCTGGTGAAATAGGATTCCCTATATTGCTTCGGCCTTCATTTGTTTTGGGAGGAAGAGGTATGTTCATTGTTTACGATATGCAGGAAATGAAAGGCATCATTCGCGAAGTATTTGATGCCGCGCCGGGTAAGCCTGTACTACTTGATAAATTCCTTGAAGATGCATACGAGCTAGATGTCGATTGTATCAGCGATGGAGAAACATCGGTAATAGGTGGCATTCTTCAACATGTTGAATTTGCAGGAGTGCACTCCGGTGATGCGGCTATGGTAATGCCACCTCATACACTTTCCAAAGATATTTTAGACAAAGTACGCAAAGCGACCCATGCACTCGCCCGTGAACTACAAGTGGTTGGGTTGATGAATGTACAGTATGCTATAAAAGATGATGAACTTTTTATTATTGAGGTGAACCCACGTGCCTCGCGAACTGTACCGTTTGTCTCCAAAGCAATTGGTGTCCCACTAGCTAAACTTGCTGCAAGAGTAATGGCTGGCGAGAAACTCAAAGCCCTCAAATTCACAAAAGAAATCATTCCCCCATATTGGGCGGTCAAAGAATCGGTTTTCCCATTTGCACGTTTTCCCGGAGCAAGAATAATGCTCAGCCCAGAAATGCGCTCAACAGGTGAAGTTATGGGTATCGATAAGGATCTGGGTGTCGCCTACGCAAAGTCACAGATGGCAGCGAAGCCAAGCCTACCAGACAACGGAGATGTCTTTATTAGTGTTAAGGACAGTGACAAATCACGCGCGGTAAAGATTGCAAAGGAATTGAGCGATCTTGGCTTTGGCATTATAGCAACTGCGGGTACTGGAGCATTATTAAAAAAGAATGGCATTTCCGTGAAAAAAGTCTGCCGTCTAAGCGAAGGACGACCAAACGTAATAGACTTAATCAAAAATGATACCGTATCTATGATCATAAATACTCCACAAGGGACCGTTCCACGTCAGAATGAAAATTTAATTCGAAGCGAAGCCCTTAAACACAATATATGCATAATGACTACCCTATCTGCTGCTGCTGCTGCAGTAGATGGAATTAAAGGTATACGAGAAAAAGGCTATGAGGTGCGCTCCATTCAAAGTTACAGCCAGGAGGCGAACCCAATCTAGATGCCTTTACTTTAACTCAAATTATTTGTTCCAATTTAACTGAGTAGATTCAGTCTATAAATACAGCTACTGCCAATAAAATGAAACACACAACTATCATAGCTCTCTTATCGGGACCTGACCAACCAGGTCTAGTTTCTATGGTATCGAGTTGGATTTTTTCGCGAGGTAGTAACATTCATCATGCCGACCAACATAAAGATACAGAGGCAAATATATTCTTTCAGCGAGTAGAGTGGCGCCCATCTGGAGATATAAAAGAAGAGTCAACAGCCTTCAAAGAATTTGCGAGTCAAGAGCTTGGCATGGAAGTAAAAGTAGCGCTTTCCACGGATTTACCTAAAATTGCACTATTAGTATCTAAAATCGACCATTGCTTCCATGATACTATTCTACGCTTTCGTGCGGGTGAGATGGCGGGTCAAATAGCCTGTGTAATTTCAAACCATAAATCTTTGCAAAAAGCGGCCGAAGCTTATGGCTTACCCTTCATCTACCTGCCGATTGATACGAATAACCGAGCCGACAGCGAAGAAGAACAATTAAAAGTAATTCAAAGTTATGGATGCGAATTAGTAGCTATGGTGCGTTATATGCAAATTTTGTCTGATGACTTTTTAGCTCGCTTAGCTCTTCCTGTGATTAATATTCATCACTCCTTTCTGCCTGCATTTGCAGGCGGTAAGCCTTACCATCAGGCGCATAGTAGAGGGGTCAAACTAATTGGGGCCACAGCACACTACGCTACAGCAGACTTGGACGAAGGACCTATCATTCATCAAGATGTCACGCGTATAAACCATCGAAATTCGGTAGAAGATTTAGTTCGCAAAGGGCGTGATTTAGAGAAATCGGTCTTTGCACAAGCGATTCGCTTGCACTTAGACAATCGTATACTTGTCTATAACAACAAAACTGTGGTATTTGATTAACAATAATCCTGACACGATTTTATAAAGTTAAGTTTTAATTCAAATAAATCATGAAACGCCCAAAGCACAGAAAAAATAAGCCCCGCCAAACTGAGGACGAAGTACCAGTAATTGATGAGCGCAACCTCGTCGATGCAGAACAATCAGCTGAATTTTCTTTTGAAGATCGTGTTGCTGCCTACTGGATGGAGAATAAGTTTTCATTGATTAGTAGTATCCTTTTTTTGACCATTGCAATTGCTCTTTTGAATGGCTTTCGCATTTATCGCGGATACTCAGAAGAGAAGTTGCAGGCCAATTACTCCGCCGCATTAAGTGCCGAAGGGCTTGATTCTTATGCTGCAGGAAATCCAAATCAAGCTATCGGAGGATTTGCCGCACTATCAGTAGCAGACGCAGCATTTGAAGACAATGACTACAGCCGTGCGTGCGAATTCTATACGCTCGCTGCACAATCACTAGAGGGAAATATTCTTGCTGGTCGCGCTAGTCTTGGCTTGGCTTTTTCCACTTACCAATCTGCTAAAAAAGAAGGCTTAGAGCAATTAGATCGCATAGCAACCAGCGCAATATATAGTGATAGTGTAAAAGCAGAAGCAGTATATCACTTGGCTATTGATGCTTTAAATGAAGGAAAAGTGGAAGCTTTTGACAGCCTGTTTACACAGATTAATCAATTGGAAGCAGGGTCGCAGTGGAGTCAGCGACTTGAATACTATCAGCAACAAGCGCCATAGATACAACTCTAGCGAGCCGTATTTACGATATAGCCAGATAATAGGAGCAAACTATTTTAAAAACCTCCCTTCAGTACCATTGACAGCTCTTACTAAGCAGGCACAAGTGACTTACTTTAATTAAATTTATAATCAACAAAACTGTTTAGAATAACATACTCACTTAAATAGATACAACAAAAGCTTCCACATGAGCACTATAATTACAGATATCCGCGCCCGTGAAATCATTGATTCTCGCGGCAACCCAACTGTCGAAGTAGACGTCGAACTAGAATGTGGGGTCATTGGCCGCGCTGCAGTTCCATCGGGAGCTTCAACTGGAGAGCACGAAGCTGTAGAGCTTCGTGACGGCGACAAATTGCGCTACTTAGGAAAAGGCGTTCAACAGGCAGTCGACAACGTGGATACTATAATCGCCCCAGAATTAGTCGGACTAGACGCTACTAATCAGTTAGAAGTTGATAAGGCGATGCTCGAAATTGATGGAACAAAAAACAAAGGAAAGCTAGGCGCTAATGCCGTACTAGGAGTCTCGTTAGCCTCAGCAAAAGCTGCCGCAGAGGCATGTGGGCTACCTTTGTATAAATATTTAGGAGGTCCAAATGCCAAAGTACTACCAGTACCAATGATGAATGTGATTAATGGAGGCTCGCATTCAGACGCACCGATTGCATTTCAAGAATTCATGATTCGGCCAATAGGCGCCCCCACATTCAAAGAAGCCATCCGTATGGGTGCTGAGTGTTTTCACAGCCTCAAAAAAGTCCTTCACGACCGCGGCCTTAGCACTGCTGTTGGAGATGAGGGTGGATTCGCTCCAAAATTTGATGGTACAGAGGATGCACTAAATACTCTATCACAAGCAGTTGAAGCGGCCGGATATAAGGTTGGCACCGATATAACCTTCGCTCTAGACTGCGCTTCTTCAGAATTTTTCAGTGACGGGGTATATGATTATTCTAAATTTGAAGGCAAAAATGGTGCTAAGCGAAACTCAGAAGAACAAGCCACTTATTTGGCCGAGCTTTGTGAAAAATATCCTATTGATTCAATCGAAGATGGTTGTGACGAAAACGACTGGGACGGTTGGAAAGCCCTTACGAATAAGATTGGCGATACTGTTCAACTAGTCGGAGACGACCTTTTTGTCACTAACGTTGAATTTCTACAGAAGGGAATTGATCTAGGAGTTGCGAATTCCATACTTATTAAAGTTAACCAAATAGGATCTTTAACAGAAACCCTCGAAGCGATAGAATTAGGTAAAGTAAATGGCTACAATTCTGTGGTATCTCACCGCTCAGGAGAAACCGAAGATACAACTATTGCAGATATAGCTGTCGCCACTAATGCTGGACAAATTAAGACTGGATCGATGAGTCGCTCCGACCGTATAGCAAAATACAACCAGTTGTTACGAATAGAAGAAGAATTAGGAAATAACGCAATCTATGCTGGAACCCTTTAATTACTGATAACAGAAATTTTGATATCAAAGCTCGGTGGATCTACACCGAGCTTTTTAGTCTTTTAAAATCCTCCGATTTGACATCGCCAAATACCTCTTCACTTTTTCTTTGTAGATTATGAACTTACAAGAAAAAGAGTCTGCCCTAGTTGAAGAGATTACACTTATACCAGATGCATATGAGCGACTTGGTCATATTGTTGAGCTTGGTAAAAATGCTAAAGGGCTAAGTGCCGAGCTCCAAATAGACAGCTTTAAAATAGAAGGTTGCTTGTCGCAACTTTGGGTAGTGCCTGAATATAAAAAGGGTCGCTGTTACTTTAGATCTGAGTCTGATTCTGCTATTGTCAAAGGTATCGCGAGCCTGTTGTGCAACTTTTATAGTGACACTGATCCACAATCAATAGTTCTGAACGATGCAAGTTTCTTAGGGCAAGTTGGTATTACACAACACCTCTCACCCAACCGAAGGAATGGCTTAAGTCGTATCGTCGATTCTATTCAACATTTTGCTCGTTCTTGTCTCGAAGATGAGACGAAGTAACGATTAAATCTACTACTCTTGTATGGCCGCATTACGGTATTGCGTGTACGCATTCTTGAGAGCTCCATACGGGTCTAATGCGGAACCCTTCATCTGTAGATAGCGGTCACTTATTTCAGGGCTATTCACAACTGCCCTACCTGCCCCATACGCTAGTCGCCAGTCCTGACTATCCATAACAGTCCATGGCTGTATAAATGGATTTGAGGCTCGGTCGCCGACCAAACCTAATAAATCTCGAAAATTAGTTGAACCAAAAATTGGCATAACTAAATAAGGCCCTTCGGTCATTCCATAAGCTCCAAGCACCTGACCAAAATCTTCGTTCGGCACTCGGGCTAAACTATCTATCTTATCCGACGGCGACATTACTCCGCAAAACCCCAATGTAGAGTTGACCGTAAAACGTCCCGTCTCTACCCAAGCACCAAAAAATTTACCCTGTAGCAAATTTCCAACTAAACGTACCGGATATCTTAGGTTATTAAAAAAGTTCTTAGCGCCAATTTCAACTTTTTCAGGAGTAATTGCAGTGTATCCGTACGCAATTGGATGAATGACTAGATTATAAAGATGATCATTAAAATTAAAGACCACACGGTTATATCTCTCTAATGGGTCGAAAATGACTGAACTTTCAGATTCAATACTCTCACCATATAAATCTTCCTCACTTAAAAAATCTTCCGCCCAAGATGAGCTGTAGAAACTGCAATGTAAGACACAAAGCAATAGAAAGTTTTTATACATTGAATGACTCATTATAATGCTCCTTCTTTAACCAAATTTTCTAACTTTTTTATTAGCTCTTCTGGGGTGCCTCGCCTAAAATGATCAACAAACTGCTGACGATAATTAGACACAATACTAATACCTTCAATCACAATATCGTATATTTGCCATCCTGTTCGGGTCAACCCCAAGCGATATAAAACATAGAATTTTTGATCCTCTAGGTTCATGACAGAAGGTACTTCGATACGTTTATTAGAGATCTCAACAGCATCTAAGAAATTTACACTAGGACGAACTGTTCCTGTAAATCGATCGACATAAGTACGAAGTACAAGCTCCTTAATCAAAGCAACTATCTGTTCCTGCTGAGTAGAATTCATCCGTGACCAACTTCGGCCGATAGCACGACGAATCAAAACTGTCATATCATAATTAGATTCAATAACCTGCACGACCTTTTTATACTTATCTTCGATTGGTAGCACGCTATTTTCGTTAGAATAGAATGCATCTATAGCCGACTCTACGACAAATTGTAGCTTAACATCCGGCGAAGGGCTAGGAGGCGCCGATATCGCAGCAGGTGAAAAAACCCATAAAGCAATCAGCCAATACCCAATTAAAATTACTCTATCCATTAGGTGCTATATTGATTAATCGCCTTTCGATTCAAGGCCACCTAAAGCAAATCGACTAATTAGGTCTTCGATATCTAAAGCAGGAATCGTGTCATAAATATGATCTCCATCATTTAGCATACTATCAGAACCGCCTGGAGATAACTCAATGAAGCGATCACCAATCAATCCTGAGGTCTTCACGGATGCTATAGCATCTTCGTCAATTACTATCGATCTTGGTAACTCCAGCACCACCAAAGCAAAATACATAGAGTCGAGCTCCACAGATGCGACCGTACCAACGCGCACTCCTGAAATCTCAACTCGGCTCCCTGCATTAACACCAGCAGCACTCGAGAATTGTGCTTTTAGTTGATACGTGTTGCCGCCTAAAAGGCGAGCGCCACCTAATTGTATCGCCAAATATAGAACCGCACAAAGCCCCAATAAAATGAAGCAGCCTACACCCATTTCAATTTTACGCTTATTCATTTATTATTAATTCCTTCCTATTCCGTTTTATTTCGACCATAATTGGCCATATCTAAAAATCTAGATAACTCTAAATCTGCACTTAGCTCTAATTCCTCGGGTTTACCGATGAAGCGTAGCGTACCTTGGTCTAGCCATGCCACGCGATCACTAATTTCAAAAACTTCCGGAATATCATGACTAACCAGCAATGCAGTAAAGCCAAATTGCTTCCGATAATTAGCAATCATTTCAAGAACGCTAAATTTACGCTCTGGATCTAAACCAGTAGTAGGCTCATCAAAAAGCACAATCTGCGGCTTCGTTACTAGTGCGCGCCCCAAAGCCACTCGTTTGCGCATTCCACCAGATAACTCTGCAGGATAACTACTGGAAACATCCCCTAGCTCAAGTCTTCCTAACATACCTTCTACCTCATCGTGCAATTCATGCGTACTCATCGATGTCGTCTCCAGTAGCGGCATTGAGATATTCTCAGAAATTGTCATTGAATCAAAAAGGGCATTGTTTTGAAACATATAACTAAAACAGACGCCACCTGGCTGCCGAGCAGTCTTGCGACTTTGTATAATAGGGCGGCCGTCTAGTTGTATCTTCCCCTCATCTGCTAACACTAAATTTGCAATACATTTAAGCAGGACCGATTTTCCGATACCGCTCTTTCCAATGATCGTGGTGATTGAAGCACGTTCAATCTCGAGATCAATTCCATCAAGCACACGATTGTTACCGAAATGCTTCTTAAGGCCGCTAATACTTAAAAATTTGTCACTCACAATTAGATTAAGAAAGAGGTAATTAGATAATCAGCCGCCAAAACTGCGACACTAGAAAAGACTACTGCGCGCGTGGCTGACTCACTCACGCCGCGCACACCTCGAGAGCTAGACTTAAGGTGTGTATAGAAACCACGATACGCACATATTGTAATCGTCAAAAACCCAAACACCGCTGCTTTGATAAACCCTCCGTAAATGTCGGCAAATTGAACACTACTAAATACATGGTTCCAATAAACACCTGCATCTACATTAAGCAGGACCGATCCAGTTAAATACCCACCAAAAATACCGATTAAGTCAAAGCATGCCGTTAATATCGGGAAGCAGATAAATGACGCACACAAGCGCGGTCCGACAAGGTAACCCCTTGCATCAATCCCCATAGTTTGTAGCGCATCAATTTGCTCATCATTACGCTGTATACCAATCTCTGAAGCCAACGATGATCCAGCTTGCCCAACAATCATTAAGGCGGTGAGAACAGGACCTAGCTCTCTTATAAGTGATAGTGCCACAGCATCGCCAAGTGCTGCTTCAGCTCCAAGTCTAGCTAAAGTGTAATAAAGCTGTAGGCCCATGACCAAGCCTGTAAATAAACCAACAATAGCAACTATTGGAACACAGCGTACACCGATCTCATGCACGGCTAAAACCCACTTCGCCAATCGTCGCCGCTGACAACAGAACTCATAGATAGAAAGCACCGCAAAATTTGCAATGCCGCCAAACTCAGCAACAACACTTAGAGTTGAGCTACCAATTGTTCTGATCATACAAAATGAAACTATTAATAATAATTGCGATATAGGTTTATGACATGTTTACCCAATGCTAGGAAAGTCGAAAATTACCCTATATTTCCATACTAGCGATAAATTCCTGTCTTGACCCATATCCCTGAAAGCCTCGTATTGCCTATTTTTAAGCGGGTATAGTTTAGAGGTAAAACATCTGCCTTCCACGCAGAGGTCGTCGGTTCGATTCCGTCTACCCGCACCATTCATAACATTGGGTCAAAAATGAGCCCAGTTGGTAATGGTCCCTGTTCTGAATAATTCTGCGCTAATTAGTAAAGATTCGCAGGAGGCACAAAAAAGACCGCCCCTGTACGATAAGGGCGATCTAAAATGGTGGTGGGAGCCGGATTCGAACCAGCGAACTCAAAGAGAACAGATTTACAGTCTGCGTGCGTTAGCCACTTGCATATCCCACCTTAAAGAAGGCGAGAACTGTAGATCGCTAAAACCGCTTGCCAAGACCTTTTTTGCAAAAATTATGCCTATCTTTACAAATACATGCCCTAAGTGACGCCTATTATAGTTAAAATATAAGTGCTTTACTGTATTAACGGCAGTGCGCTGCACAGCAAATCAGAGGCATTTTTCAGATAAGTATCCACGGCGTGATTGAACCCTAAAAAATAGATTAATGCTGCGACTGCTAGCATTGGACCAAAAGGAACTTGTGCGTCAAATGCAAGTGCTTGGTCCTCCATTGATTGTTCTGTATTCATTGAATCTATGTTCTTTTGACCAGCTTTTTTATTCCTGTGAACGATTCGCCCAACAATTATAAGCGGCAGTAACAAAATCGAACCGATTAAAGCACCTCCAAACATAGCGAAAACTGCCCCTTGCCAACCGCAGAATGCACCAATAAAACCAACAAACTTCACATCTCCTTCCCCCATTGCTGGCTTTCTAAATACAACCTCTCCAAGTACTGCTATCCAATAAACTAAACCAGAGCCAACAAGTACCCCTGATATAGCTATTAGTGCGGAATGCATACTGCTTGCTAGTCCAGCAGGTTGGAGTCCATGCAAACTTGGGAATAAGAATGATATGAGTACACCGAGAATCATTCCACCAATTGAAAAACGATCTGGTATAATCATATGATCGAGATCAATGAAGGTCGAACAGATTAAGAAAGACAAATACAACATACCAATGGTGGCAACAATTGGGGGATGCACCCACCAAGCATAGGCAAATAAGCTAGCTGTAAGAAACTCCACCACTGGGTACCGAATGCTAAACCATTCTCTACAACAGGTGGATCGACCTCTTAATAAGCACCAACTAACAATCGGGATATTGTGATACCACGCAATGGCAGAACCGCAGGCACAACTTGAACCAGGTCGTACGACGGAAAGATCTTTGGGTATACGATAAATGCACACATTTAAAAAACTTCCCACTATAGCGCCAAAGATAAAAACCATAACTGTTGCGAATACAGGGAACTGTGAGTTTATATATGATAGTGTCTCAAGCATGGCAGGTGAAATTAATTCATATTAACTAAGTAGATGCTAACCCCTAAAATATAAATAAAGGAAAAATATAATAAATTCGCAGTAAGGATATTATTCTAAGAAGAATGATGCAAGGCTTCCATCGCAGCTTCCAGCATCGACCGCTCGTCTACTTTTTTCTTTGACCACAACCTTAGTGAATGCGCTCCTTGATGCACCAACATGGATAACCCGTTAGCTGCCAAAAGACCGCACGATTGAGCCTCACGAATAAATTGTGTAGAACAAGGATTATAAATCATATCATACACTTTCCAATTTGATGGCAATTGATGCACGTCAATCGGTGCAGGATCAGCGATATTTAGCCCAAGAGATGTTGCATTAATTGCTATGCCTGTTTGTGGCAAATTTTTAGGCAACTGGTCCAGGGTGAAAGTCTGCACACAATTGTCGCCTCCTAAAGCAGATAGAGCTTCGACTAATCCAGCTAACCGTGCCGGAGAGCGATTACCGATAAATAATTGATCACAGCCATCTAGTAAGGCTTGTACAGCAGCTGCGCGAGCTGCGCCTCCCGACCCAATAATTAAAACAGTACTACCTTTAAGGGACTGATCTAAATCAATTTCTAAGCCACGCCTTAAACCATAACCATCTGTATTATAGCCTGCATATCCAGACTCCACACGCACAAGTGTGTTTACTGCACCCATATACTTAGCATCTGCAGATACACTTTGCAGTGACTGTAGCGCCAAAACTTTATGCGGGACTGTTAAATTTAGCCCGATGAAATTACGCGCATGAAAATTAGGAAGTGCATCGAACAAATCGTCCTCAGGAATCTCAAATCGATAATAGGCCCAATCATTAAAATGAGTGTCTTGTCTGCGTAATTTATTTAGTGCGGCATTATGCATGGCTGGACTAAGTGAATGCTCGATTGGCGAGCCGATAACAGCTAAAGGAGTACCAGGAAAGAACAGGTTCTCTAAGTCATCTAATGTGTACGTACGTTTAGTATCCAAAATAGAATTTATGTTGTTTTACTTATTAGTAGTTAAAAGCAGACTCTAAAACCAATTCTAATAACCATTTATATTCGAGTGCCATACAATGCAGTACCGATTCTAATTTGAGTGGACCCTGCAGCGATGGCTTGCTCTAAATCACCGGTCATGCCCATCGATAATTCTTGGAGTATGATATTAAATTTACTACTCAAGTTATCACGTAATATACGCAACTCCTCAAAAGCACGCAGCGCTGAATCGGCAGAGTCATCAAGAGGAGCAATTGTCATCAGTCCATCGACTTGCAAACTATTTAGCGATAAAGCTAATTCAAGAGCCCTTGGCATAGATTCAAGCAAAAAACCTGACTTATTGGGGTCATTGCCAGTATTACATTGAAGCAGGACTGGAAGGCACTTACCAGCCTCACTAGCAAAGCGATCGAGCTTTTTTAATAATTTCATTGAATCGACTGATTGAATCCGATCAAAAGTAATAACTGCTTCTCTGGCTTTATTCGACTGCAAATGTCCGATGAGCTCCCAAAATACAGTAGACTTACAGATTTCTCGCTTTTTAGAGGCCTCTTGTACGCGGTTCTCGCCGATAGACAAAAGGCCATGTTTTGCAGCATAATATACGGCATCTACAGGATGGTTTTTGGTGACTGGCAGCAAAGTGACACTATCGACAGAACGGTCGGTAGCTAGGCATGCTTTTGCTATGCGTAATTGCACCTGCTCAAGGTTAGCTTCAAAGGTATTTAATGGAATCATAACTATCATCAATCGCCAGCTAAATTAATACTTACATAAGCTAAGCTTTTTATTCATTTGATTTTTAATAAGTGCTATTTATAGTACATGTATGCATGTTGAAAACTTTAAAATATTTTCGGATTTAGTGGATAGCCAAAGCTTCTCACGTGCTGCCAAATTAAATAGCATTACACAATCTGCAGTTAGTCAGCAGCTTCGTGCAATGGAAAAGCACTTTAATATTTTAATTGTTGATCGTAGCCAAAAACAATTTCGCCTCACCCGAGAGGGACACAAGCTCTACGATTCTGCCAAAGAAATTATTTATCTATACGATAAACTTAGCAGCGAGTTGCAAGAGATGAAAAAGATTATCAGCGGCACGATACACATTTCGACTGTCTACAGTATCGGACTTCACGAGTTACCGCCTTACATTAAGAAATTCATGTCCATCTACCCAGACGTAAATGTACGCGTCGAGTACCGTCGCGCCAACATGGTCTATGAAGACATTCTCACAAACTCTATTGACCTCGGATTAATCGCTTATCCACAAAAACATAAACAATTAGAAGTATTACCTTTCCACGATGATGAGCTAATTCTTGCGTGCAACCCTGAGCATCCCTTTGCCCACGCCGGAGAGGTTGATATACAGGAACTAAACAAGCAGAAGATTATTGGCTTCGAGCCAGACATACCAACTAGAAAAGCTACTGATAAAATATTTAAAGATTCAAATATCGATATCGACTTAGTCATGGAATTTGATAATGTTGAAACTGTAAAACGTGCAGTAGAAATTAATGCTGGTATTGCAATAATTCCAAAGACAACAGTTATAAGAGAACAAGCCCAAGGCTTACTAAAAGTAGTCACCTTTAAAAATCAGACGTATAATCGCCCACTCGCACTGATTCATCGAAAAGGTCGAGTGCAGACCCCAGCCATGAAAAAATTAATTGAGTTACTCACAAACAAAAAACTGGAAGCGGAAACTTCCGTTTAGTTGGAGCAGTTCAGTGGACTTTATTAAGAAAAAGTCAGGGATTTTACCCATCTAGCACTCCACAATTACTATTTTAATATTAGATAATGTATTTCCTACTAAAGCGAGTCACATTCTTCTCCTGCGCTATTTTTCTGACTTTGGTTCCTCTTTGGGCAGAGAGCTCTAAGTACTTTGAAAAGCTGGATAAAATAGGAGAACTAGAGGCGTATAAGCTAAAGTCTAATGGCTTAACAGTACTACTACTTCCGAATGATGTATTACCAGTTGCTGCTGTAATGGTTACTTACAATGTAGGAGGTCGCAACGAAGTAGCAGGAACAACAGGAGCAACTCACATACTTGAACATATGATGTTTAAGGGCACAAAAAATAGGGGTGGAGCTAGTGGATACTCTGAAATAATGGAGCAGATTGGTGCACGCTCCAATGCCACAACCTACTATGATCGCACAAATTATTACGCGGTTTTACCATGCGAGCATGTCGCTCTTGCCATTGAGTTGGAGGCCGATCGCATGCGGAATTTACGTATTCAAGAAGATGACTTAGAATCAGAACTAACTGTGGTTCGCAATGAGTACCAGCGCGGTGAAAATAATCCAGTACGTACCCTGATAAAAGAAATGTACGCGACTGCCTTCATGGCTCATCCATATGGTCAACCAGTTATTGGTTGGAGCTCTGATATAGAAAATACCAATGTAGAGAAGCTAAAACAGTTTTATGATACTTACTATTGGCCAGAAAATGCTACTCTAACCATAATTGGAGGATTTGATAAACAAGCTACACTTGCATCGATTCAGCAATCTTATGGAAACATTCCATGCGCTGCAAAACCAATCCCAGTAATTGAAACAGTAGAGCCAGAACAGCTTGGCCCTAGACGTCTCTGCATAGAGCGCGCTGGAGAAGTAGGTGTTGTCGCCATCGGTTTTAAAGTTCCAAGTGGCACCGATAGAGACTGGGCTGCATTAAAGTTAATTGAACAGATACTCGGCGCAAAGAAAAGTGGGCGCCTATATAGGGCTCTAGACGACAAAGGTTTCGCTCGTGATAGCTTCGTTTTTGCCCCACAACTACGCGATCCAAGTCTGTTTTTCGTGGGTGCTTACCTTACGAAAGAAACCAGCCATCAAACTGCTGAGGAAAATATAATCGGCGCACTCAGTACACTAACAAAAACCGGTGTCACTGAACAAGAACTAGCCAGAGCGAAAGCGGTAATAAAAGCCCAAACAGTATACGAACGAGATGGGCCTTTTGCTATTGCAAGTGAAATTAATGAATACATTGCGATGGGCGATTGGGCTAGCTACATAACGCTGCCTGAATTAATACAAAACGTAAGCGCAGAATCAGTACAGCAAGTTGCGGCTAAGTACCTTGTAAAAAAAAGCTCAACAACTGCATGGTATGTACCAGACAACTCGATTGAAAGCGCCGTTGCTAATAGCGGATTGTTACAACCAAATTTTTATAGAGATCCAGACTTCCACAAGACAATTAATGACATTGAAGCGTCTGCATCCACTCAAAACCAACAAACTAATTCTAGAGAAGTATCTAATTTATCCGTTGATTTTTCCTCTCATATAAAAACGAAGAGAATTGGACCAATTGAGTTAGTCGCTATCGATATGCCTATAGATGATGTCGTTTCTTTTATTGGTAGCTTTGCAACCGGACAGGCATATTACTCTTCGGTGCATCCTAGCGTAGCTACATTGTGCGCCGAAATGCTCGATCAAGGAACTAGTAAAAATGATCGTTTTACAATTGCTGAGTGGCTAGATACTCTTGGCGCTTCTATTCGCTTTGAAGCAGACCCGCACAGCCTAATCTTTTCTGGTCGTTTTTTACGTAAAGATGCTGGGGCTGTCTTTAAGTTACTTGCGGAGCAGCTTCGCGAGCCCGCATTCGATACGGCCGCATTACAATTATTAAAGCGCCGCAAAAATGCCAATTTGCTTCAAGCTAAACACGATCTAGGCTACCAGACAAAAAGCCAGATTAGCAGAATACTCTATCCAAAGGAGCATCCCAATTACGCCCATTCGATCGACTCTCTTATCAATGCCATAAACATTAGCTCGGCTGAGGAATTAAAAAAATACCATGCTAAATACTACGGCACAAAATCCATGCGCCTTGTCTTCGCAGGTGACATTGATTTTCAGCAATTGTCTGCCGCAGTTGAAGAAGCCTTTGGTAGTTGGAATGGGGGTATCGATTACGTGACTCAGTACCCGCTCCCAAAGCCTACGGAAGGTGATATAGAGCGACTCAAAATACCCGACAAAACAAGTGTATCTGTTCTGCTAGGAGAATATACAGGACTACGACGCACTCATGCTGATTATATTCCATTCTCTGTTGGTAATTTCATCCTGGGCGGAAGTTTTCATTCTCGCTTGATGACAAAAGTTCGCAAAGAACAAGGTCTTAGCTATCATATAGGCACAAGTCATCAGGGTGATATATTAACTCCTGGACATTGGTCGCTAAATGCTACCTTCGCGCCATCTAACCTAGAGGAAGGACTAAAAAGTATCGATTCAATCATTCATGAATGGCACAGTTATGGAGTAACCGATAAAGAAATACAGGGCGCCATTAAGACTTTATCTGGTTCTTATCTAGTACGACTTTCTACAACTCGCGCTGTTGCACATCAAGTGCACAGCTTTTTACAGCGCGGATTAGATGTAAACTATATCGACCGCTACCCAGAAGAGCTGAGTAAAACCTCTACCACTCAAGTGAATCGTGCAATTCGTGAATATTTTAATCCCGATGATTGCGCCATTGTAGCAGCCGGGACCATAACTGAGACAGTTCCATTAGATGGTGAAAGTAAAGGGCAAGTAATTAGAGTTAATGTAGATGCACCAGATGTAGGCTGGCGCATTGAGATTGTTGATGTTTACCGTAAGAATGATGAGCTACTGGTCATATCACAATTAGCACGCGATAGCTCCCCCTCCATGCATGAAATTAGCACGATATCCGATGCAATATCACTAACTAGCCTGACTGCTCCCCTTAAAGAGAAACATTATATTATTGGTAAAACATGGGATTGGGGTGAATCTAAAGAACAAACCTTCATTAAAACACTTGATCAGATAGATGTAGACCTCCGATCACTTGAAAAGATTTTTTCAAAGGAGCCGGACACTTCCGCCTTGCCCAATACGTAGTTTGATTAAACCCTCTTCTTAATTATGGCAAAAATAGACGTCGAAACGCTTAAATATATTTTACAAAGAAATGAGACCGATATCCGCAAGATTAATGAAATTATGCAGGACATTCAAATGGAACTTCAAGCAGAAGAGGAGGAGCGTGCAAACCGTCCGCCTCCAGTTAAAAAACAATATACTATCCTACTATCTGACAATGATGGTTCACTTGTAAAAAAGGATCTAACTGGTTGGATTGTTCAAATCCCTGAAGATGAAAGCGCCTCAAGTACTGGGGATCGGATTATACGTGCGGCCTATGAATTTAATACAACTCCCAAAGGAATTCGTATGCCCGTTAAAACAATTGGTGAGGCTTGCGAGGCAGTAACAGCAAAAAATTTTAAAGAGCAACAGGTATGGGTTCGAACAAAAACTCCAGTAATGGTAGTAGCAGCGCCTAATGCACTTCCCATGGAGCGCACTGAATAGCCACAAGTGTCGATAACGATTGGTCGAGGCCCATCAGAAAGTTAAGGATTATCGTTCGACCAAGACTTTAGCTGCAGCGCCCCAACCCATGCTAAGCTGCTGCCCACGAGCAAGTAACTGCACGGACTCTGCTCGGCTATCACGTAGCGTGATTGTAACACTTGCCCCAGGATTCAGTCCAGATCGAGCAATATATGATAAAAAATCAGGATTCTGGTCTGCTATGCGTGCTATTCTTAGCGTCTTGTTTAATGGACATTGCAGGAATGATTCGAGCTGACTCTCAGACATTTCACCGCTTGCAGAAGGGATAGGATCTCCGTGAGGATCAACAGTTGGGTGACCTAGAATCTTGTCAATACGCTCGAGTAAACGCTCAGAAATAACATGCTCTAATTGCTCTGCCTCCTCATGTACCTCCGACCAATCATATCCGAGCTGCTCTACCAAAAATTGCTCAATCAAGCGGTGCCTACGCAGTACATGCAAAGCTAGCACATGACCTTGCCCAGTTAGGCTAACCCCGACTCGAGGTGCATAATTAGCTAATCCCGCCGCTGCTAATGCTTTCACCATGGTCGTAGCCGTGCCTGGAACAACACCTAGAGCATCTGCGACCCGTCCCATGGCGACCTCTTTTATACCAATCTGGTCGGATATAAGGTAAATTTGCTTAATATAATCTTCAACTGTAGCGCTAGGCATATCGCAGGATCATAGAGTGCAAGGAACTAGCCAAGACTTTTCGCTATTATGATAATTTAGCAAAATCAAAGTAAAGACTGATTGTCAGCCTACGTAAAACTCCTACGCTAAAAACATGATCCTACTTTTTATTGAAGTACTGTATAATAGTTGGTCTCTACTAACAGAAATGGCTCCCTACCTAATTACTGGTTTTTCTGTGGCAGGGCTGCTCCAATGGCTAATAAATCCTACTTTTGTTCGTCAGCAACTAGGGAAGCAAAGCCTTAGAAGTATTCTTAAAGCAACGATTATTGGGATCCCAATGCCATTATGCTCTTGCTCGGTAATTCCAGTCGCAGCATCGCTGCGCAAGAGTGGCGCTAGTAAGGGAGCGACTGCCTCATTTTTAAGCTCTACCCCCCAAACTGGAGTGGATAGTATACTTGCTACCTATGCGCTGATGGGTGGATTATTCACGTTTATACGCGTTCTTGTTGCCTTTATTTCAGGGATTATTTCAGGGCTACTAGTTCAGCTAATTTCAAAGAAATTAGTGCCAAAAAAAACGCTAATTATTAATGATACAAAACTTACGCCTATTAATAAAATCGCGCAGAGCTCTAATTTGAAAGCTTTGGCGCCAGATAAAAAAAGACCCCATAATACTTCTGCTCGCACAAATTTACCCCAAGCGTTGCAGCACGCACTCATAGTTTTACCGGCCGATCTATTTCGTACTTTAATTTTTGGTATACTAATTGCAGGTATGATTACTACTCTTGTTCCAGAAAGTTTGCTTAGCACTCATATAGGCGAGGGGTATAAAGGGTTTTTCTTTGCGACTTTATTTAGCCTACCACTATATATTTGTGCAACTGCCTCGATTCCAATGGCCTATGCCTTGATTGGCGCTGGATTATCTCCTGGTGCAGCATTAGTTTTTTTAATTATTGGGCCTGCCACAAATACCACGACCATCTCCGCTGCCTGGACATTAATTGGGCGACAAGCCACTTTCATCTATATCTTAAGTATAATATGTGTTGCTTGGATTGCAGGATGGTTGCTTGACTCAAGTTTAGGCCATAGCCTTGCAAACTCATTGTTCCACGAACATCAAGCTAGCGCGGAACATTTACAACGGCACCTATGGGGTATCCTTTTAGTTAGCTTACTCATTAACGCATACTGGCAGGTCAATCGCTCAAAACGTAAACGTGACTGTTGTCAAAAAACATGAGGCGCATATCTTATAAAATTCTTATAGGGTAAACTTCGCCCCTATCAACGATCCGTGATCAACTTGATACAATTAAAGAAGCCGAAGGGATGCATTCGAGCTGCGTGCCGGCGGGCAAATCGTAACCATTTAGGAAATCCCGAGTTTCCAGCATACGCCCTCCAGGACGTTGTAATTGATGAAAACATATTGCTCCATTAGTTACTGCTACAGTGACCCCATCGCTTATATCAATTATAGTCCCTGGAACTTTTTTCAGTGAATGCTGCAATAGCGATGTGTGGCCTACTTTAATCGCAGTGCCCTGATGCATAAAATAACTACCTGGCCATGACGAAAAAGCGCGTAAACGGCAATCAATCTCAGAAACTGAAGTATTGAAATCAATAGCTCCGTCCTCTTTAGTAATCTTTCGACAGAAAGACGCCCGAGAGGACTCTTGCGGAATGAATTTTAGTGACCCTCCTATCAATTCATTAAGATTTCTCCGCATTAATGGGACACATGCTTCGCCCATTTTTTTTCGTAGACTAATGCTCGTATCTACTTGTTCGATACAAACTTCTTGAGTATCTGCGACGCCACCTGCATCCATCTGAGACCCTACCTGCATCAAGCAAACACCTGTAGTAGAATCGCCTAATGATAAGGCAGTCTCGATTGGAGATGCTCCACGGTAGCGTGGCAACAATGATCCGTGCAAATTTACCATACCTAAAGGAGTCGCCTCACGAATAAATCGAGGTAAATAATGCCCATAGGCCATTACAATCGAAGCCACGACTTGTTTGGTGATTAACCAGTCAGCAAGTGCTTCATCCGGATTCTCTGGTTGCAGTAATTCGACGGAATTTGAAATAGCCCATTGTGAAACTGGATTTGACTGGTATTTCTTTCCACGCCCTTGCCTTCGATCTGGCTGAGAAATAACTGCTCTTAGTTGGCATAAGTGCGAACAGTCGGTATTTAAATAGTTTAGGATAGGTAGACATATAGAATCCGATCCAAAAAATACTATTTGCTTACTGGGAATCATATAAAAAACTATGCCTACAACTGTTTGTATTACGAAAATTAAGCAAAGAAATTATATAATGCAGCACTAGTTAAGCTACTGTATTTATTAGGAAATAAGTCCATTAGAGAAGTTCTTGCTGGACGAAATTTGCACGTTTTTCTGCTGATGCAGTGCTCTGAAGCAGTAGCCAAGGAATATTAATTTTCTTTAATTCAGGTTGAGAAAAAAGACGGAGTAATAATAGAGCACAAGCTAGCGCGTCATAAAGAGCACAGTGAAATCCTATACGAGTAGCCGGGCAGTAGAGTTTAGCTCTATCTTCTAGTTCAGGCTTTAAACCAAACAAATCAATTAGGTCCTGTAATTTATAGCTTTCTAGTCGAGGATAGAGTTGGCGATATATATGAAGTGTATCCAACCATGGGCCCCAAGAAGCAATTGACTCGGTAGCTTCAGTAAAATCTGGGGATTGCCTAGGGTAGCTCCATAAGCTTCGAATTAAGCCATCCTCAACCGATGCATTATGAGCACACAACGGGCCGGTCTGTCGCAAGCGAGCAAAACGCTCCCATTCACTTTCAAAACTTACCTCAATAGATGCACATTCTTCGCTTATTCCATGTTTAATAATGTCTGTATTGGATAGAGGTCCACTTGGTGAACAAATCCGTGTTGCGGTTGATTCTATGGACGTACCCAGCAATGTAACTACACCATATTCTACAATACCACTGGTACGGCTACCTTCAAAATCTATAACGTGAATAGTTGCGTTCTTCATATAAAACAAACATATGTTATCGAGATTCTGTATGCAGAAAAGCATATTTTGAATTTCAACCACTAGGAACAAAAATCTAGAGAATTCTCCGTTGCCACTAAGTCCAACAGGCCAATAATTGTGATTTTTAAAAGTCCTTTAAATTTTCAATATGACTGCTATTAGCCACGAACAAAAAGAAGAGTTCAAAGTTTTTATCGACTTGCTTTGCGAAGAGGCTGCCAAAGAAATACTTCCTCACTATGGACCTGATGTAGAAGTTGAGCGTAAATCTGACGCGACACCAGTTACAATAGCAGATCGTAATGCTGAAAAACGTATTCGACAGATTATTAGCGAGCGTTACCCAGACCATGGTATTATCGGAGAAGAGTACGGTACAGATAAAGTAGATGCAGAATTTGTCTGGGTACTTGATCCAGTAGATGGCACGAAGTCATTTATTTCTGGAGTTCCTCTTTTTGCGACCCTAATAGCACTATTACACAATGGTCGCCCCATAATTGGAGCTATCAACCAACCTGTGCTAAAACAGAAAATTATCGGTGACGGAGAACGCACGACCCTAAATGGCAAGCCTGTCAGCGGTCGCGCTCCGTGCAAGTTATCGGAGGCAACTCTCTGCACTACCGATCCGATCCGTCCTAGCTTATGGCAAAATAACGCCCAATGGGAGCGCCTTCCACCATTGTCATCTCTTTATAGATCCTGGGGAGATGCTGGTGGATATATTCTTCTGTGTGCTGGATTTATTGATATTATGTGCGATCCACTGATGGAGATTTGGGACTGTGCAGCAATCATCCCTTGCCTACAAGGTGCAGGAATCAAAGCCACAGGGTGGAAAGGCGGCGATGCCTTTGACGAGCGGTGTATTATCGCGGCAAAAGAACCGCTACATTCAGAAGTTATGAATGTTATTTACCCTAAATCAATGGAGTAAATGCTCTGCGTGATGATTCAATTGCTCGACTTAAAAAATTCTAATTAAACGGTTGTGATAGCATCTTTCTCATACCTAAAACGAGCACTTAGTGCAGCCAGAGATTATAATTCACTCGAGTATTTTCCCCTTTTTAAAACACTCTCCAGCTATCGACTGGAATATTTTGGAGGTGATCTTCGCGCTGGCCTCAATGTTGCGCTGCTTGCATTCCCACAAGGTATGGCCTACGCACTCATCGCAGGATTACCCATCGAATATGGGATTTATGGCTCCGCAATAGCGGCTTTAGTAGGACCTATTTTTGCGAAAAGTCGGTTTATTACGCTTGGGCCGACAAATGCTACCTCAATTCTATTAATTAGTACTTTCACTAGCTTAAGTATAAGTGGAAACGATTCATTGATCATGCTACCGCTCCTAGTCTTGCTAACTGGGACTTTTATTATGGTTGGTGCCTATTTTAAAGTCGCTAATTTAATACAATATATTTCTCGATCCGTAATCACTGGGTATATAACTGCGGCTGCACTTTTAATAATAACAAACCAAATACCAAAAGCTCTTGGACTCGACCTTAGCGACCAAAGAGGCGCTACTTTTTTTGAGTCTGTTCAATTAATAAGCAGCGACCTAGCAACTGTACATATATTAACTCTCTGCATCAGCATAGCTACGGCGACTTTATTTATTTTTCTTAACTGTAAGCTAAAATCGTTTCCAAATGTAGCCATCTGCCTGATCGTCCTTTCGGTTGCTAGTTCATTTCTTTTAGATCCTTCTCACCGGGTAGCACACTTAAGCGGTATTGATGCACGTGATTGGTCGTGGAGTATTCCTACGATATCCGTCGATAATATCGCGCTACTAACTGGACCAGCTCTTGCGATTGCACTTATGTGCGTGCTAGAGGGAATTTCTATGGGGAAATCTCTAGCGGCTCGAACCGGTTCCCGGTTCAATGCGAACCAAGCTATGTTTTCAATCGGCACGAGTAATATAGCCTGCGCACTTCTCTCTGGAATGCCCGCTTCAGGGTCACTCACACGTTCCTCACTGTCTGTTGCTAGTGGCGGGCGAACACCTGTCGCAAGTATTATTAGTGGACTCATCGTTATGCTTGGAGCGTTCGCTGTTGGTCCGTTCACAAAACATATACCACAATGCGTTCTTGCCGTACTAGTTATAGCCATAGGTATCTCTCTAATTAACCGACGCACTATAAAAATTGTCACCAGTGCGACACGCTCAGATGCAATCGTCTTTAGCTTAACTTTCGGCAGTGGATTATTATTACCTCTCGATAGTGCAATTTATATAGGAGTTGGTGCATCTATAGTACTTTTTCTTAAAAAAGTCGCACGTCCAGATATGGTTGAATATACCTTCAACGAGAAGGGCGAATTAGCTGAGATGAACTCACAGTCGACTCGTCAACTACCAGAAGTTTCCATTGTTCATGTAGAAGGAGAATTATTTTTCGGAGCAGCTGATTTGTTCCGAGATCAAATGCGACGCATCTGCGAAGATCCTAATTTGAAAATTGTCATTCTTAAAATGCGCAATGCCCATCACATGGATGCCTCAGGCGTGATGGCTTTGGAAGAACTTGTGCGTTATATCAATGAAATGGGACGGTATTTGATACTCAGCGAAGCTAAAAGCGATCTTATCCGCGTGCTACGAAATGCTGGGCTTTATGAATATATGGAGGCGAGAAATATTTTTATGGATGATCCGGAAAATCCTACACTCTCGACTGCTAGAGCATTAAAAAGAGCGAATGAACACCTTGGGGATACGGATGCCAATGTTTCGATTTATATCGATACAAATAAGGAATCCGATCATAGTCACCGCAACTGAATCATCCCAGCCTATTGATGACGAGTATTTCTAGATGCTCTTAATTGGCGCTCTTCAATAAAATCCTGTAGGATTAGTGCTGCTGCACGTGAATCTATTTCTCCACTCTGGCGACTTGGTTTCCTTTTTTGAAATTTTAAGCCCTGCTCCACACTGTGACTCGATAGCCTTTCGTCGACTCTGTGAACTGGCAGACTAAAGCGGCGCTCTAATTCTGCAATAAACAGATCCACTTCTTTCGCCTTAAAACCGACGCTTCCATTCATATTTAATGGGTAGCCAACAACAAGTTCATTTATGCTGCGCTCCTTTATGAGGTTTTCTATCTGCATAAAGCGCTTACGCTTTGAGGTGGATACTGCAGCGTCAACTGGCAAAGCGACACCGATCGAATCAGCAAAGGCTAAGCCGATTCTTTTCTCTCCCCAATCTATTCCTAACAAATTAATTGAACTATAAATCTACGACGGATAATTTACATAAGATGCGAATAGCGCTCTTGATCGCCAATCGATTGAACGAAATCTTTAAGGTTTTGCGCCTTATCTTTGTGGCATATTAGCGTAGCATCATCAGTCTTAACCACGATTAAATCTTCCACACCTAGCATCGCTACTAGATGATCCGGATCTCTAGAGAAAACAATATTTTCTCTAGAAGCCTGAAGATAAGCAGCACCACGAACTACATTTTCTTCATTGTCAGCTGGGTAATGACGGGCGACTGCAGGCCACTCTCCAACATCATCCCAGTCAAAGCCCGACTCCACCATTATAACATTACTTGCTTTTTCAATAATGGCATAGTCGACGGATATCTTTTCAAGCCTAGGATAATGCTCTTCTAAAAGTTCATCTAAGTTAGCACCTGTACTGAGCTCCGTATCGATCTTCAGCAAAGCCGCCCATAAATTAGGAGTACTTTTCTCGAGTTGAGCAACAATCGTATCCACTGACCAAACAAACATACCTGCATTCCAAAAATAGTCGCCTGATTCGATGTAGCTTTGCGCCGTATCATGATCCGGCTTTTCAACGAAACGCTTTACTTTATAAGCATATCGATCTGCATATTTTTGCGTGGGCTTTCCTTGCTGTATATAGCCATATCCTGTCGCTGGGAATTGCGCCTGGATACCAATAGTTGCTACTACACAATCTTCTTCAGCCGCCAGAAAAGCAGTTTCTAGGGTAGCCCTAAGACCCTGTGCATCATGAATCACTGCATCAGCGGGCAACATCGCAAAGATTGCCCCTGGGTCTTCCCGCCTAACGAGTATAGTGGCTAGCCCAACTGCAGCAGCAGTGTCTCGACCTACCGGTTCACCAATAACTTTAGCAGGATCTAATTTAGGACACACCTCTAGCACTGCGGCGCGCTGCTGTGCATTGGTAATCACAAAGATATCTTGCGAATCAACGAGCCCTTCCAATCGTTTAATTGTCTGCGCAAGCATAGCAGAATCACCCACAATAGGCAATAATTGCTTCGGGCGAGATAATCGACTCTCCGGCCAAAAACGCTCTCCTTTACCTCCTGCCATTATGACTACGTATCTTTTATGCATCTAGTTAAGGCTTCTTTAGTGTGACTAAATAGCAAGACTGGAGTTTACGTCTTAGTATTTAGTTTTTTTATTTATTAGGGTATAAAAAAGCCCTCCATGTAAATATGAAGGGCTTACTTCTAAAAATTATAATTTTAAGCGCCTATTTGAAAACGAGCGAAACGTTTAATGACCATATTCTCTCCCATCTTAGCAATCATAGCAGTCAAGACTTCCTGAATCGTTTGATCCGGATTCTTAACAAAGGCTTGCTCCAAAAGGCAATTTTCGGACAAATATTTATTAATTTTGCCCTCAATTATCTTCTCTACTGCTTGAGCTGGTTTTCCCTCAGCCTGACCACGAGCTACCTCACGCTCACGCTCCAATAATTCTGGATCAATCTCTTCGCGAGATACGCATACAGGGTTCGCAGCTGCTACATGCATAGCAATATCACGAACGAACTGCTTAAAATCATCTGTCTTGGCAACAAAATCACTCTCACAATTAATCTCACAAAGGACTCCGACTTTACCGCCTAGATGAATGTACGTATCAATCAAGCCCTCACTAGCGTCACGACCTGCTTTTTTAGCTGCGGTGGCCACACCTTTCTTACGCAATAATTCAATCGCCTTATCGTTGTCTCCACCAGATTCAACCAAAGCCCTTTTGCAATCCATAAGGCCGGCTCCAGTGCATTCGCGAAGATCACCTACCATTTTAGCTGTAATTTGAACACTCATTGTTATTTTTAAATGTAGTTAATAAAATTAATTTTCTTCCGAACTTTCCTCTTCTTTCTCTTCTTCACCATAGCCTTCTGGCAAGGTAACTTCCACGTCACCATCTTGCTCAAATACTTGTTCACGCACAAGTGGAACTGCACTTTTTTGAACCTTCTTAGCTGCACGTTGAGCTAGACCACTTTGAATCGCCTCCATAATTGTTTCTACGATAATGCGTATTGATTTCACTGCGTCATCATTGCCTGGGATCGGGAAATCAAGAATTGTCGGATCTGAATTTGTATCTACCAAGCCGATTACTGGTATGCCTAAACGGACAGCTTCAGCGACAGCAATCTCTTCATTTTTAGTATCGACTACAAAGAGCGCTGCAGGTAATTCCTCAATGTTCAAAATCCCTTCAAAATTGCGATTCATTCGTGACATTTGACGACGGATTGCTGCCTCTTCTTTGCCGGGAAGCTTATCGAGTTCGCCCTCAGCATCCATCTTTAAAAACTTACGATATTTAACAAGTGATGTCTTAATCGTAGCAAAATTTGTTAAACCGCCACCCATCCAGCGATTCACGCAAAATGGCATCTGGCTGGCAGTTGCTGCCTCACGCATGATGTCTTGTGCCTGTTTTTTAGTACCTATAAATAGCACATCTTTGCCAGATGCTACGGTCTCTTCAATGTATGCACTCGCCTTTTCGAGCAAAGCATGCGTCTGCTCTAAATCTATAATGGAAATACCATTACGGTTGTCATACACATACGGCTTAGACTTCGGATTCCAGCGACGTAGTTGGTGACCAAAATGCACACCTGCATCTAGCAGGTCCTTAGGTGTTGTTTGAATACTCATGATTTTTTAAAGCCCTTGGTAAATTACCCTGGGAGAAATAAATTTTCTTTTAATTTTTTGATTATTTGAAAGAAGTCAAAAAATTGAACAAGCCAAATAACTTCTTTCGATGAATGATAGGAAGCGCAGATGGATACCAACCCACACTGGCTTGGCAAGCGAAAAGGCGCGATTAATTTACAACTAGACAAAATTATTGAGAATAGAATCACGGCTCCGCAAAACTTGCTCCGGTGTTAAAGAAGGGCTCAATTCAAGAACTAAAGTGTGCTCTGGACGAATAAATTCAGCAAGCATACTAAAATCAATCGTGCCGGTACCGATCTCTTGGTGGTCTTTTCCTTGGTCGCATACATCATGTAAATGAAACCCTGTTAACCGATCTGCCATCGCCTCTAGGTGTGCACGATGGTCCAATAATCCTTGCAGATGCTTTATTTGCGCATGGCCTGTATCGTGCCAGTAACCAACAGTCGAAGCATCCTCGAATTCCTCAATAAAATCTTTGAAGTTTTCATCGATCGGCATTTCTTCAAGACCTTCACGGTTCTCCATGCAAAGTTGTAAGCCAAGATCTTTCGCCATAACAAGCACATCTGAATAAGCACTACGTATACGCTCCATCGCTTTTGGCGCAGCTTTGCGGATACGTTTCATAGCTTGGTCACGTCTTTTTAAATAAGCACTGTTTTCAAGATAATTAGTAGCTTTAAGGTCTTTTTGAGAATTCATCCATTTCTCTAGCTGTAATTCTGCCGATACAAAGAAGAAGTTGACGCTCCCTGAGTGCATGACCACACGTTGCGCTCCAACCCTAACGGCGAATGCCATAGTTTGCTGGGTGTATCGAAGCCATAGATTTCGCTCCCGTAGATCACTAGCTGAGGGTTCGTATAGGTTTGGTGCTGCATGCTATACACTACCTGGGAGTGGACAAAAATTATGCACAGATGATACCTCTATGAGTCCCTCTTCGATCGCTTGAAGGATTCCTGGCACTAATAAAAGTCTTATGCCGTGGCTTAGCTCCATACGCTTGAACCCCAGCGAAACAATCTCCTCAACCATTGCATAACCATCTGTATGGCGCGCCGAGCACCAGCATGTGGACAGTGACAATCGATCTTGAAGAGGGGACATGATACAAAAAAACCGGCTCGAAATTTTCGAAACCGGTAAAAAATTATCAGATAAATGAAGTACCTACAAGCACCGGTCAAATCGGATCAGAATAGATCCCCAACTACATCTTTGAGTAACGAACTCGCAGCATATTATTAAAATCCAGCTCTTTTTTCTTGCGGCGCTTTGCCTGTGACGGCTTCTCAAAATAACGCTTTGCACGTACATCGCGGATTACACCTTCACGGTCGAGACGCTTTTTGAGACGGCGTAGTGCACGTTCCATTGGCTCACCTTTACGAACTTGGACATCGAGTGACATAAATAATACTTAAAATAAATTAAAAAGAGGGTGGAAGATGGCATTGAAGCCTTACTCGTCAACCTTATTTTCAGTTAACTAGGTTGAGTGAAAC